>ERZ869925.87-NODE-87-length-50445-cov-30.620659_pt1 | contig 50445 bp, 79 predicted proteins | sample MGYA00579311_ERZ869925 | MGnify/ENA primary metagenome ERZ869925 (study PRJEB32216, sample SAMN09231817) | wastewater metagenome | place: USA: Maryland | collected 2016-07-30 | study: EMG produced TPA metagenomics assembly of the PRJNA472060 data set (Reclaimed...
CTATTAGTATGGTGTGCTTACTATATAGAGAAGGGAGTATGGTTAGCTCGGCCGTAGTGCGGGACAGCGGGCCTTCTTCGAGAATTACGGAGGAAATCGAGGGATCGGACCGTCTGGAGGGCCGGAGACAGCGGCTAGACTGCCTCCGGATATTGGTGTGGGTGGTGAGGTGGGACTGCTGGAGTATGGTTACGGGAGGATGATGGACCCGGAGACGGCCGGTTCGTCCGGACCCCACTTCTTCGCGAGGCAGGTGTCGCAGGCCGGTGCCCCGATCCGCTTGCCGTTGCCGCAGGACAGGCAGATGTTCATGCCCATCTGCTTGAGCCGCCGGGTGCGCGCCCGGAAGTTGTCGTGCCGGATGTAGGGGATCTGCCAGTGCAGCCCTTGCGCCGCGAGCCGCTGCCGGATCACGTTGGGCGGCTGGCCCGTCTCGGCGATCAACTGCATCGCCATGTCGTGAATCTCAGCCTTGCTGAAGTCCTTCGGTCCAATCTTCATGTGCGGTCCCCGTCCATCTCGGCCAGCGGCATGCACCGCCCGCCCATGCGCCCGCCGGTGAACAGGCCGATCTTGCTGTCCAGTCCCACCTCGTTGAGGATCGTCCGGGCGAACGCCTTGCGCCGCCGCGAGACGCGGGACTCGTGCCGTTGAAGCGTCCCCCGCACCCGCACCATCTGCTGCTCGAACATCTGTTCCAAGTCTGCTGCTGCTGCTGAACCCATGTCTGCCCCTTCCGGCGATTCGCCCTTGCACAAAATGTACCATCCTCGTAGACTCCGTTCGAGGAGATACGACGCGCATGACGGACTCGGCACCTGTAACTTTCCCCGCCCCCTCCAGCGGCGTGCTGGCACCGCCCTCCCCGGTCCCGGCCACTACAGGTGCGTCTGTCGCCGTCGTGTCTCCTCACAAGCCGCGCATGCGGACGCCGAAGCCGCCCAAGGACTCGAAGGTCTACAAGACCGTCATGGCGACCATCGCCTTGCGGGCGCAGGGCAAGAACGGTCAGGAAGTGGCCGACACGCTCGGCTACTCGCAGGACACCATCCGCACGTACCTCAAGCGCGCGGTGAAGAAGGGCTGGCTGAACTCGGCCAGCTTCGACGACCCGAACGACCGGCTGGAGTACACGGTCGCCGACAAGGTTGTGGAGAATGTGCAGACGGTCTTGGGTGAGCGCAACGAGGACGGACACCTGACGTCCGGCGCACGCGACATGACCATCGAAGCCGCCAAGGGCCTCGGCCTCTTCAAGGCGCATCAGGTCGTGAAGGGCGACCAGAACATCGCCGTGGGCTTCGCGCTTCGGGTGCAGGTGGAACTGCCGCAGCACGTCGCCGCGCAGTCCCCGATTCAGGTCCGGCCGGGCACGGTCGGCGGCGTGTATGGGTCCGACGTCCCCATCGACGCGCAGATCATCGAGACGCCGGACGAGGAGTAGTCATGCTGACCGTTCCCCTGCTGTTCGCCACCATCGACCTGCTCGCTCCGTCGTGCTACACCACGTCGGCGTGGGACTACGTGGGCGCAGCCGCGTACGCTGTAGCCAGCCTGCTCTCGGGTTGGGCCTACATTGCGTTCGGGCCGGGCAACCCGCTCTAGGAGACACACATGGGCAAGCTGCTGCTGAAACTGCTCCTCGGCTACGTCGAGAAGCATCCCGATCAGGTCGTGGACCTGCTCAACGCCGCTGTCGGCGCTGGTATCAAGGCGCTGCGAGTACACAATGCCAAAGACAGCACGCCAACCCCGCCGTCCGCGTAAACGGCCGCGCGTGAAGCGCACACAACCGTCCGCCCCGGAGCCGGAGATCCTGCCCGGCATCGTCTTCCCGCAACGCTGTTCGACTGAGGTACATCATGCCGTTCGTCCCGTTCAAGAAGGGTGACAAGAAAGACGCTGCCCTGAAGAAGGCCACGAAGAAGCCGACCTTCGATCTCGTCAAGGCGCACAACAAGAAGGAACGCAAGGAGTCGGAGAAGTCCGAGTCTCGCGAACCGGCGTCTCTGCGCGCCCTCGAAAAGGAAGCGTAACGTGCACGTGGCGCGTCTCGATGCGGCGTTCGTCGCGTTCGTCATTGCGACGGCGGTCGTCCTGACTGCGCCACGCGTCTCCGTGCGTATCTCCCCGAACGTCCTCTCCCCCGGCGGCTCCTTGACCGTCACGTGCAAGGTGCCGAAGGATGCGCGCAACCGCCAACTCGAAATCGCGATTGTCGGGTACACGTCGCATATCGAGCCGCTGAATGGAGAGGACGCCCCTTCGGTCCGGCAGATGGTGTTCACGCGCGTGCCGTGCGGCGTCGAGGAAGCGTGGTGCGTGGTGAACAACGAGGACGTCGCGAAGGCGAAGTTCATGGTTGGGGGTTGCGAATGATTCTGTCCTTCGGCTTCAAGAACGGCAAAGGGGTGCCGACAAACGCCAGCAAGGTGTTCGACATTCGCGATCTCTCGCACGATACTAAGTCCATCTGGTTCAAGGCGCGGATGCAGGAGATTCTCGACTACGCGAAGCAGCACCCGAAGCAGGTGATCGCGGTCGGCTGTGAAGAGGGTCAGCACCGATCACGCGTGATGGTGGATGAAGTGGCACGGCAACTCCGCGCCTCGAAGTTCCACCGCGACTACACACCGAAGCAGAAGGCGTAATGGCAAAGCGACTGCCGCCGAACATCGGGCTGGATTGTCAGAAGCCCCTCCTCTACAACCCGTACCAGCAGGAGTTCCTGAAGGCGCGACGGATGCGCTTTGCCCCGTGCTGCAAGAAGATCGGGTTCTGCGGCAGCGATGGCCTGTTCCGGTGCCCGTCGTGCGGACGCGAGCAGACGATGACCGCGCCGCGTGTCTTCCGTCGCCTCGGCTGCTTCGCCGGACGTCGTGGTGGGAAGAGTGTGGTCGGCGCGCACGGCGCACGCGAGGAGATGCTGGTCCCGAACTCGCTCGGGTGGGTCATCGGGCCGACCTACAAGATTCTGCACGACGCCACGATGCCGACCCTCTTCAAGCTGATCCCGCGCGAGTGGTGCGCGAATTGGGATCAGGACAACATGGAGTTGACCCTTGTCAATGGCGCGATGGTGCAGTTCCGTTCGTTCGATGACCCGGACCGTGGTCACGCGGGCGTCGGTGTGCATTGGGCGTGGTTCGACGAAGCGGCCTTCATCAACGAGTTGGGATGGGACTACTTCCGTCCCGCCCTCACCGACTTTGGCGGTGCCGCATTTTTCACTTCATCGGTGGACGGGTACGACTGGACATACGAGCGCATCGAAAAGCCTGCACTGATCGACAAGAAGCCGGGCTTTTGGGCGGCGAAGTGGCGCACCATCGACAACCCCTACATGGCGGCGTACCGCAGCGCGGAAATCGAAGAAGCGCGCATGTCGATGCCGCCGCAGTTGTTCCGGCAGGAATACGAAGGCGAGCGCGAGAACTTCACGGGATCGGTCTACGGTGACTACTTGGACACCGCACGGCTGGACAACGCGGCAGAAGTGGCCGAATGGATCCCCGAGTGGCCCCGCATCGATCCGTCTCGCCGCATGATCATCGGCCTCGACTCCGGCGCGGACCACCCGTTCGGCGGCGTGGCGATTGTCGTGACGGACAAGGGGCTGGTTGCCGTCGCCGAGTACCTCGAACGCATGCGCGCGTTCACCACGCACCTCGGCGGCATCCAGTCCACATTCCCGCGCTCGGACAACATCATGTGGGCCGCGAACCGGAACGAAGCGCAGTTGCGCATGGAGTTCTCCGCGCACGGCATCCACGTCGCGCCCGCCGAGAACGATCAGGTCGCGGGCATTCAGCGTGTCCTCTCGTGGCTCTACACCGGCCAGTTCAAGGTGGCCTACACCTGCCCGCGCCTCTTCGAGCAACTGAAGAAGTTGCGGTGGGCGGACAACAAGCTGCCGTCCGGCGAGAAGAAGGACCGCGAAAAGGTGTATAAAGTCGAGGATGAACTGCCCGACTGCGTGCGCTATGCCTTGATGACGTGGCCCGCACTCCCGCAGGTGCACCTGCTCCACGACGGCCGCGACTTGCGCGTGCTGGACGAGCGGACGCGGTGGGAGATTGAGCGGAACATGCGCCTGAGCAAGGGTGACGGCGGGCAGGAGTTGACCCCGGCCAACAAGGAATACCCGGTGGGCGACTTCTATGGCAACCCCGAGGAGACGGGGGAGTACTACGGCGAGTCCGGGTTCTACGGACTCGGATAACGGGAGGAGACGGACATGTGGATTCACCGCGAGCATTACGACAGCCTGAAGGCCGAGAACGCGTTCCATCGCGAATCGTGGGTCAAGATCCGGGAGGAGCGTGAGCACTTCATCACGCAGAACACCGATCTGCTCGGCCAGAAGGCGAAGGACGACATGACAATCGACTGGATGCGGCACCGCATCAATGCCCTCGAAAAGCAGAACGCGGTCCTGCTTCAGAAGGCGGCAGGCGTGGTGCTCCCGGTCCCCGAGATTGTACCGACACGGCCGGGCACGCTGTCGAAGATGGAACTGCCGGACTTCGGCACCATGCCCTCGTTCGAGGATGTGGGCGACGACGAAGCGGCGCGCATGGGTATCGTTCACGATGATGACGGGTCGGCCGTCTACATCAAGTAGAGAGGGACAGCATGGCAGGCATGATTCCTGACGGGAACGGCGCAATGGGCACGTCTGGCCCGCCCGCGCAGATGCCGGGTACGCAGCCGGGTCCGGGCGTCGAGCAGATGCCGCAGCAGCCGGGGTTCTCCGATCCGCAACTGCTCGAAATGTGGAAGCGGTGGAAGAAGGAGTGCTTCGACCAGCGGTGGATCTTCGAGCGCCAGTGGATGCGCAACATCTGGTACCTCTTGAACCGCCAGTGGATCTACTACGATTCGCGGCGTGGGCAGTGGCAGGACAAGCGTCTCGCCAAGTGGGTGCCGCGTCCCGTGACGAACATCCTGAAGGAAGGCGTGCAGTCGGTGCGGGCGAACTTCGCCAGCATCAACTACGGCGCGAACGCGCGCCCCATCGGCGAAGACAACCTCGCGGTGATCACGGCAGGCGTAGCGGACGACTACGCGCCGATCCTGCACGAGGAACACCAGATGGACGTGGTGATGAACACGTTCGACTTCTGGATGCTGACCACCGGCAACGCGTGGCTGCATACGGCGGTGTCGTACGACCGCAAGAACGGCGTCGAGACGATTGGGTACGAGACGTGTGTCGCGTGTGGCGAGGAGTTCGCGCAGAACGAGATCGCGGACGCCGGACAGAAGTGCCCGAAGTGTGGCGCGATGGACTTCACGCCGACCATCGATCCGATGACCGGTGCGCCGAAGCAGCAGGAGATCCCGAAAGCGAAGGGCATCACCTACGCGCTCTCGCCGTTCGAGATTGCGTTCCCGCTGATGTACGACAACTTCGAGGATGTGCCGTACATCGTGCGCATGCGGTGGCGCGACAAGGTGCACTACGAGCAGGACGAAGAGATGCGGGCGATGAAGTACGACAAGACACTTCAGTTCGCCAAGACGCCGCAAGAGCGGACGATGCAGATTTTCAAGACCCTGCCGTTCCAGTCGGACACCGGCATCACGCCGCCGTACTTCGCGTCGGGTGGTGCGAACAGCGACAGCGAAGGCAGCGTCGAGTACGACGTGTGGGTGAAGCCGTGCGCGGACTTCCCCGAGGGACAGGTCATCCGCATCGCCGGAGACGCGAACCCGACGATCATCCACAGTGAGAAGGAAGGGTTGCCCGGTCCGCTCCCCTACAAGGATGCGAAGGGCAATCCCCTCTTCACGTTCCACATGGCGCGGTACGAGCACGTCGGTGGCCGCATCTTCGGGTCGTCGCTCATCGACCCGGCGATTCAGAAGCAGGACCAGTTGAACCAGTTGGACAGCCACATCCTGATGGTGATCGGCCGCATGGCGAATCCCATCTGGCTGGAGCCGAAGGGGGCCGAGGTGGAGAAGTTCACCGGCGAACCCGGCCTCGTGGTGAAGTGGAACCCGCTCGTGGGCAACGGCACGGCCAAGCCGGAGCGCATCCCCGGCGAGGGCGTGAACAATTCGGTCTTCGCCTACCGTGGCCTCATCAAGCAAGAGGCGGAAGAACTGATGGGCACGTTCGACATCATGAAGGGCGAGAAGCCGGGCGGCACCGAAGCCTACGCGGCGATGTCGTTCCTCTACGAACGTGCCACGGGCCGTCACGCCTCGGCGTACAAGGAGCGGGGCCGCGCCTACAAGGGCTGGTTCAAGGACGCACTGGAGATCGAGCGCGAGTTCGGCGAAGAGTCGCGCACGCGGGCGGTCATGCAGCCGACGAAGGCGTGGGCGTTCGAGACGTTCAAGAAGGCGGACTTGCAGGGCAACGTCGAGATCATCATCGAAGATGGGACGCTGACACCGAAGACGTCGTTGGGGGAACGCGCCGCCATCGACCATCTCGCGCAGTTGGGCCTCATCGACCCGTCCGACCCGGACCAGAAGATCGCCATCTTCGAGAAGTTCGGGCAGCAGCGCCTCATGCCTTCTGTCGATGCGCAGGTGCAGGAGGCGTGGATGAACATGGACCGCTTCGAGAAGTTCATGGCGGATCCGCAGGCCATCGCGCAGGCGCAGCAGCAGGCACAGGTCGAGGCGCAGCAGGCCGCGATCACCGGCCAGCCGCCGAAGCCGCCGGGACCGCTCCAGTACAAGCGGTGGTACAACCCGCAGATCCACCGCAACGAACTGATCAAGTGGTGCCTCTCGGATCGGGGTCGCAACGTCTTCGCGCAGCACCCGGCGGCGGAAGGACTCATCGAGGCGTACCTGATGCAGATTGACACGGCGCTCGCGCAGCAGCAGATGGGCATCATCGACGCGGGCGGGGTGATGATCGAGACGCAGGGGGGTGCGCCGCCGCAGCCCGGCGGGCCGACACCGGGCGACCAGCCGGAGCAGCAGGGCAACCACGGCCGGGCGCAGCAGATGGCGAACTCGAACCGCAACGCGGGTGGCGTCGGGCCGACGTCCGCCGGAGCGGGCGGGACGCAGCAGGGCGGCGGGCAGATGAAGCCGTCGTCGGCCATGACCATCGCCTCGCGGGTCCGCGCGCAGCGGTACCTCAACCAGAACGGGCAGGGATAAGGGAACCCTATGGTAACCGTAAAGGAGACAGAGGACGTGGGAAAACTGCGGCTCCGGGCCGGGGACATCCTGCTCTACCGCCCCGCGTCCATCTACGGGCGGCTCATCGCCATCAAGACGTGGCATGCCGTGTCGCATGTCGAGGTGTACGACGGCCAGTTCCGGAGTCTGGCGTCCCGCGACGGCAAGGGGGTGGAGCGGTACCCGGTCCGCCTGTCCGAACTGGCGTGGGTCATCCGTCCCCTCCGGCCGCTCGACCTGTCGAAAGGCCGGGCGTTCTTCGACATGATGCGGGGTGCGCCCTACGGCTGGCTCGACCTGCTGGCGTTCCTCGGGCTGTCCATCGACACCACGGGCATCGTCTGCTCGCCGTTCGCGGCCGGATTCCTGCGGGCGTGCGGCTGGAACGTCTTCCCGACCGACCCGATCAACAAGGTCGCGCCGTTCCAGTTTCTCGATCTGGTGGATGGGGACGATTGCGAGGTGGCCTACAGCCCGGCCGACTTGAAGAATCTCGCCCCTTGACAGTTGCAGATTTGTGCAGGTGTGTTACAGTCGCAGTCGTGAAGCACATAGCGTGCCAGCCACGGTCACGCGGCCCTCACCCGCGATACCAAGAGGATAAGACCACATGAAGTTCTGGCAGACACTCACACTCTCCCCGTTCTACGATGCGCCCAACGACGGGTCTGGCGGCGGGAGTTCGACGGATGCAGGAGCCGCTGCGGTAGGCGCAGGGGCAGGCTCGGGCGCACAGTCCGGAGCACAGGGACAGCCGAACGGTTCGCAGGCGGGTGCCACTACCCAACCGGCGGGGACGCAACAGGCCGGGTCGCAGGCATACACCTACAAGGAAGACCGCTCGAACTGGATTCCGAAGCACCGGTTCGATGAAGTGAACACGCAGGCCGCTCGCGCACGCGAGTTGGAGCAGCAGCTTGAGCAGGAACGGCAGCGGGTGCGGGCGCTCTCGGGCGTCGAACCGACTGACCCGAACGCACAGCGGGCCGAACAGGTCCGGGAAGCGTTCTTCAACCTGCCGGGCATGGGCATCTTCCGCAAGCTGGCGGAACTGAACGAGGAGCAGATCGACAGTCTGCTTCAGGTGCCCGATCAGGTGCAGCAGACGCAGGCGCAGCAGATGGCAGGCTGGCAGCGTCATGCGGACGAGCAGATCGGCTACGTCGCGGACAGCATCGCCGATGCGATGGGTGTCGAGGCGCTGGACGACGACCAGAAGACCGACGTGCGGACGCAGTTCACCGCATGGCTCAAGCGCACCGTCAACGGGGAACTCCGCTCGCAGGGCCAGTCGGCCACGTTGCAGCGGTACGAAGCCGGAGACAAGAAGCTGCTCGACGAGTTCGCGACGGCCTACAGCAAGCGGTGGGTGCAGCCCGGTCAGCGGGCGAACGCCTCACGTATCGTCAACCGTCAGCGTGCGGTCCCCAACAGCGGGGGCGGACGCACCGTGGTTTCGTCGGTCAATCGCCCGGCGAAATTCAACTCGCTCGACGAACGCCTCGACTTCGCCGTGAACCGCGCGAAGGAGATGGGCATTCAGTTCGGGCGGTAAAGGACCAGAACAGTCATGGCAACTCTCTCTTCGTCTCCCGGCACTGGCGCAGACTCCACTGCCGTCTACGGCCTCTACAAGGAGGTCTTCGAGGAAGGCATCGCCGAAGGCGTGAACATGTCCAACCCGCTCGGGGACATCTTCAAGCCCGAGAAGGTGGACTTCAAGGGTGGCAAGGGCCACACCTTCACCGCGCACGTCGGCCGTAACCCGTCGCCCATGTTCGTCGCCGAGGATGGCGCGTTCGCGGGGGCCGGTGCACAGCGGCACGTGAACGGCACGGTGCATGTCCGCAAGATGATGGCGCGCGTCCGCCTCACGCAGGAGTCGATGGACGACTCGGTGAGTTCGGAAGCCGCGTGGCGCTCGGCCAAGAAGGACGAGATGACCCGCATCATCGACGACATCGCCCGCCGCGAGGAGTTCGCGCTGTCGTGCGACGGCCGTGGCATCCTCTGCCTGCTCGCAGGCGACCCCGGCACCTCGACCACGGTGGAAGTGGACAGCCCCGGCAACATCGCGGGCACCAACTTCGGCAACCGCTTCATTCAGGTCGGGATGTACGTCGGCGCGGTCAACCCGGCGGACGGCTCGCTGCGTGCGGGCATCGCCAAGGTTGTGGCGGTGAACGAGGACGGCACCGACTTCACGGCCGACGCCGCGATCAACGCCGCGTGGGCGGACAACGACTACCTCGTGCAGGTGGCGAACTCGTCCGTCACGGACATCCTCGACACGTCGTACGAGCACGCGTACTGGGGCCTCCCGGCGCTGATCGACGACGCGACGAACCGCGCCAACTACTTCGAGATCCAGCGTGCGAGCGTCCCGCTCTACAAGAGCTACGTCGTCTCGTCCGCCGGTGCCCTCGCGACCGACGCCATGCAGCGCACGGCCGACGTGCTCTATCAGAAGTTGGGCGGCACCGTCACCCGTCTCCTGATGCACCCCTCGGTCCGCCGCGAGTTCCTGAAGCTGACGGAAGCGGATCGCCGCTACACCGCCGGTGCCAAGGACAACGCCCGTACCGACCCCGGCACGAAGGCGTTCGGCGACCCGGCCGGTGACGTGACGATGGGTGAGGTGCCCGTGACCCCCATCCGTACCCTCGGCCTCGATCAGGTCTACTTCCTCGACGAGAACCGCATGTCCGCGAAGCAGTACGTCGCGGAACCCGGCCGCTTCGTGGATGAAGACGGCTCCATCCTCGTGCGCGATGGCGTCGGCGACAACGCCCGTCATGCCTTCGAGGCGTGGTGGTTCGCCCGCAAGCAGAACTTCGTCGGCAACCCGGCGGTCTGCGCGCGGTGGGATGGTGTGACGGGTCAGACCCTCGTGGTCGTCCCCGAACTGTAAAGACGTCCCGCAACACAAGTCGTGGGGTGACAATCATTCAGATTGTTACCCCACGCACCTTTCTGGAGAGACAAGGGAGACGGTCATCATGGGTGTTCTTGGCGTTTTCAAAGATTCGGTCACGCTGGTCAACCGCACCTCGCGCAAGCTGAACGTGCGCTACGACGGCGAAGACATCACGGTCGAACCGGGCGAGAATCCCGGCTTCCCGCTGGTCGCGGTCCCGTACGCGAAGAAGCAGAACCCGCTGATGGGCAGCAAGCATCCCATCAACCCGAACAAGTACATCTGTCTGGTCGGCGTCAAGGGCACCAAGGATGACGTGACCCCGATCTCGGACGAGGTGCTGGAAGCGGCCGACAAGGAATACGAAGTGCTGGACCGCGACGGCAAGCATTGGGGCGTGGACATGGGCCGCAAGGTCCGTCTCCTGAAGCGCAACGGCTACGACCCCTACGAGGCGCTGGCTCCCGTGCCCGGTGCCGGTGACAAGTTTGGCGCGCAGGTCTAACGACCATGTTGTCGAACTGGCTTCAGACCCCGAACCCGTTCAAACTGGCGGCACCGCCGCAGTGGTGGCTCCAGCAGTTGCACGACTACGATGCGCTGCTGGTGGTCTTCCCGTCGCAGATCCGGATGGCGTACATCCTCGCCCGGCGGCGCACGGCGTCCAACGCGATGGCGGAGTTGAACCGTCTCGACAAGGACACCGTGCGTCAGACGGCGGGCCTCGACGGCGCGATCATGGCGGACCACAACCTGATCTACGTCCGGCACATGCTCGGCAACACGATCCGGCAGCAGGGCCTCTTCCAGTGGTTGCGGGATTGCGACACCGTGGCGAACGGCGGCGGCGAGGTGATTGCCGCCCGGCTGGAGGAAACAGAAGCGCAGCGGGCCGCACGGAAACGTGCCACAATGATTGACGACATTGACCACCGGGCGCGTGACGCGTGGCGGTCATACCAAGCACGCACCGGGCGGCGTGCAGGCGCACAGCCCACACGGAGCAGCGCCAAGCCGATGCCCACCGGATCGTTCACGCCAAAGGAATCCTCCGTGGCGATGTTCGTCCGGGACTAGATGTACAGCAGCCGCGAGGGTATCGCAGACGTGAAAGCAGCGAGAAGGATTCGTACCGGATACCCCGCAGCAAGGATGTAGACCATGACTGTTGCAAAGTCTCTCGAAGGCGCAAATCTCGTCTGGCAGCGCGTCAACAAGGCCCTGTGGGCCACGTCGGGTTCGCCGGTCGAGAAGGCCGCGTTCCTGCGGACCCTCAAGAACTGGCTCGCCACGCAGAAGGGCAACCCGCGCCTTCAGTTCCTCTCGTTCTCGAACGTCACCACGGACGCCGTGACGGTGCCGGAAGTCTCGGCCTCGGGCTGCACCATCTACGCGATCTTCGCGAAGAAGCAGAACACCGCGACCGACGCCTACCTGAAGATCAACGACTCGGCGACCCTCGCGGGCGGCGCGAACGGCGCGAACGTGACAATCACCATCCCGCTGCTCGTCGGCAACGATGAAGTGGCGATGATCTTCCAGCCGGGCCTCATCATGGCGACCGGCGTCGTCGTGGCCTCCGAAACCACGGCGGCGGGCGGCACCGACACCACGACCGGTGACGGCCCCAACGGGTTCATGATCATCGGCTAACGGCAGACCGACATCGACATGGGGCAGGGCCGAGGCTCTGCCCCACTCTTTCAGAGAAGGAACCTCGCACATGGCTACCAAGTACATCGAAGAGTTCGCCTCCACCTCAGAATTTCTCGCGCGTGCCGCCGACCGCTCCAAGAAGCTCGGCATCGGCAGCGTGGCGGAAGTGCTGTACATCAACAAGGGCAGCGCCGCCGTCGCACAGGTGGATGCTTCGACCGCACAGACCCTCACCAACAAGACCCTCACGGCTCCGCTGGTCACGCAGGCGCAGGAAGTCGTCACCGCGACCAACGTCATCACGGCGGCGGAGTCCGGCACGACCTTCTTCCTCAACAGCGCGACCGAGTTCGTGAGCACGCTGCCCGCACCGGCGGTCGGCCTCAAGTTCAAATTCGTCGTGCAGGCGGCTCCGTCTGGCGCGAGCTACACCATCGTGGCGGCGTCGGGCACCCCGATTCACGGCATCGTCTTCTCGAAGGATCTCAACGGCGCAACCGACAGCGGTGCGACGGCGGGCACGGGTGTGCTGACCATTACACTGGTGGACAGCAAGGCGCAGAAGGGCGATACGGTCATCATTGAGAGCAATGGGACCGACTGGTTCGCGCTGTGCTTCACCGGCGGCAACTTCGACGCCATCACACTGTCGTAATCGGCAGCGATACATCAGGAGACAGGATGACACGGGAGGCACTGGAGGCGGACCTGAAGATTTATCAGGACCAACTCGCACGGTTGGAGGGTGACATCAACGAGGCGAAGGCCCGCGTGACGCAGATGATCGCGAACGCCAACGCCACGAAGGGTGTCACCCAATATCTCGAAATGACGCTGGCGAAGATGAACGCGCCGGTGATCGATCTGTCGAAGTTGGAGGTGGGCGTCGAGACGGTTAACGACGCCGCTGCCGACACTTCGCCGCAGGAGTAACCCGATGGCAGGCGACTACGAGAAGTACCGGCGGCACTATGAGCGCATCGACGCGGATCTCGTGGTTGCCACGGGAGACGCAGGACCGTCCACGCTGAAGACGGTGCGCAACGCGAACTACACGATCTACGTCCAGAAGATCAAGGTGAGTGTCACCACCTTCTCGGCAAAGACGTGGACCTTCAAGGACTCGGCAGGCACGCCGGTACCGGGAGCCGTGATCTCGATTCCGGCCTCGGAAGCCACGGTGCCCGGCATTCAGGACTACGAGTTCGATTTCGGAGCCGCCGGGTATCCGCTCACGCAGGGCAAGAATCTCGTGCTGGCGTACAGCACAGCCGGTGCGGCGGGTATCGTGCACGTCGAGGCGTACCAGCGCAAGACGGCCGTCACCTACATCGGCGACACGTCGGCCAACCAGTAAGGCGGTACCTCTGTGGCTGCAACGACCATCAGCACCATCCTCACCGGGGTCCGGAACCAGTTGGTCGAACCGACCGCGCGGTTCTGGTCCGATGCGGAACTGACGGAGATCATGCGGCTTGGCGCGGTGGACTTGTGGGGAGCCATTCTGGATCTCCACAAGGACCACTACTTCAAGGTGGACGAGTCGAACGCCGTCATCCGGGCGAACGCGTCGTCCATCTCGGGCGTCCCGGAGGACTGCTTCCGTGTCCTCCTGCTCGAACCGCGCGACACCTCGGCGACCGCACTGGCCCGGCAACTGATCTTCACCCCGCGCCCGTTCAACCACCCGGACTTCGCGATGGCCCGCACGTTGTCCGCGCAGAACCCCGGCTCGCTGACGTCGCGGCAAATCTTCTTCGCCATCACGGGTGTGGGTGCGCCGAAGGAAGCGCCCGTCATCCGGATCGCGCCGATGCTCGACGCGGATGTCCCGGTACGGATCGCCTACAATCCGACGCTGGCGTGGGACGGCACGACCAACCCCGTGCCCGGCGACAGCGACAACGCCCTGAAGGCGTGGACCGTGGCCTACGCGCGGGCCAAGGAGACGGACGGCCGCACGCCGGACCCGTCATGGCTGGCCGTCTACGCCGCCGACAAGCAGCGGCTGCTCACACGTTTGACGCCCCGGCAGGAACAGGATCCGGAAATTGTCGAGGACATGTTCCAAGGCTACGGCTCCATCTGGTAACGCGAGGACATCATGGCCGTTTCTGAGAACAACCTGACGCTGCGGGTCAACCAGCAGGACGTCAATGGCGTCAACATCGTGGACCGCACCATCGGGGCGATCTCGTACGACGGCTCGGTGGGCGAGTTCCGTGTCGGCAACCTGAGCGACACGTCGGAACACCAGCAGACGTTCCCGCAGGGCCTCACGACCGCGTTGCAGTTCTACTTCAAGAACACGCACGCGACCGCGAAGATCACGGTGGCGTGGACACCGACCGGCGGCGCGAAGTCCACCATCGCCATCATCGGCCCCGGTGGGTCCATTGCCCTGTGGGGCGCGACGTCCGCAGGCAACGTCGGCTTCACCGCGCTGTACCTCACGAGCGATGTGGCGGCGGCGACGTTCGAGTACTTCATCGGAGGTTAACCGTGGGAGTCGGCAAGATCGATGTGATGTCGCCGGGCAAGACCGGCGTCATCATCGACGTGAACCCGCTCGAACCGAACCTGCCGGACGACTGTCTGTTTGCGGCGCAGAACGCGATGCACGATCCGCAGATGGGCGAGTTCGGCGCGATCCGCAAGCGGCTTGGGCAGAAGCAGTTCAACAACGCCTCGGCGGTCGGGGCGATCTTGGGCGGCATCCCGATGGCCGTCGCAGGCACAGGCGGCGCTCCGGCGCTTGGCGGCGGCGGATCGACCGGCACGTCCACCGGCACGGGCAATGGCACGGGGTCGCCCGGCGGCACGACCGAAGGCTCAGGGGTCGGCAACGGCTCCACGACGCCGGGCGCGGGGGCGTACACTGGTTCGTCCCTCTTCAGCGGCGCGCGTCTCATCGCCATCGGCATGGACACGAACAACACCAACGATGGCTACGGCTGGTACATCACCAGCAAGAAGATGCAGAACGCCAGCATCGTGGCGACATCCCCCGGCCCGCCCGGCATGGCGCAGAGCACGGGCTACACCGCGTACGGCAAGGGGAAGCCGTGTGTGCTGACGCCGGACGGCTGGTTCTACTACTCGCTGGCGACGTCCGAGAGCACGAGCGGCAACACCGTGACGATTCGTCGCACCAACGGCAAGACGGACCAGAAGGTCGGCACGATTCCCTACTGTGCGAATCCCAACGATCAGTGCTTGGTGTTCTCGATGGCGTTCGGGAACAACACGATCTTCGTCGGCGTGCGGGACTCCATCTGGAACGCGACCGCGTACGGGCGCATCGTGATGTTCGACCATGTGACGTTCGCGCGGACCATCCTCGGGTTCCCTGATCCTCCCGGCACGTACACGGTGCAGATGTCCGTGGTGCCCTACGCGATGACGTATGACGCGGTACGCAATCGCCTCTACTTCGCGTGCAACAAGGTGTACACCACCCTCGCGTCGGGGGCAGGCGAGATCGGTGTGTGGGGTTCACCCTACGGCACGTCGTCAACGGGCGGCGAGGCGGTCGCGCTCGGCGCGTACAACGAAGCCTTTTGCCTGTGCATGCTGTCGTATGCGAACGTGCTGTACTTCGGCACGATCTCGGACTCGGCAGGCACGTATACCAACTTGCTCTACGGGGTCGGCCTCACGAGTGACGGGTCGCTGACCGGCACGTCTGCGGCGTCCTTGACCGGCATCTCAGGTGGAGACTTGTCCACCTACATCGCCGAAGGGGTGGCCGCATACTCCGGGATTTACGACCTGATCTACTTCAAGGGCAAGGCGTACATCTCGTGGTTCAACTCGGGCGTGCGCTCGGCCATCTTGAGCGCGGACCAGACGACGGTGGACGATACGACCGGGGTGCCCGGTTTCTCGAACATCACGTCGCGGTGGACTGGCACGTCGGCGAGCACCAAGGTCGCGTTGCAGTTCTTCGAGGACAATGGCATTCTCTACGCCATCGGGTCGTCGGGCATCAACACTTACACCAACCTGTTCCTCTGGTCGGAGGACGGCGTGACGTGGACGAATGCGACGGCGACCGTGGATGTGGCCTCGCCCACGACGGCGTATCCCATCCCGCTCCTGTTCGGGATGAATCAGGCATAACGACATGGCGTTCACACTCATTCAGGCGGGTAACTCGCTCAAGACCATCAACGCGACGGGCGCACTGTCCGCCGCGCTGACGATCCCGTCTGGCATCACGCTCTCGTCCAACCGGGTGCCGAGGTTCGCGCGCTTCAAGGGCTACGTCTGCGTCGTGAACACGCCGTCGCGTCCGTTGATCGTCTCGGAGACGGGGATCGTCTCACCGATGACCCCGAACAAGCCCAACACAGCGGTGGCGCTGGCCGATGGCGGCTCGGGCACGTTGAGCGGCACCTACCTCGCGCTCCAGACGTTCGTCATCAAGGACAATCTCGGGAACGTGATCGCGGAGAGCGACTACAGCCCGGCGATGGCGGCGGCGGTCACCGTCACCACGTCGCCGCTGGCCGCGACCTACGATGCGAGCGTCGAGACGGATGTGGCGCTCATCGGCACGCGGCTGTACCGCACGGTCACGCTCGGGTCCACCTACTTTCCGTGGATCGACGACATGACCAACGGCACGACGGTCACGAGCGACCTGTCGGATGCCAGCCTCTCAAGTGTTGCGGCGGGGGATCGGGGCGCGGCTCCGGACCTGACCCTCATCGCGGAGTTCGGCGGACGGTTGTGGGGTGTGGACCGCGATGACGTGGACGATCTCCGGTATACGGAAGCAGGCACGTCCTACGCATGGTCAGCCCTCAACACGCTGAAGATTCCGCACTACGGACAGGACGCAGCCGGTATCACCGCGCTGATTCCTCGCCGCAACGTCTTGGGCGTCGGACGGCGGGATGTGCTCGTGGGTGTCACCGGGTCCGTGCGTGCGAACATCCGGCCGGACACCGTGCCCGGCGGCGAGAAGGTCGGCGTGATGTCGCAGGAGTCGGTGGTCGTGTTCAACGACATCGCCTACTTCCTGTCGCGGGATGGGGTGTACGTGTGGGACTCGTCCGGCGTGCGCTGCATCACCAACGGCAAGGTGCGCGGCTGGTTTACGGAAGGCACCGTCTTCAACAAGGCGATGTTCTGGCGCGCGTTCGCACAGTTTGATCAGGAGCACCTGAAGTACCGGCTGTTCCTTGCGTCCGCTGACAGCGACGTGATCGACCGGTGGATCGAGTACGACATCACCACTGAGTCGTGGTGGGGTCCGCACCTGACGACCGCGTTCAACCCGACGTCCTCGGTGATCGTGGCGGGGAGCGACCAGCAGGAGCACGCGATGATCGGGACCGCCGAAGGGTTCCTCTCGCAGCAGCAGGACGACCGGAACGATTGGGGCATCGCACCTATCGCGTTCCGCATCCAGTCCAACAAGCTGGATCTGAACATGCCGGAGGACGAGAAGTTCTACGGAGAACTGTCTGTCATGGGCAAGGTGCAGGACGCCGGTGTGCTCACCATCACCCCCTCAGTCGGGGAGATGGACGAGATGGCAGCAACGACCGCAATGTCGTACGATATGACCAAGAGCCGCCAGCGGCTCGGCCGGATCGGCACCGGGAAGGCCATGCAGTTGGTGATGGAAAACAGCACGATTGATCAGGACGTGGTGCTGCGCGGCTACACCATCGATCCCGTGAATCTCATCGGGCGGCGGTAAAGGGGAACGACTATGGCAGGCGTGATGACATCCGGCCCGACTCCGTGGTGGCAGACCACGATGGGCAAGAATGACGCACTCGGCAACCTCGAACGGAGTGCCCCGTCTGGCTATCAGTACGACCCCGTGCAGATGAAGTACATCCGCACCCCGTCGTCCTTGGGGCAGGATGCGGCGGCGATGTTCGGCGGCATGACCGGCGGCGGTCCGGCCTCGTTGCAGGCGCTCTCCGGATCCGGAGGCGGCGTGTTCGGGCAGGGCGGGTCGGGTACGGGCGGCAGCACGGCCGGGAATGTCCCGCACGTCGCGGCCCCGGACATGACCAGCAGCAACGCGGCGACCTTCGGTGCGGCCAAGGACCGGGCCGGACAGGTGGCGCGGGCCAGCCTCGACGCGCTCAACGGCGAACTCGGGTCGCAGGGTATGCTCGGCTCGGGCGCGCAGGTGCAGGGCACGAAGGACATCATCATGGACGCCGGGCAGTTCACCAGCGATGTGAACCGCCAGAACGCCGTGAACGACGCGCAGATGAAGGGCGACTTCGCGAAACTCGGCTATCAGGGCGACATCACGCAGCGCGGTCAGAACATCCAGCACGAAGAGGCGAACGCGCAACTGGCGCTCGCGCAGCAGGACCGGCAGATGAAGATGTTGCAGGTGATGTTGCAGGCGCTCGGCGGGGCGCAGTCGATGGCGGGATAAGCCGTGGCCTACGCCGTTCGCTCGAAACCCTACGTCTTGGACGCGGCCCCGATTGGCGATTTCGCCGATCTGGCTCGGAGTCTGCCGACGTGGTTGCAGAGCGCGGACTTCATGTTCGGCGAGGTGTACGACGACCTTCAGGGGTTGGCCGCCGACATCGCCGATCTGTCCACCGGTAGCAGCGGCGGCGGCGTCACGGCGGTCGTGAACGACACGAACGTCACGGGGTCCATCGCGGGGGTCACGCTGACCCTTGGCTGGACGGGTACCCTCTCGGTGGCACGCGGCGGCATGGGCGCAGGCACGCACACGGCCTACGCGGTCCTGTGTGGCGGCACCACTGGCACCGGAGCCGTCCAGTCTGTTGCGGCCCTCGGCTCGTCCGGCGATGTGCTCACCTCGAACGGGGCGAGTGCGCTGCCGACGTTCCAGACGCCCACCAGCGGCATCTTCCCGTCCACGTGCGCGCAGGGCGATCTGTTCTACGGGTCGGCGGCGAACACCGTCGCGAAACTCGCCAAGGACACCAACTCGACGCGGTACCTCTCGAATACGGGCACCTCGAACAACCCTGCATGGGCACAGGTCGCGCTCACGACGGGCGTGTCGGGCGTCCTCCCCGAAGCGAACGGCGGCACCAACCAGTCCACCTACGCGCAGGGGGATCTGCTGTACGCCAGCGCCGCGAACACGCTCTCGAAGCTGGCGAAGAACACCTCGGCCACGCGGTACCTCTCGAACACCGGGTCGAGCAACAATCCGGCGTGGGCACAGGTGGACCTGTCGAACGGCGTGACGGGCAATCTGCCGGTGGGCAATCTCGGAAGCGGCACGGGTGCGGGTGCGACGACCTTCTGGCGCGGCGATGGATCGTGGGCGACTCCCGGTGCGGGCAACGGGGAACCGGCGCTCGACTTCATGGCGTACCGGTACTTCATCGCGACCCCGCAGAACAGCACGACGTCCTTGGGCACGTTGGGCTGGTCCGCCGTCACGACGGGCACGACCGGCACGGGTAGCCCTGCTGTGGGTGCCGCCAACGACACGGACACCTCGCGTATCGCGATGACAAGCGGCACGGCCTCTGGATCCGGCGCACAGGTCATCTGCACCGCCACGGCCGCGTTCTACACGCAGTACGGCTGGACCTTCTACTGCAAGGTGAAGACGGGCAGCGTGATCACGTCCTCGCGGTACTGGGTCGGCTTCGGGCAACTTGCGCCCATCGGCAACGGCGACAACCCGACGAACCAAGCGGTCCTCGCGTTCCGGTACTCCACCAACGTGCCGGACAGCGGGTGGGTCGGGTATGCGCAGCCCACAGGTGTCGGCGCAGCGAACAGCACGACCACGGCCCTGTCGTCGATGGCGGCGGATACCGAGTACACCCTGAAGATGGTCGTCGCGGCGGGCGGCGGCAGCGTGGAGTTCTCGGTCGATGGCGGCACACCGCAGACGATCAGCACGAACCTGCCGTCCACGACCGGCGCGTTGGTGCATTCCGTGATGATTCAGCAGCCGCCCGCTGCGTTGGGGGCGCGCACGCTGAAGTGGACCCGTTCCTACGCCCGGACGCCCTAATTTCCGGCAATTGGAGTAGACTTTTCACAGGATTGCCCATGCCACTCCCTCCTTCCTTGACCGCGTTGGCCGACACGGACCCGATCACGGCCGAGAACCAGCGTCGGGCGAAGAAAATGTCGCCCCGGCAGTACTGGAACCTGCCCGGATCGGACGATGACCCGCGTTTTCAGGTGGACTACGGCGGGATCTGGAATCCGGGACTGACAAAAGACCGTGGGGTACTTGCCGAGCGAGCACGGCAGCGCACCGAGATGTACAACACGGCCGAAGACGACTCCATCGCCAATATTCAGGACGTGGGGCAGCGGATTCAGGCCGAGATGAACAAGGGCTTCAACCGGCGCGGCCAGCACATGAGCAACGGCGGGTGGGGCGAGTGGTTGGAGGCGGTGAAAGAGGGCGAGGAGGGTGGGCGGCAGGTCAAGGTGGACGGATCGGGCCTCGCGCTGCCGGAGGACACGTCCAAGGGGACCGTCCCGCTCTCGATGCAGGGCCTTGAAGGCGCAGGCTACCAGTACGACGCGTTTGGAGCGCCGGTGGGCGTGGTGCAGGGCAAGAAGCGCCTGACGAAGCAGGAACAAGAGGCGCAGCGGAAGGCCGCGCAGCCGAAGCCGTTCAGTTTGGGGTAAACATGGCACCGATCACGATGTATCCGGGCGTGGGGCAGGTCGGACCGGTCCAGACGCCAAAGAATCCGCTCGATGCGCTCGCCGCGTTCTTGCAGGCGGGCGGCATGCAGGAGGGCGATGCGGAAGCGTTCGGGGCAGAGGGTGCGGACATCCTCGGCGGCGACCGGGCGGCGATTCCGGCTCCCTCGGCGATGAGCAGCCCCGGCGTGAAGCGCAATCAGGGCCTCTCGATGGCGCTCGGCAAGAAGTACGGCGCAGACGCAGACGGGTCCATCTCGCAGGCCGATCTCGAAGCGATGGACAGCTTCATTCGCGGCAATGACGTGGCCGACAAGTCGGCCATCGCGACCGCGCCCATCACGGCGAAGGGCGGCTTCGATCTGGCGCAGGAAGGCATGCGCAACCGGTCGGCGCTCGACGTCGAACGGCAGCGCGGCGAGAACGCGGCCCGCACGACGGCCATCGCCAACGAGGGGAAGATCATCCCGGCGCAGATCAAGGCCGACGACGCGCCCAACAACCAGTTGGATCCGCAGTCGTTGCAGTACTGGGTCCGGCAGGCGCAGATTGACCGGGGCGTGCTCTCGCAGATCCCGGCGGCGCAGCGGTCGCAGGTGCTCAATGCGCTGGCGGCAGGCGGCGTCGATTCGCACAGCCTGACGAACCAGTCGAAGCAGATGGCCGAGACGGCGCACGACCTGCTGAAGATCATCCAGCAGGCCGGTGGCGAATCCGGCATCTTGGGCATGGCGAAAGAACTGGAGGGGCAGGGCCTCTTCAACCCGGTCGTCGGCCCGATCCGCAAGTTCGCCGCGAGTCACGGCGCAGGCTCGCTCATGGGCGTGGACGATGCCACGGCCGCGAAGATCGGCGAGTTCAACAACATCACCGACCTGCTGCGGTCCGGTCTGGCGCGTGCGCACGCCGGTGCGCGTGGTGCGGGTAACAGCGGCATGGCCGAACGCTTCGACAAGCTGCTCGGCGGCATCGGCGACTTCCCGACGTTCGCCGGTCAGTTGCAGGGCATCGAGGAGTTGCTGCGCACCTACAGCGGCAACCTCTACCCCGATGAAGCCCCCGGCGGCGGGATGGACCCGTACGCGGACGAGAACTATCAGCCCCGGTAACGAGAGGACTCGCACATGCCGCAAGTTGGAGAACGCCGCGTCGGACGCACCGAGACGGTCGAGTGGGACGGCTCCCGCTGGACCCCGGTGCCGCATCAGGCGTCCGGAGCCGAGGGCGGGTATCATCCGGGCCTCGCCGACAGTGAGCACCCCGGTCTGGCCGCACTCAAGGGCTTCATCAGCGGCGGGGCCACGGGTCTGCCCACGGCCGCGCGCATCGCACAGTTCGGGCTGATCCCCCTGCTGACGGGCGGCGCGTCCATCCCGGCGCAGATGGCGATTGGTGCCGGATCGCAGGGCATGGCCGATCTGGCCGACAAGGCGGCGGGCGATCCGAATGCCCCGCAGGACTTCGGCGACTTCATGACGCACGCGGCCACGGGCGCGATTGGTCCGCTGGTGGTCGGCGGCGGCATGAAGCTCCTCTCGAAGGTGCCCGGCGCGGCGCTGGCGGTCGCGTCCAAGATGCCCGGTAAGATCGGGCTGGCGGCGAAGGCGGCGCAGGCGTTGCGGGCCGGAATGCCCGAGGCGGAAGGGGCGGCAGGGGCCGGATTCAGCCCGCGCGTGCCCAAGACCATCAGCTACAGCAACCGGGCCGGGGCGGCGTCGGGCGACATCCCCACGGCCTCGGGCTGGCAGGAACCGCATGCGGTGGACGCGGATCTCGTCTCGACACTCGACCGCTACATGCCGAACACCAGCCGGTCGGCGGCGGCAGAGACGACCAGCGTCGGCGCAGGGCGGGTGCCCTATGCCCGGCCCACGGAGGTGCCCAAGGTGACGGCCCCGGCGTCCCTCTCGGCGCTGGAAGGTGGCGAAGCGGCGGCAGAGGCGGCTCCGGCGGCGGCAGCGGCCCCGAAGACCATCAAGGAGATGCTGGCGGCGGGCATGGACCCGTCCAAGATCCCGGTCACGGCTCCCATCGCCTCGGAGGCGGACTACGCGGCACGGGCGGCGTCGATGGCTCCCCGGTCGGCTCCCGCCTCGGCTGCGGCCACGCGGGCGGTCGCCACGGCCCCGGCTCCCATCCCGGCCCCTGTGCCCGCCCCGCGCATCAACGCCTCAATGGCGGCGCTGGAGCCTGCGGAACAGGGCATTGCGGACGCGGGCCTCTTCCGCTCCGGCGCGGGCCTGCCGGGGCAGATGACGCCCTCGGAACTGAAGGGCGTCGAGGACTTCGGGCAGGGCGTCTACGATGCCGAGTTGGGCATGGTGCTGCCGAAGACCCCGAAGTTCGACTACGAAGGGTCGATGAACTACGTCAACGATGTCCCGGCTCCCGGACCGGGCGTGGACCTGATGTACGGCAACGCCGAGGTGCCGGAGGGCGTGGCGTCCAATCTGGATGACCTGCTGAAGATCCGCCGGGGTGGGACGCCCTCACTGGAGACGCTGCCGAACCCGGCGGACGTCCCGGCGGCGCTGGAGACGTTGCCTGCCTCGACGCGGACCCCTGTCTCGATGCAGGCGCTCGGCGACGACGACGGCTACAGCGCGTTCTCCAAGATGGTGGACGACATGGCCGCGAACACGTCGGATGAGCAGTTTGCGCGGGAAGTCGGCACCGGCAAAAGCAAGCGGTGGTCGCAGAAAGACTACAAGCGGATGGGCTACACCACCCCCTCGCGGTATCCTGAGATTTCACGGTAGAATCCAGTCGAGGGGCACATGGCGACGATGGCATCGACACGCGACGGCGTTCACGCCGCGTTCATTGCACTGATCATGGCGGGGCTGTCCATGATCGGGACGCTCTGGATGGAGTTCGGGCACAACGACCGGGAGGTGGCGCAACGCGTCTCCACCCTCGAAGCGCACCGCAACGACGACGAAAAGAAGATCGACCACATTCAGGAACAGGTGGACAAGTTGGTGCAGTGGGCGATGGGCGGCGGGCAGCGGATGACCGGCAGCGACTCGGGGTCGGTGCCCAATGGCCGCTAACTCCCCCTTCACCCTGCGGGACCAGCAGCGCCTCGACGGCCTCCACCCGACCCTGAAGAACGAACTCGCGGCGATCTTCACCGAGATGTACAGCCTTGGCTACCGGCTGTTCGTCGTGCAGGGGGTCCGGACGGCCGCAGAGCAGGCCAAGCTGTACGCGCAGGGCCGTACATCTCCGGGCAAGATTGTGACGAACAAGGACGGGGTGAAGTTCCGCTCGAACCACCAGCCGCACGCGGACGGGTTCGGGCATGCGGTCGATGTGGCGTTCCTCGGCACGCACTCGCCGTTCGATGAGGCGTGGCCGTGGGAACTGCTCGGCACGAAGGCGGAACAGCGGAATCTGCGGTGGGGCGGACGCTGGACGCACCCGCACGACGCGCCACACATCGAGATGGCCTAGCTGGCACGACGTTTGCACGGCTGTCCTCAACTCGTCTCAGGAAAGGATTGCCTGTGTCAAAGAAGTTGTGCCCGACATGCCAGAAGGCGCGCATCGACGGCCACTCGTACCAGTGCCTCGCCTGCCACCGCAAGGAGTTCCCGCTGAAGGTACAGGAGCCGAAGCCGGAGCGCACCGTGGAGATGGACCGCACGGCGCATCAGGAGCGGTCGGAACTCGCCTCGCTGAAGACCCGCTACAAGGACGCCCTCAAGACCATCGCCCGGCAGGAGACGGAACTGGACGCGCTCGGGGAGATGCGCGCCGCCTGCACCTCGGACATCGTGATCGCGCCGAAGCACAAGACGGGCACGTCGGAGGCGACGGCCATCATGGTCGCGTCGGACTGGCACCTCGAAGAGAAGGTCGGCAAGGAAGTCGGGGCGCTGAACACCTACAACCTGAAGATCGCGGAGGAACGGGCACACCAGTTCTTCGCGCACGGCCTGCGGCTCGTGAAGCTGCTCGCGCAGGACGTGAAGATCCCGACCATCATCCTGCCGTTGCTCGGCGACTTCATCAGCAACGACATCCATGACGAGTTCCCCGAGGTGAACGAGGAGACGCCCATCCACGCGATTGTGCGCGTGCAGGGGTTGCTCATCGCGGGCATCGAGTTCCTGCTGACGAACTCGGACTGCACACTGGTTATCCCGTGCCACAGCGGGAACCACGCGCGCACGACGAAGACGACGCGGTTCACCACGGAGAACGGGCACTCGCTCGAATACTTCATGTATGTGAACCTCGCGACGTACTTCAAGGACGAACCGCGCGTGACGTTCCACATCCCGGAGGGGATGCACTCGTACATCAAGGTGTACGATCAGACGGTGCGCTTCCAGCACGGGCACGCCATCAAGTACGGCGGCGGCGTCGGCGGGATCTACATCCCGGTCAACAAGGCCATCGCGCAGTGGAACAAGGGGCGGCACGCGGACTTGGACGTCTTCGGCCACTTCCACCAGATGCGCGACGGCGGCAACTTCATCTGCAACGGCTCGATGATCGGCTACAACGCGTTCGCGCTCTCCATCAAGGCCGACTACGAACCCCCCAAGCAGGCCCTCTTCCTGCTCGACAAGAAACGCGGGCGCACGTGCATGTGGCCCATTCTGTTCACCCTGTAATCGTGAGGACATCCATGAAGCGGTACATCTGGCTGACGGCTATGCTCATCGCCCTGCTGACAGGGCCACTCGCGGCGCAGAGCCACCAAAGCACCGTCGAGAACGTGAAGGCGGCACTCGTGGCGACGGGCACCGACCTGTCTGGCCCCTGCGGCGCATTCGCCATCACGAAGCGCGTGGCGTGGGCGCTGAAGGGCGAGGGGGCGGGCGTCCTGTCGAAGCCCTCGGGCAACAACTGCGACGGCTTCGCGACCGACATCATCCTCTACCCGGACGGGCGCGCGTTCGACATCCTGACGGACGGCGGCGGGGCGAATGGCCCGACGTGGAACGCGATTGAGCCAATCGACCCCTCACGCTACCGGCCTGCGTCGGATCCGGGGGACGGCACTGGACCGTCTGACCCGCCCGTCATCATCCCGCCGTCCATCCCGCCGGTGGACCTGACGCCGCTCCTGAACCGTCTGCTCGATCTGGAGACGTCGGCGACCGCCCTTCGCGCGCAGATCGCGGCCGTGTCCGGGCAGGCCGATGCCTCGGCGCAGAGCGTGAACGGGTTCGAGGCGCGGCTGGCGGCACTGGAAGCGGCCATCGCCCGCATCGACGCCTACCTCGCGGCACACCCCATCTACACGGGCTGTCGCGCGTCGGTGTTCGGCATCTCTGTCTCCTGCTCGTTGCGGTAAGAGGTTCCTATGGATTCCGCCCTCGCGTGGATCGGTCAGATTGCGGAGTGGTTGGGGCGCTTCATTCCCCGCCGCGAGATCGTCGATGTCACCGAGGGCGGAGTCAAGTTCGTCCGGGGGAATGAGCCGAAGTACTGCGGACCGGGCATCCACTGGTACTGGCCGTGGATGTCCACGTGGTTCGCCTACCCCACGGCACGGCAGGCCGACCGCTTGCAGACGCAGACGATGACCACGGAAGACGGCAAGGTCATCATCGTCGGCGGCATGATCGTCTACGCCGTGGAAGACCTGCTGCAACTCGCCACCACGACCTACCTGCCGGAGAAGGCCGTCAAGGACATCTCCCTCACCGCGATCCACGACGTCGTGTGCAACATGACGTGGGACGATCTCCAGCAGCAGCAGCGCAAGGGCACGCTCGACACGAAGCTGAAGAATGCGGCGCAGCGGCAACTCTCGGACTACGGCGTGAAGGTCATCAAGTTGATGCTGATCGACTTGGCCCCGACCCGCGTGCTGCGCCTCTCACAATCGACATCCCAAGAGGAGAACTAGACGTGGCGCAACCGCCCCGAGATATGACCCCTGACGAACGACGCGCCTGTACGCACCCCTACCCGCATACCTGCGTGCCGGTGCGTCAACCGAAGGGCTGGCGTATCACCGATCCACAAATCACCATCGTGCGGTTTTGCGATACGTGCCGTGAACGCATCGCATAGGAGCCTAGACATGGATCCGATCTTGCAAGCCCTCGTGGGATTCACCGTCAACCGATCTGAGGAGGATTATGACCGAGGCAGTCCACACCCGTCCCATCACACTCCCGACCGAGGCACAGGCCCGGAAGCAGTTCCCCATCGCGACCGGGGTACTGGACTACTTCCCGGATGCGCTCTTGGAAGTGGCCCGCGTCTCGTGGGAAGGGAACAACCAGCATAACCCCGGCGAACCCCTGCATTGGGCACGGGAGAAATCGACGGATCAGGAGAACACCGCGCTGCGCCACTTCATGCAGCGGGGCACACTCGACACCGATGGACGGCGGCATCTGGCGAAGGCCGCATGGCGCATCCTCGCGATGTTGCAGTTGGAGATTGAGGAGGCACAGGTGGTACAGCCTGTCGCGCCGGAGGCTCTCTCGGCACAGTCGGTCCTCGGCAACCTCAACGACATCCTCATGGTGCAGCAGGAAGGCGAGACGGTCCATCTCGGCGACCGGAAGGTGCGCGTGCTGGTCGTGACGCAGGAGGTGAAGTGATGCGCGTCGGCGTAGACATCGACGGCGTGCTGGCCGACTTCAACACCCGCTTCATCGAGGAGGTGATCGCGGTGACAGGCAAAGACCTGTTCCCGTCGCGCCCCTTTGCCATCCCGACGTGGGACTACCCGCAGCACTACGGCTACACGCATGCCGAGGTATCGGCCGTGTGGGAGTCCATCAAGGCGAACCGCGCCTTCTGGATGACGCTGCCGCCGTACCTCGGCGCGATGGACCTGATCGCGTGGCTCCGGGAGAAGAGTCAGGAAGGGCACTTCGATCTGTACTTCATCACCTCGCGCCCCGGCACGATGGCGAAGTACCAGTCGGAAGTCTGGCTGGCCGTGCATGGCGGCGACATCGCGTGGACGCCGACCGTCCTCATCTCCAGCCGGAAGGGCCAGTGCGCCGATGCGCTGCGCCTGACGCACTACATCGACGACCGGTGGGAGAACTGTCACGACGTCGAGGCGCACACGACCGCCACGGTCTTCATGCTCGACCAGCCGTGGAACCAGCGTCCGGCACCGGGCGCGGTGAAGGTCATCGAAGACATCAGCGAGTTCCGCGCGCACCTGCACGACCAGTTGTTCGCGGATCTCACCGCACCGGGGTACGGGCTGTGAAGATCGTCCCTACCCTGTCCATCTTGTCCGCCCTCGCCGTCCTGCTGACGGCGGGTGGCGGCATCCTCATTGGCGCGGGGGATCCGCTTGGGTGGGTGGCGATGGCGATTGGCGCGGGCTGGACCGGCATCCTGTACGGGACGTTCCTGCGGATGCTGGCCGTCGCCCTGAAGAAGGAGGACACCAATGGAGAGCGTGACGACACCGAAGACGGAACCGACGACACCCCCTGAGCCGAAGAAGACGCCGCGCCTGTTCTCGAAGCAGTGGTGGTACGATTTCGGCTACTCGATTTTCACGTAAGGAGGTGATGGCAGGATGTTTGCGTTCTTCCTGATCGAGATCGACTTCTGGAACATCGTGTGGGGCACGTAGCGATGGGATGACGGGGGAGGGGAGCGATCCTCTCCCCCTTCGTCTTACTCCTCTTTCTCGCCGCCGATCCGCAGGTACTTCTTCTTCGGCTTCTTCACCGTGGCGTTCGCCAGCATCTCCAGCGAGCCGCCCAACTCGACGAACTTCAGCTTGTCCAAGCTGGAGGACTCCCCACCGACAATCGTCAGCGGCACGCCGTCGAGCACGACCTTCTGCACCTGCTCGTCGTCGAGGATGGCTTTCATCTTCGCGACTTCTTCCTCCATCTGCCCCTTGATCAGGTCGTAGTCGGTCTTGAGCGTGTGGTAGGTCGAGAGGAGGGCACGCAGGCGTGCTTGAAGCTGTACATCTAGCGTCGTCTCGGTGGTCGTCGTGACCGTGGCACTCAGTCGTGGCATAGGTTCCTCGCGTCGGCGATCAGGGTGTCGAGGTGGACGGGCGTGTAGTCGCGCCACTCGACACAGGCGTTGAGATACGGACCCTCGGGTGAGGGCTGCTGGTGGATGTGGCCGTGCACGTTCACGCGCATCTTCCCGAACGAGCCGGGATGAATCGGCGCGTGCGTGAGAAGCAGCGGGTGGAACTGCCGCCACATGAGAATCTTCCCGAAGTACTGCGCGTAGTTCGAGATGGGCGCTACGTTGTCGTGGTTGCCGAGGATGAGGCGCTTGTGGCCGTGCAGACGCGGCATGACCCGGTGCAGCGCCGCCTGCGACATCGCCACGTCCCCGAGATGGTAGACGTGATCCTGTGGGCGCACCGTGGCGTTCCACCGCTCGATCATCGCCGCGTCCATCTCGCGTGCGTCAGCGAAGGGCCGATTGCAGTAACGGATGATGTTGGCGTGCCCGAAGTGCGTGTCGCTGACGATGTAGACGTTAACCATGTTGGTGTACCGGTGTGACAACCTTCAGTTCCGCGATCTCCTGCGCCTGCCCTCGCATTTCGGCCCGGAGCGCCCGGAAGCCACAACTACAGCGCCGGTCTACCGCACCACCGGGGCCGCGCAATTCGCAGTTCGCATCGTGCCGCTTCAGGGTGAGCCGTTCGATCTCCTGCGCCTGCACGTCGGCAATCTCTGCGAGCCGCTTTACATCTGCGACCTGTTGCTTGGCGAGGGCATCACGGTGTTGCTGGCGTTCGAGGGTGAGGGCGGCGTCTACGGCATCCGCGATGTAAACGGACGCGCCCAACCACACAGCCCCGGATTCGGGGTCCACCAAATCAGCGGTGTGCCGTTCCCACGGGTCTGTCGTGACAGACGGCTCGGGCCACTGCGCGATGCCCTGCGCGAACGGGCCGCGATGATTCTGAATGTGCCCTGCGGGTAGCTCGCAGACTGCGCCAGTCGCAGCGTGCGTAGCCCGGCACGGCTCGGGGTTGGGTTTCGGCGCGCGGCAGAACACACACACGCCTTCGTGGCCGAAGATGTGGCCGTTCGTCTCGCACGTCGCCTTGATCGGCTCGGGGGTTGGCACTATCGGATGCTCCATGATGCAAACTCCACACGGGAGGGGCTTCCACCTACCGGCCGGGCAAACGACGGCGGCTCCCACGCCCGCTCGTCATCAGGGTCAATCTCCAGCCATGCGTCCCACTCGGCCCGCTTCGCCACTGGCACGACATACCAATGGCTGTCGTTATCCGTGGTCAGATAGCTCGCTTCAGGTAGCTCGGGGATGTCCTTCGTCTCCGTCATCGGCTCTCTCCCTGTTGGGGGCTTCGCAGTCGCGCATGCTTGGCGATATGGGACTGCGCCGCCGCCGTGTTCGGGATGATCTGCTTGCCGCACATCCGACACTCCCAACGATGGTGTAGCGTCGGGCGAAGTCCGACTGCCGTGGCGACAACAGGATCGCCGTCAACAAAGCGGTGACGGAAATAGGGACCGTATTTCCGTGGCACTCTCGCGGGATACTTCATGCGCGCTCTCCCTTCAGGCGGGTGATCTCCAACGGTTTGCCGCAGTAGGGGCAGAATCGGAAATTCGTGGCCTCGGGCGGGTTGACGCGGTCGCAGGCTGTCACGATTATTCCGCTGTCCGGTATTTCCTCCCGCCATCGGCATGTCTCCTGCTCTCGCGCCGTCACGGTCGCCTTAGTCAAGTTTCCCTCCGCACCCGACGCACGCCTTGTGCGCCATCTCCGCGTTGAACCGGTGGCACTTCGGGCAGACAATCGCCGCCATGTCGCCCCAATTCGTGCCGTAGTCACCCGACGTCTCAATCGGGACGGACAGCCAGTGCTGCGGCACCTGCGTCATCGCGTGCACCATCCGCTCGTTCAGGTCGAGGATGTTCGCGGTGTCCGTCTCCATCACCAAGTCGTCGTGAATCTGCACAATCGGTTCCACGTTGCGGCCCGTCTCCCACCACGGCAGCAGCACCTCGCGGTAGATGTAGCCCTCGGCTTCCTTCATCACCTCCTGTGCCCCCGCCTGAATAGGTGTGGAGAAGGCAAAGCGTTCCGCTTCGGAGCGGATGGCGTCGTCATACGAGCGAATGCCGCCAATGTACCGACGACGGCCGCGCAGATCAGTGACGAACCCATAGCGGCGTGCTTCAGCGACCTTGCCCATTTGGTAGACCGGGACGTGGCTGTAGAGCGCCATCGTTTCATCGAGCCAGCGTTGCGCGTCGTCTTCATCAATGTCCACGCCGTTCTTGCGGAGTTCAAGGCACAGGCCAATCGCGGTCATGCCCATCGGGATTCCGAAGTTCACCGCTTTCGCCGGGAGCCGGTGGAGCGACTTGTCTTGCTTCGCGGGTTCGACGCCGAAGATCCGTTGGGCCAAGGTGGCATGCAAATCTTGACCGGTGCGGAAGGCGTGGAGGAGGACGGGATCTTGTGAAAGGTGAGCGAGCACCCGCAGTTCAATTTGACTGAGATCCCATGAGGCGAGAACCCGACCATCGCCACTGACAAACCCTTCCCGGAACCGTTTGGCGAACTTCCCGTGTTTGGGCATCGCGAGGATGTTTGGGTCTGAAGCTGCCAGCCGCCCTGTAACCACGCGAGTGATACGAAATGTGGGATGAATGCGCCCATCGTGCGGCCATCGGTTCACGTAATCGGGGATCGCGTCCACGAAGGTGGACTTCAGCTTGTACGTCTCGCGGTAGAGACGAATGGTGCTGATGATGTCGCGAAGCCCCTTGTCGAGTTTCTGGTCACGTTCGAGAGCTTCGAGCACCTTGTCGTTGGTGCTGGCGTCCCCGCCCGGCGTGCGCTTCAGCACGGGCAACTGGAACGTCTCGAACAGGAGTTGCGCGGTCTGGTCCCCGCCGTTCGGGTTGAAGTCCCACGCCTTCTCGGTGTCCACGCCTGCGGCCAGCAGTTGATCCGCGAGCGTGATGCGGATGCTGCCGATCTCGGCGGTCAGGTCTTCCGACAGGCGCGCGAAGTGATCGAGATCGGGCTTGATGCCGATCTGCTGCATGCGGTCGATGAGCGGGACCGTGCCGAGATCGGCTTGGTAGACGTCCCACAACTCGTTCGCGTGCAGGCGTTCCACGAGGCCCGGCTTCAGGCGGTGCGTGCCGTCCGAGTCGCGCCCGGCGTAGTGGATCGCGACCTGCTGATCGACGTGATCGAGCGTGGCGTTCCAGATGGGACCGTACTTGTGCGCCGCTTCGACTTGCAGGTCGATGACCTGATCGTCCCACAGGCCACGCGGGCGCTGCGACTTCAGGCACCGTTCGATGGCCTTCTGGAGCGGCGACTTCGGCAGCTTCGGCGCGACCTTCAGCTTGCGCCCCGGATGCACCTTGCCCTTGGCGTCGGTGTAGGGCGTGGTCGTGAGGCGCACGAACTCGTCCTGACACCGCTGCTCGTGCTCCAACTCCTCCACCTGCATGGAGGACAGCAGCCAGTCCACCGCGAGGCGATTCGTCGCGTCCCCCATCACCTCGTCGAAGTGCATCATCTTCATGTTGCACCACCGGGCGCACAGAGGCTTCAAGCCCTGCGGCTCCAGTTGGAGGTTGTAGGCCATGATCATCGTGTCGTCGAAGACGAGGCGTGTGGTGTCGATGCCGATGGCGCGGAAGACCGCGAGATCGTGCAGGGCGTTGTGGAACGTCCATGTGTACAGCTTCGGGTCGGCGTTCACCCACTCGGCGAACCGCTGGATGAGCGGCCCGTAGCCCGGCTCCTTCGTGCAGCGGACAATCCACGCGGCCCCGGCGACGGTCGTCAACTGCACGGACCACGGCTCCCACGGGTAGCCTTCCGAGTCGGTGCTAATGTCGCACGCGTCCGACATCACAGCGTCGAGCGTGTCGAGATCCGAGACGACGGTGTAGACCGGGTGCGGGATCGGGTCGTCGTACAAGATGCGCGGCGTCAGCTTCTCATCGAGCACGCCAACCAGTTGCGCGAAGTCGTAGGCGACCGCTGCACTCAGTTCAGGCGAACGGAAACCAGCGGCGGGATTGTAGATAGGGACCACCACAACGGATGCAGGATCCGCCAACCACGCCCGCGCCGGGGAATCCGGCGGCACATACCACGGAATGCCATGCACTTCCTCCATATCGACGTCGCCCAAGAACAGGCGCGTCACCTCACGCCCCAACGTGAGGACGTACGTCGGGCGCACCGCCTGCACCTCGGTGATGAGGGCGGGCCGGTCCCGGTCGTAGTCGAGATTCGTGTAGTCGCCGTCCTCGCCGCACCACTCCTTGATGTACGACGTGAGGTACATCTGGTGGAGCGAGGGCAGCGTGATGCCGTCCAGAAAACGGGACATCTCGCGGCCGGTCTTCCCCGAGAAGGGGCGACCCGTCTTCGCTTCGTCCTTGCCGGGGTGCTCCCGGATGACCATGTAGGCGCAGGGGATTGGCCCCTCGGCCTTGATGCGACGTCCGATGCCCATTACGCGAGGTTCTTGAAGACGATGTTCTTCTGGACGAGTTGCAGGCGTTCCACCGCATTCGCCAGCTTGTAGTAGAGCGTCGAGTCAGAGGGCGCGTGCAGGGCTTCTTCCAACGTCATGATCGCGTCGGAGATGCGCCCCATATCGCCCTGCGACATCGTGTGCCGGGGCTGCGGTGCGGTCTGCTTGGGCATGATGGTCCGTGGGTGCAAATCTCGTGCCGTTACACGACGAAGACGTCAATGCGGCCGGTGCCGACGCCTTCCAGCCGGTAGGAGGCTTGGAAGCGCAGCGAGTCGCACGGACACGAGTCCGTCATGTTCGGCTGCGTGTCGCCCCACGTCTGCTGGAGCCACGCCTGCAACGGCGCAATGTCCGGCTTCCCGTAGTTCGTCAGCGGCAGGAACACGAGATCCAGATCCTTCTCGCTCCAGCCCTTGTTCAGGACGCCACCGGCGAGGCAGATGTGGAAGCCGAGTTTCTTGACCTGCGCCTGATACCGGCGGATCAGATCCAAGGCCATCAGGAGTTCCCATTGCGGGTGCATATGTGGCTGTCCCTCTCTAGTGCACGAACGATCCGCGCTTGCGGATCTGTGGACGAATGGCGGCGTGCTGTGCGCGTTCGGTGCGCGGCGTGGTGACGCGCTCCCCGGCTTGCGCATGCGCCGCGAGTTGCTGCATGGCCTGATCGGCGGCGTCATCGACCTGCTCGTGGACGCGTGCCCATTCGAGCGCGTTGAAGCTATCGTGGATGGTGTGCCGCCCGGAGGGTTCGATGGTGAAGAAGTTCGCGTGCCCGCCGGCGTTGACGTTCTCCCAATAGTGCGCCTGCACCTCTTCGACGCGGCCGACTTGCAGGACGACCCGGAAGGTCCGGATCGCCTGTTTGCGCAGGTGCTCGAAAACGAGGGCGTCCATCAGTCCCGCCGTGCGAGGGCGGTGATCATCTCGCAGAGCACCTGATCCGCCGGGTAGGGCAGTTCGAGGGGCAGCGAGGCGGAGAGGTGACGCAGTGCCCCGGCCTTGCGTTCGAGGCGCATGATCTCCGCGTCGAGAAGTTCGCGGGCCGTGAGGCGGTGTGACGGGAGGGTGGCGTTCGCCGATTCGCAGCACGCCTGCGCATTCTTCGTCCGCAGGTCGTCTTCGCGCGTCCGCAGCCGCCGGGCGAAGGCCATGTCCTGTCCAATACCGGTCGTCTCGTTGATCTGGTCGCTCATGCTGTCCTCGTATGCAAGGTGGAATAGATGATCTCGGCAATCCCTTTGCCGACACCCTTGATGCTCTGCAAGTCTTTGACCGAGAGCGCCATCAGCCGCTCGAAGTTCCCGTCCACGGCCGTCTCGATGTCCTTCGCCCGCGTCCAGCCGACTTTCGGAATGGCGCTCACCATCACGACGAACGGTGAGGGCGTGCTGAACATCGCGCGGTCCGGCGGCGGACGGTAGATCACCTCATGGCTGCGGTGCTCCTCGTACTGCTTGTCACACCACCAGTGATGCAGGTTGCGGATGAAGCGCGCGGTGTCGGCCCCGAGGGGCGCGTGCCAGTAGCTCATCCCGCCAGCCTGCACGGTCGAGAGAATCCAACTCTCGATGTCCTGCATCTGGAGCGTCTTGCTCCCGGCGCTGAAGGTCTGCCACGACCCCATGTAGGCTTCAAAGGCTCCGTTCGCGCCCTCGCGCCAGATGCCCTCTGTCACCAGCCACGAGCGGTCATACATCCCCGGCTTGCCGTCCGCCCCGACCATGCCGGGGACTTGATGCCCGATCAGCCGGTTCGAGCGCAGCGAGTTCAGGATGTCACGCGTCGTCTTCAGTTCGATGCCGATGAGCGGCGACGACCCATTCGGGCCGTTCCCCGCAAACGCGTAGTCACCGTAGTCAAGGTGCGTGAGTTCGGCTTCCACGCCCCGTGCCCGGAGCGCGGAGAGGCGGCGCTTGGCCCCTTCGATCCCGGCGCTACCACCGCGTTCGTCCACGAGGACCATTTACTCGTCCTCGCCATCGCCTTCAGCGTCCCGGCTGAAGTCCGGGTCCAGATTGGACAGGGCTTCCCCGGCAGGCGCGTCCGCCAGTTCATCGGCCCGCGCGTTGTAGGCGTCTGCACTCACGTCGCCCATGCGCTCGCAGGCCACGAGGTAGGCATCGTCGCGCCCGGCGAACCGGATGCCGAAGGCGTCGATGAGGTTCTGGATCTCGGTGTCCACGATCTTCGATTCCGCTGGCGTCAGCGGGGTCTTGCCGTTGCTGCGCAGATGCGTTGCCACGTCGCTACCTCTTGTGGAATTTGGGGGTGCCGCCCTGCACGGTGAACAGCGGGGCGGACGTCTGCCGGTCGGCGCGGATGCCGCACTCCGGGCAGATGGTGGTCTTCTCGGATGACGGCACGACCCGCTCGAAGGCGTGGCCGCAGCCGGGGCATTTGAAGTCGTAGTTGGGCATGGTGTTAGGTGGTCCGTGCAAGGAGCCGTTGCAACATCAGGGCATCAGGGGCGGCGGGCGGCGTCTGCGCCATCCACGCCCTGAACGTCCCACGGAGATAGGCCAGATTGCCCGTCAACCGTGCCTGCTCGTCCTGCAAGACCTGCACCATCTCTTCAAGGTGCTGGATGCGGTGCGTGGTGCACTCGTGCCCGGCTTCCGGATCGCAGCCGCAGGGGTTCGCGCTCACTTGCCCGGCTCCCGCGTCTGGAACTTCTGCTCCACATCGAGCACCTTCTGCACGAGCGGGATCCAGCCGTCCGCGCGCACGTGGCCGTTCACCCGCCCGCCGGTGATGCGGTGCGAGCCGAGTGCCGTGCCGTCGCCGACAAGGACTTCATAGGTGTAGTCGCTGGTGGGAGCCAGATTGGAGATGTTCTGTATGACGACAATGAGGGCCATCGGGTTCCTATGTGTTCAAGGTAACTCAGCACCATGACGGTGCGCGTCCCATCCCGCAGGCGGACCGCACAGGCGATGATGCCCATCGTGTCGAGCCGCGCGCCGGGCCATGTGTCGAAGTCGCCCACGGGGTTCGTCGGCGTCCAGCAGTGCGTGTCGATGGGGTGCACCAGATCCGTGTCGTCGTTCGCGTAGAGGATCGTGCAGGCTTCCACCGGCACCTCGACGCCGTAGGTGATCGTCACGACCACATCCCGCGTCCGCTGCATCGCCGAGGCATACACCTCGGGATGCGCGAACAGCGCCAGTTGCGCCGCCAGTGCGACCAGCAGGCAGCGGTACATCACTAACCCCGGTCCCACACGCCCGGCACGAGGAGGAACAGCACCTCCGCATGGTCGGGCGGGCCGAACACGCCTTGCGCCCGCATGTGCTCGAACTGTGCCTGCGCCTGTGCGTGCGTCTGCGGCAGGCCCATCGCCTCTTCCTTCGACTGACACGAGAGCTTCACGACGACTTGGACCTTCATGCGCCTACCTTGGTGAAGATGAGGATGCAGGACGGGAACGGAGCCGCGTCCAGCAAGTCCTCATCGGGAAAGTCCCGCTCGATGCGCTCAATCGCCATCTTGGGGAGTCCAGTGGCTTTGACGAGCGCGGCGATCAGGAAGTTCCGTTCCGTCTCGTCCGCGTCGTAGGATCCGTCCTTCTGCTTAACCGTCTCGATGGCCTTCAGTTCGGCGCAGATCCATTTCCGCATCTCGTCCGTGACCGAGAGGGTGAAATCGAGCCGCCCCTTCACCAGCCGCAGCCGCACGCCCGGACGCAGCCCGCCATCGGGTCCGGCGTCTACGTCCCACACGAACTCGTGCCACCATTTCGTGTCGCTGCGGACCGGTACCACCAGCACGACGGTCGCACCCTTGTCCGCTTCCTCGCGCGCCTTCTTGATGAACGGGTAGCACGCGCTGTACGGAGGATTCAGGAAGACCGTGAGGCCCGCCCAATCCTCCTTGAGCGCGTCGTAGGCGATCCCGCCCTCTCCGAAGTACATCTCGCACTTGTGATTGCGCGGACCCGCAGCGGCATCGAGGTCGAAATGAAACTCCGCGTCGAGGGCGTCGAACAGGGCTTGTGGTGTCCCCCGTTCATCGCCCGCCGACTCGAAGAAGATCGGCGACTTGAGTGGCATGTCCTAGCCCTTCACCACGCCGGGCACGGAGATGGACAGCCGGTTCCCCGCGTGCATGACGGCGGCGACCGCAAGAATGCGGCCCAAGTCCGTCTCGTACATCTCAGGGTGCCGGTATGCCTGATCGAGCGCCGCGTCTACCTTGCGGACGGCCCGCAGGAAGGACTCCTGCTTCGACAGCCGCCGCCGCTTCCGTGTGGTCTGTGCCATGCTGTCCCTCTACATCCAGTTCGAGACGTCGCTGTCCGGGAAGGCCGAGAGCGCCATCGTGCCGAAGTCGAGATTGGCGATCTCCTGATCCTTGTATTCCTTGTTCGGGAACTTCCCGACCTTCACGACGTACTCCTTCTGCTTCGGATCCCAAAAGTGCGCCAGCGTGATGTCCACGTGGTCGTTCACCTTCTTGAAGCCGTCCGGCACGGGGTCGCCCGTGTTGTAGTTCTTCATCTTGCCGCTCTGCGCGTCGTACTTCGCGACCCACTTCTCGGTGAGGCCGCGCAGCAGCCCGAGGTTGACCCCGTGGTCGCGCGCCTCCTGAATGAGGCTCACGTACTCCGCGTTCAGGTCGCCGTAGTCGAGTGCGCCGGTCTTGCTGCCCTCGTTCTTCTCGCCGCCGAAGTAGGCGAAGCGAATCAGTTCCCACGCCAAATCCTCGCGGTCCCACAGGACGGTCCGCGCGCCGGAGGTGAGGGCACCGAGGTAGTCGTCCTTGAACTGCTGCCAGATTTTGAACGCGGCGTCCCGGACCTTCTTGCGGTCTTCTTCCTGCCGCAGGTGGTTGAAGCCGTAGCGCCCGATGCGGATGTCCTTGCCTGCGCGGACGGTCTTGTCCACGCGCGACATCCCGTGTGGGTCGAACGCGCACACGAAGATCGGACCGGGAGCCGTGCAGCCGAAGTACGACTTCCCGCTGCCGTCACCGCCTGCGGACGCCCACGTGATGCACTTCGGGTCGTCCTCGCTCAGGATCTCGTACTTCTCCCACGCCTTGTTGCTCGCCATGTCAGTCTCCCGTCGTGTCTGTGGTGATGGTGCGGATGGTCATGCCTGCCGGACCCGCGTCCACCATCTCGTAGCCGAGACGGGAGAACTGATCCTGCACCGTCTGGAGCACGTCACGGCTGACCGTCACCTCTCCCCCGTACTGTGCGAGCACCGCCATGAGGGCGGCGAACGGCTTCTGTGCTTCCTGCTGTGTGCGCTGCGCGGCCAGAATGGCCCGGTGTGCCATGCGCTGCCGCTCGCGGTTCGAGACGCGCTTGGCCGAGGACGAGGTGCGCCACGCCATTACGACTTCACCGCGATGATGATGGACGCGAGCGAGACGAACAGCAGCACGAGCAGTCCGATGCCGATGCTGATCATCGACGGCGCGAGCACGACCCACCACGAGTAGTGGAAGAGGCCGACCGCCTTCAGGACGACCAGCAGGAGTGTGAGCACATGAAAGAAATTCATCAGAGATACCTCATTACGAGACGCGCTTCAAGATGCGTGCCACCGCGAGGATGGCGCGTTTCAAATCGCGCGCATTGGCGAGACTGTGATCCTTGTGGAGAGCGAACGCCTTGCCAGCCACGAGCGCCTGCGCGCCCCGGCTGACGATGGACAGCACGAGATCGTGCGTGGTCTGCGAGTAGACCGACACCTCTACCGGAGCAGCTTGGCCCCGCGTGCCACGTTCATCAGCACGCGCCAGTTCTCCTCGATCTCCTGCTCCGTGAACCGGACCCGGTGCGTGAGGAACTGCGGCTTGTACGGGTGCTCGTAGTCCCCGTTGACGTGGAACACCCGCAGCAGGAACGTGTCGGTGCCGAGCCATTTCGCATACCCCTTCATCTGGATGAACCAGTGGAGAAACTTCATGTTGGGCATGCCGTACTCATCGGTGTACGGCGTCGTCCCATGCTTGTTGCGGGAGGACATCCACGTGCATTTGTACTCCTCCCCGCACGCGTCGGTGGGGTTCACGCCGTCCGGCGTCATGTAGACGCCTTCCTCGCTCACCAACTCGCCGGGGCGCATCGTAGCGAACTTCTCCGCCAGTCCGCGCTCTAGCATGGTCTCGAAGACCAGCCCCGCCTCGACCTTCTCGTGGTCGAACGGCCCGCCGGTGAACCGCTTCGGCTGCAACTGCATCATCAGGACTTTGTAGATGTCCGAGAGGTGCAGTACATCTCGCGTGCGGTCGCCGGTGGATTTGCCAAGACGCTCGATCAGCGCCGGGTCTTCGATCAGTTCAATTTGCATGGAGCGCGGCCCACACGTACACGGCCGCTTTGTAGACCGCGTAGACCAGCAGCCACGCCAGCACGACCGGCACGATGGGCGAGTGATGCCACGGGGCGCGGTCGATGTCGTTCGGGTCGCGCAGGTCGTCGTCCGCGTCGTCCGGCATGCTGCCCATCTCGACGTCTTCGTCCGAGAGGTGCGTCATCGCGCACGCCTCCAGCATCGACTCGGCGCACCGCTGCACCTCATCGCGCGTGCCGTCGAAGGCGAACAGCGGCATGCCGTTCTCCGCGCAGAACGCGACGTAGAGCAGGTTCCGGTCGTCCCGGTATTCGTCAATCTTGATCCGCATGCTTACCTCACGTGTGCCAGTTCGAGCGGGATGTGCTTCGAGACGCCGTGCTCCTCGCGCCAGTCCGCCACGTTGGCCTGCTGGTCGAGATGCTGTTCACCCTTGCCGGTGCGGGTGTTGCGCTCGCACTGCGGGACGCCGCACTTGTGCGCCTCGCGGGTGATCAGGCCGTCCTTGTTGTAGCGGGTCGTCGGGTGGGTGGTGCCGTGGCCGCGCCGCGTCTTCGGGAAGAAGTCGAGCGGACGCGGGAGACTGCTGCTGAACATCGTGACCCTCGCTGAGAAAAGTGACACCGACGTGCGTGATGGGAGGGCGTGTGGGACGTGTTGACGTACCGTACCTGACGCAACCCGCTATGCCGGAACACCCGGCACTTCGTCACCCGTGGTTGGTAGCTGCCCTCAGACGTCCGCCCGGACATCTGTCCCCATCGGACTCCCACAGGTGTTGCGGTCGTCCCACACACCCATCACGCACGCCGGTGTCGAGTGAAGACCGAGAGGCTGTGACACCTCTCGGTCCTCCCCTAGCGCACTACTGGACGAGCGTCACGACCTGCGGCTTCGCGGCCGGGTCGTAGGCGATCAGCCCCGTCTCGGCGAGCGAGGCCAAGAAGCCCTCGTCCGACGCACGCTTGGCGATCTCGGTGCGGCGACCATCCTTCATCGCCGCCTTCGAGACGAGCAGCGTCACCTGCGCACGCTGCACCTTGTTGTCCTTGGCCGCGCCGAGCACGTCGATGAGGAACTGTCCGGCGAGGGTGTCGATGTCCGCCTCGCTGTCCGCCGCCGAGGACGCCGACGCCGTGCTGGCCTTGGCCGTGGCCTTGCCCGCACCCTTGCTGTCCACGAGCGCCGTCGCCACGAGGGTCTGCGGCGGGAACTTCGAGGTGGACTTCTTGCCGCCCACGAACTCGCGCTCCTTGCCGAGCAGCTTGGCGTCGTCGATGCGCTTCCAGTGCGCCTTGATGCCGATCAGGGCTTCGAGCGTGCCTGCGGCGGTGATCGCTTCGGAGACGCCGACGTTCTCCAGCGAGCACTTGAACATGTCGAACTTCGACCCCTTGCGGATGGCCGTCTCGTCGCCAGTCGGGATGAGGCCGTAGCCGTCATCGGAGATGGCGAACTCGTCGCCCGCCTTGCCGCCGAGGCTGTAGGACTGCTGCACCGTGCGCTCCGACTCCGCGCCGTCACCGTCCTGCAACAGGTCGATGACCGCGAAGATCGGGTTGCCCTCGGCCTGATAGCCGTCCGGCGCTTCCTTGGTGAACTTCGCAGCCGCGATCACGGCGTCGAAGTCGGAGGGGAGTGACGACGCTTCGCGCGTGTCCTTCGCCGCCCATGAGGCGTACTTCTGTGCTGCCATTCTGAAAGACTCCTGAGTAGAGGAACCGATGTGAGACGTGCAGACCATCTGCATGTCTCGTGCCAACTGCCTCCCGACCCGTTGGCTAGGTCGTCTTGAGCAGGTCGGGCAGCTTGGCCCGGACCTGATCGAGTTTGGTGATGACGTCCACGAAGACGCCGATGCTGACGCCGGACCGTGCGTCACCGATGGGCAGGTCTGCCAGCAAATCCCGTGCCTCCCGCAGCGTGAAGTCGAGCACGTCGAGCCGGGACTGGAGAATCTGCCTGTCACTGCTTGGTGCCACGTGTGTGTCCTCGTGTCTTGAAAGGGGACATCGGACCGGTCCTACCCCGGCTGCATGCCTTGGGCGGCGCTCCTGAATCGAACAGGACGTAGGCTTTGCCCTTCGGCCTCGCCTCACCCATCTCGCCGCTTGCCGCGTGTCATGTCGCCACGCCGCCGATGTCGTACATCTTGTGAGACGTTACCGCTTGCCCTTATGTTCCATGCGACACTCCGCGACCGTCATCGGCCACGGAATCCAGCCTTCGCAGTGCGGGTCGTAGCGGTAGACCCCGCCGTCGTCCGCGAGGATGAGCGTGGAGTAGGTGCTGCCCTGCGCGTTCGAGAACGGGGCGATCACCAACTGCACGGCCTTGAGCGTCTTCGGCTTCACGGGTGCGACGTATCCGGGCTTCATCAGTCCTGTACCTCTAGCGGCGCGGGGTAGCTCTCGACGAACTCCACCGCATCCAGAAACCAGCGGGGCGCATGCTTGCGGTTCCGCTTCAGGAACCAGTCCCCGAAGTTGTCGTCCACCACGAACGTCTCGCACCAGTCGGTCGGGCCGCGCATGCCGCGCCCGCACGCCTGCACCAGCTTCAACATCGCGAGGTAGCCCGCGTACTCCTTGTCGTGCTCCGCCCGCGCCTTGAGGATGGCCCCACGCATGTCCGGGAACGGCACCTTGCCGATGATCTGGTAGCGACACTCATCGTGCGGGAAGTCGTACCCCGTGACGATGGACGGCGACACCAAGATGGACGGCTGCGTGGACGCCTTGAACCGCGCAATCGCCTCGCGCGTGCCTGCCGTGTCATGGACGATCATCAGGTCGCGGAACTTGCTCAGGCTCACCAACTCTTTCATGCGTTGGTAGCTGACCGTGTGGATGATGCCTTTCCATCCGAGTTCCTGCCGATCTCCAATCAGGCGGTCGATGCGCTGCAACCAGAACAGCTTGTCATCCTCGTCCATCCGCATGTCCACCCGGACCGCAGGCCGCGTGTGCAGCGCGTAGATGGGACGCCGCTGCACGGGGAACTTCGAGGGGAACTCCCACATCGACACGTCCGATGGTTTGATCCCCAACAACTGCGTCGTCTTCCGTGTCATGGTGGCAGACATCAGGATGACGTGCTTCACGCCCCGGAACAGATGTTCCTCCGCGTAGTCCGCCACGCGCGCCGGGCAGAACTTCGCCCGCAGGCCGTCCGAGTCGAGGATCCAGTCCATCGGCTTGATCTTCGACAGGCGCGTCAGCTTCATGTGCAGATCCTTGATCTGCTTGCGGTCCCGTGCGTCCTCCGGTGTCGAGGGCGGATACTCCCCGAACTGCTCAATCTCCGCCGCCAGCTTCCCGACGTGATGGTAGGCCCAATCCTTCCACGTTTGCAGGTTCTCCCCGCGCAGGAACTTCGAGCCGACCCGATGCGTGTCCTCGCTGGACACCTCGATGGTCAGGAACGATTCGAGTTCTTTGTCCGCGTCGTGCGCTTCGTCGAGGATGAGGAGATCGCACGCGCCGAGTCCTTGCGCGTACTCTTCTTGCGCGAAGTACATGGCGTAGTTGGTGCTGACGAGCGGAGCCTTGCGGGCGTCAAATAACGCGCCGAAGTACGCGCAATCAGGCCGGGTGAAGGGTGCGTCTCGCTGTGGGGCGTAAGGACATTTGATCCCTGAATGACACGGACCTTCGTCGCACGCTGATGCGTAACGTCCACGGCGATAACGAGCAAGCAGTTCTCCCGGTTCAACAGCGCGGCACGGGTAATTGCGTTGACCCCGGATGTCAACGAGGCCCAGGTCTTGAAAGTCTGAGGCAAGCTGATCTTGGAGTCCTTTGGTACTCGTAAGGTAAATGGCACGCTTCACCTCCCCGTGAAGCAAGGCACTCGCGATCCCGGTGACGGACTTGCCGCTCCCCGTGGGCATCGTGAGTGCGATGAACCGCGTCTTGGACATCACGGCCAGATCAATCGCGCGGATCTGGTCGGCGTACCAACTCGTGAACTTCGCCGGGAAGCCGAGATCGACCGGCGCGGGCAAGGCTGCGGGTGTGGGCGGCATCAGGTCCACTTCTCCGGATCGAGGAAGTAGATGGAATTGCCGAAGCCATCACGCGTCATGCGCCCCTGCATCTGCTCCGCTTGCCGCTGCTGCTGCCGTTCCCGTTCCTCGCGCAACATCTGCTCCTCTTGACTCTGACGGATCTCGCGCTCCCGTTGTTCCAGCCGCGCGACCACATCTTGTACCACGTCCGGCGACGGCGCAGGCAGCGTGATGGTGCACGCCTCCGCTGAGGGCAGCACCACGTAGCGCGGGTTCACGATCCGCTCCATGATCGCCAACCCCAGTGCGCGCATCTCCTCCGTGCAGTACGCGCCCATCGCGGCTACCAGGTCTACCCCACGTCCGCCCCGTGGCGCATAGTGGACGTCGTAGGGGCCGAGCCGCTGGATGTCTGGCGGCGGTACATGACGACCCGTGATGGTGCCCCGCATCGACCGCGCCGCGCCCTGCCGCATGCGCTCGATGGTGATGGGTTCGCCTGCGACCGTTGGCCCCTGCGCCCGGAACGCCGATTCCGTGGACCGCTCGATGCCTGCGTAGGTTGGCCCCATCTGCATGTACGCCTGCACCTGCTGCGCGTAGAGATCCTGCTGCAACCAGTACTCCGGCAGCGGCGCGGTCTTCTCGCCCGCCTCGAAGTCGAAGCGCCGTTGGGGGTTGATCCGATTCCGCTCGCGTGGTGACGGTTTCCCTCCCGGAACCCGTGGCATCGCTACTTCCTCTCTGCGTCTGGTAGCAAGCGCCCGAAGTTGTCCTTCAGCGCCTCCAGATACTTCAACTTCCACCGCAAGGCGCGATCCGGTTCATCCGGCATCTTCATCACCTCGCGGTAGTAGAACTCGACGTCTTCCTTCGCGGCCCCTTCATCGCCGCGCCCGATGTGCCCCTGCACCACGTTCCGCGAGTTGTCCAGCCACTTGAGGAACGTCTGCTCCGCAATCTGGTTGGCGTTGTGCCGCTCCATGATGTTCGCTTGGGACATCACGCTGCGCAGGCTCGCCGGTTCGAGCGTGTCGAGATATTGCAAGCCGAACTTGATGCACCAGCGGATGACGTCGTTCCGCTCCTCGAACGGGAAGTGCCCGCTGCGCGAGACGATGTTCAACAGCCGGTAGTGTGCCGCTTGGATGTAACACTGGATCCGCTGCGACTTCCCCTTCTCCAGTTCAGGGGGTACGACAAATTCAGCGGGGTCGTACTTCCCTTTGTAGTCGTGCCATCCCACTTAGTTCTCCCCGTCGAGCGGTGTGCCGTACTTCCGCATCAGTGATTGGAACAACGGATCATCCTCGCCGGGGTCATGCCCCTTGCGCCGCTTGCTGCCCTTCAGGGCGCGTTTGGTAGGTTGGCCGGGGCGCGAGCCGGAGACGTTCCAGCGCAGGTCAAGACCAGCGGCCCGCTGCTGCCATTTCGCGCGCAGCTTGTAGAGATAGTTCTTCTGCGCCGTGTTCAAGCCGTCAAGGCCCGCGCCTTCGATCTGCGTGGTGAGGAACACCACGAACTCCGCCGCGACCGCGCGATTGCCTGCCGTGGTCGAGAGCGGCTGACGACTGAGGATCTGTTCGTAGGTCAAGGCCATCGATCTGCCCGTGGTAGCGGACGTGTCGCTGCGCGCAGGCAGTTCCGACACATGTCCTGTTTCCAGATGCGCCGCCGTTTGCAGCGCGTGCACAGCGCCATTAGCGTCCCCTCCGCGCGGACGTGCCACAGCCCCGGCACGTGGGGTTCTCGGAGATCGCGCACAGGATGACTTCGCCGTTCTGCAAAGACTGTACCGGTGTGCCGCCGATCTCCCAACAGGCCAGCTTCGCCGCCTGCACGCGCCCCTCCCGCTCGCGCTTCACCGCATCGAGCTTCGCGTTCTCCACGGTGGCGGGGAAGCGACTCACGTTCCACGACACGACTGCGCCCACGAGCAGCGCCACGACAATCGCCGCGCCCAACAGGATCAGATCATCCCGATCTCGCTGCGCGTACGTGCGTGCTGACATTAGATGCCCTCCCGAGGCCCACCCATACCACACTCCCTCTTGTAGTAAGCATGCCATAGCAATAGGCGTGCTCGCGGGAGCGCAGGAATCAGTATGGGCCGTCTATTGTTAGAAGATCAAGCACTTACCCGGCTCTGAGGACTGGTGAGGACGGGTGAGGAATCGGTGTGGTTCATTATTGTTGAACGGCCCGGAACCCTGAACACCCGCCCGCACCCACACTGATTCAGACCACGCGGAACAAGATGGACAGTTCCGACTTGACCGCCTCTTGTGCCTTGACGATGAACGCGGTCCGGCGCGGATCGGCCTTCATCACGTTCTCGGCGATCACGCGTGCGCTCGCCATGTCGTCCACATGCTCCGGTACGAGCTTCGCTTCGCCGATGCCGCCCTCACGAAAGATCACGAAATACATGCTGCCCTCCCTCAGTCTGCGATGGTGTGTGGTTCGCTCGCGCGGTCGATGTACTCGCGTCCGCGCGTGATGGCGTGCCAGTTGACGCGTTGGAAGTTCACCCGCTCGATGTTGAGGCCGTAACCATGCGTGCGCATCTCCCGGATGAAGATGTTCACATCGAACCCGGCTTCCCGCTCGATCCACGCGTCGATGAACTGTCCCCCACGGGTGACGGTGATGCGGTACACAGTGCCCTCTCCCTCTCGCGCAAGATGCGCTTCAAATCGCCGATGGCGTTCTTCAGGCCGTACGCCGAGTCTGAGCAGGACGACGCGTGGGTGAACGTCTGGCCCCACGGCAGCTTGTAGACTTGATGCTTGCGCGTGCGCACCAGCACCGCCCCGCTCGCCTTCAACAGTGCCCGCAGTTCCTTCTCCGCTGCGGATGCCATTAGCGTGTCTCCGGCTCATCGACATTAGTGCCCCGCCACGGCTGTTCCCACAGCGCCGAAGGGCGCACGTCGATTTGCGACTCCACGAGTTCGCGGATGATGTGCACGGGCGGGGCAGAAACGTACAGCGGTTGCGTGCCGTTGGTGTACGGCGTGTGGATGGTTCGACGGATCCGACTCGATAGCATGTGCATGTGTGTCCTCCTGTAGATACTCTACGACAATCTCTACGACAAGGTTCCCGACGCTCTACGACAACCTCTACGACAACCTCTACGACAACCATTTCTGCGCGCGGTTTCCCACGACTGCACGGGATGGCCCGCCGCTGCACGCCGTTGCGCACTTCTGCACGAAACTGCACAGAACTGCACGTGGCTGCACGCCGTTGCACAGAATTGCTTGCTATTGCACAGAACTGCCCGTCACTGCACAGGACTGCACGGCCTTGCTCGGTCTTGCTCGATGCGGCACGTCCCTGCACCCACTTGCACAGTCTGGCCGGGAGTGCCAGCGATTGCACAGTCTGGCGCGGTAGTCGCCGAAAGTCTGGACAAATGCGGGATAATCCGCACTCCGCGCGCAAAAGTTCCCCATTTCGGATCCTTTCCCGGCCGGTCCTCGGCGCGGATTGTCTCGCATCTGCACGTGGCGATACGTTGGCCGTCCGTTTGCAGATCCGTCCTCCGTGCTAGGTCCGTCGTTTGTTTCACTCGTTCCCGCTAACGTGTCGCACGTGTCGTGCCGATACATGCTCCGGAGGTATTCCGCCATGCTTGGATCCGTTCCGTCCGTCGTCGCCGTCGTCGTGTTCTACATCTTGATCAATCTGTTCGCACTGGCCGATCTCGTGACGGCCGGGAGATCGTCCGCACTGCTCGCCGATCTTCTGGCACTGCTCGAACGGGGGATCCGCTAATGCCCTACTACGTGCACCGAAAATCAATCGAGTCTCGGATCCCCGGTACCATCGGCGATTACGGTTGGGACTATCGGGATACCGATCCCCCGTATGAAGCGGACGCGGACTGGACACCATTTGTTCCCGGTGACGTCCTCGGCGACTACGGCACGCGCGAGGACGCGTACCAGGCAATGGCGGAAGCGGGAACGACGGATTACATGGTGTCGTACCGCGCGACTCCGCAGGAACGACGCGCGTACGAGTACCGCGAGTCGGACCGCTTCAGACGCGGCGAGTACTTGCCGGTCCCGTGGCACGGGATCGAAGGGAACGACGGACACGCGTACTATCACCATTTCGCGCACCTGTCGATTGGTACGCCGGGCATGGTCGCATACACGCCGGACCATGAGCACGGGTACGCGGACCGCCAGATCCGCCTAAAGCCGGGCAAGTATCTGGCCCGCTTTTACGGAAACGTCCTCACGGCCGGGCAGATCGCCGATTTTGTCGCGCGGTCCAATGTCGCCGCCGTCTACCAAACGACGACGGACGCGGACGAGATCGAAGCGGTGTACCTCGGCGGTCCGTCGTCGTGCATGTCTCACAGGATCGGCGACTACTGCACGGAGATCCATCCGTCACGCGCGTATGGTGACTCTCCCGATCTCGCACTCGCCTATTTCGGCAATCTCCATGCCGCGTCTCAGCGCGCGATTATCTGGCCGTCCGAGAAGACGTACACGCGGATTTACGGCACTGGCCCGCTTCGTGTCCTACTCGAACGTGACGGGTACACGCAATCCGCGCCATACGGCGCACGGATCCGGAAGATCGTACACTCCCGGCATGATCGGCAGTACGTGTGCCCGTACATCGATCATATTTCCCGCGCGTCGGAGGACGGCCAGTACCTCGTACTCGATGATGACGGACCAATCGCGGTCCAATCGACGGACGGGTACGCGTCGTACTGTCGCGATCTCGATGAGGGCCGGAACGACTACCGCACCTGCGACCATTGCGGGAACGAGTACGACGAGTCGCAGGAAGGGACAGACGAGTACTGCCAGTCGTGCGAGGACGGCCGCGTATCGTGCGACGACTGCGGCGACATGTTTTTCACCACGCGCCCGCATGCGGAGGACATGACGGACATTGACGGGATCGGGCAATGCTGCGAGTCGTGCACGTCTGCCCATACGTCTACGTGCGCCGATGAGCACTGCTCACACACGTGGATCGAAGCGAACGAGTACACCGACGAACAGACCGCCGAACGCAAGCGGACAGACCGCGCCGATTTCTGTAGCGATTGCGCCGACCGGTACGTCTACTGCGAGCACTGCGAAACGGCATACGACGCGGAGGACGTCACGCGCGATAACGATCCGGCCTGTCCGACGTGCGGACGTCTGCCACGCTGCGAGAGTACCGGGGATCTTCTGGCCGTGCTCGACTCGCCGGACGCGCCAGACGTGCCGAACATCTCGCCGGGAACATTCACGGACGCGCCCGCGTCTACCATCTCGTACACCTTGCCGAACATCTGCACGGAGATCGGTCCCAATGTCGCATTCTAACCGTCCGTCGTACCGCGCCCGTCTGGCCGTGCTCGCGGACATGTTGACGTATCGCCGCCCGGCCGGAAGTGACACGGAACGCGCGTTCCGTCTCAAGTACATCGAAACCTTGCCGGGGAACGTCACGCCGGACGCATTCGGCAATCTGCACGCGTACATCGGTGACGGCCCGTACATCATGTACTCATCGCACACGGACACCGTACACCGCACGTCCGGTCGTCAATCGGTCCACATTGCAGGCGGTACGATTGGGCTGTCCAAACGGGCCATACGCGCGGGATCCAATTGTCTCGGCGCGGACTGCACGGCCGGGATCTTCATCATGTCCGAGATGATGCGCGCGGGCGTACCCGGACACTACGTGTTTCACCACGCGGAGGAACGCGGCGGGATCGGATCGTCGAATGCGGCAGCGGACGCGCCCGAACTGTTCGCCGGGGATCTGGCCTGTATCGCATTCGACCGACGCGGTACGGCCGACGTGATTACACACCAGATGTCCGGACGGACGGCCGGGGATCGTTTCGCGCAATCGCTCGCGGACGTGCTCCACGCGGCCGGACTGCCGGGATACGCGCCATGTGACGCGGGGATCTTCACGGACAGTGCCAGCTATACGGATCTCATCGGCGATTGTACTAACGTGTCCGTTGGCTACCAGAACGAGCACACGACGCGCGAAACACAGGACGTACCGCACCTGTTCGCACTCGCGGACGCCATGATCGGCGCGGATCTGGCGCGTCTGGTATTCGAGCGTGAACCCGGCGAGATCGATCCGGACGATTGGGGATACTGGCCGTCCCGGTGGACCGGTACGCGGTCCGTTTCGACGTCTACCGCGCCCGCGCAAGGTACCGCCCGGCGGTACGACAATCTCATGTCCTGCACGTCCGAGTGCGAGCACTGCACGCGCCTATTCGATCCGTACCAGTCGGACGCGGAGGACTGGCCGACGTTCTGTAGTCTGGACTGCGAACGGACGCACCGATCCGCACGTGTGGAACGCTGGCAGGGGATCTTCCTGTCCGAGACGTACGAGGACGTACAGCGGACGCTACACGCGAAAAAGGACGTGCACTAATGGCGGTCCGTCCGAAGTACCAACGGCGACACTACACCGATACGGCCGCACTACTCGCGGGCCAGCGTACCGCCGCACTCGCGGCCGGGGATCTGTTCGCACTCGACACCATTGCTACGATCCGGGATCGGTACGCGGACGTGTTCCGCGCCGACAATCCCCGCTTCGATCCGTCACGCTTCCTTGCCGCGTGTGACGGCCAGACGTTAACCGGCAAGCGAAAGGGATAGCACCATGTACATGATCAAGATCGGCGCGTCGTACGTCACTCCGTCCGGGGATCTGTCCGTCTCTCAGGCCGACGCGGTACGGTTTCCGGACCGGCCGTCACTTCTGCCGTTCACGTTCACCGGCGACGACGGATCGGACATCCGGATCCGCGCGGTCCGTCTCACGCCGCGCCAGTCGGACGGTGGACGTGTAACCGGTCCCGATCCGCGCGACTGATAGACCGCGCCAGACGCGTACGCGGCCGGATGGTACAGACGTACTGTCCGGCCGTTTGCACGTACAGACGCGCGCCAGACCGCCACAGCGGGCCAGTCCTCCGCCGTCCGCGTCCCCGCTGGCGAGCGTACTAGTACCCGATCCCCCGCCGATCCTGTCCTCTATATCCCCGGACCGTCATTAGGTCCGCCGACGTCCCCGATCCCCGGCACAATCGACCGCGTAGACCGTCACCGCTCGACAGTCCAGAATTGAGGACAGGTGCGAGACTGGCGCGCAGCCATGTACGTACGTACTCAAACGAGGACAAGACGTGGCGCAGCACTGTCCAGAATCGAGGACACCCCCCGGTAGGCATGCCCCCTTTTGAGGACACCGGCGGGGAGGGGCTTCGGTCACTCC
>ERZ869925.89-NODE-89-length-50090-cov-8.741261_pt1 | contig 50090 bp, 68 predicted proteins | sample MGYA00579311_ERZ869925 | MGnify/ENA primary metagenome ERZ869925 (study PRJEB32216, sample SAMN09231817) | wastewater metagenome | place: USA: Maryland | collected 2016-07-30 | study: EMG produced TPA metagenomics assembly of the PRJNA472060 data set (Reclaimed water...
CGCCTGCCTGCCCTTCTCGCTTTCATGTTCGCGTGCCCGAGGATCACCCGCGGGCCATCGCCACCACTGTTGCCGCGCACCACGATGCCGCCCGACATGGTGTTCTGCTCGTTGCGCTGCTGCTGCACGATCTTGGGGAATAGCTCGGTGATCGCCCACACAAAGGCGTCGAGCCGGTTGGGCGACTTGCTGCCGGTATAGCCGGCCGTGGTCATGCCAACCATTTCGTCCTCAAGCTGCTGGAACCGGCCGAGCAGTTTCACCTTGCCCGCCTCGGTGAGCGCCGAGATCGGCTCGGCCCGGATGTGCTTGCCCTTGCTGGCCACGACTTCCTTGTACGGGATCGTCGCCCCAATCGCCTGCCCCTCGTCGTCGACGGCGGTATGAACCACGTGGCGCACCATTGCCCCGCCGAAGTTCGCTTCACCGACCACGGTGTTGGCCATGTGCCGATGGTAGGCGTGCGCCACGACCGCGCCCCACTGCGCCGGGCTACCCTTGATGGTCAAATCTTCCAGCACGTAGGCCACGCCGTTCTGCCCCAGGGCCGCGACCACGATGCCGATCTCGTCGCTCGTGGCATCCTCGACGTTATCGGCGCCGCTCGGGTCGACCGCCACCACGATTCGCACCCACTTCGGCAGTGCGTCGGCCGAGGCGTTGAGGATGCGCATGCTGTCGATCGTCTCGGATGTCCACAGCGCGGCCTCGCCGGCGTCACCGTAGAGGCCGAGGTAGAAGCGCTTGCGCTGGCGCTCGGGCAGGTTGCGCAGGCTTTCGAGGTAGGCCGGATCGAGGTTGTCGCGGTTGCCCTCGGGGTTCATCAGCATCGAGTGATAGGCCGAGGGATTGGCGACGGGCCGCATCGAGAGTGGGTCGCGCTTGTCCTCGAACAGCCGCTTCAGCCAATGGCTCTCGGGTGGCGGGTTCGCGTCGAAATACGCCTTCTGCCGCAACTGCTGGCCGGTCGCCTCGACCTTGACCACCTGGCTCAACCGGGTGAGCGCCGTGGTCACCGAGCCGTAGGGCATCTGGCTCGACTCGTTGAAGTACATCGAGGCGAACTCGGTGCCGAGAATCTTGTCGACGCGCTTCGGATCGTCGAGGCCGCCGAACCACACCTCGGATTTGTTCGGCAGGATCAGGATGCCGTCGCTCTCGTACATCCGCGAGCGCGCCCATATCTCGGGCTCGAATGCCTGCTGAAGCACCCAAAAGAACGTGCCGGTGGGGCCGATCAGCGAGTTGAGGGCGTTGGCGCGGTAGCGCAGCACGGCGTGCCGGCTCTCGTTTGCCGCAAGGGCGCGGATGTCCACAATCTCGCAGATGACCACGGTTTTGCCGGATCGAGCGCCGCCGCGGGCCAGCAGATGCCGGGCATCGCTGGCGGCGATCTGCATGAACCGCTCTTGGTCGAGGGTGTGCTTGAGGCTCACGTGTGGTTTTTGTCCATTTTGTCCACGGTCCTATTTGTGTCCACGGGGGTTTTGTCCACGGTCACAGCACCCCGGCCATGATCTGCGTGAGGTGGATATGCACGTCGCCGACCTTGGTGGGATCGTCCTTCATGTGGCCTGAGACGCGGGCGAGGCCGAGGATCGAGCCCCGCGCGGCCGACCAATTGCGGTCCTGCCACGCGCCGTTGCGGGTCGCTTCCAGGTCCGTGACGATCGAGTTGAGGGTCGGAATTGCCCGCGCGTTGCGAAGCTGCTGAATCCTTCGGGCTACCTTTGGGAGCGCCATGAGCTTCGACGCCTCGGTCCAGACGGTCTGATCGCGCTTGGTTGTGGTCTTATAGCACTGGCGATAGGCGGCCGTTGCGTCGGGCACGGTGAGGTAGGCCACGCAGAAGGCTTCCTGCTGCGGGGAGAGTTTGATGGGCTCGTCGATCTCGGGGACAGCGACGGGCCGATCGACGGTTGCGATGTCGGTTGTGGTCATAGGGGTTTGCCTCTGCCCGATGATTACGCGACCCGAACCCACAGGCCAAGGCCATCTGCCGCAATCGCGGCGATCGGCGGCGGGCTCACCACGTCGCCCCGTCATCGGGCGGGTAGATCGGGCGCGGTCGGGCGCGGTCCATCAGCCGCGCCATCATGTATTCCTCGCGGGATACGGGGCGGGCCACGGGCGGCCGATGGAACCGGGCCGGATCGCCGTACTTCCAGCGATCGGGCCGGATGGTCGGCTCGATCGAGCGCTCGCCGTAGGCCGCAGGCAGGCCGTCCATGTACGTGCGCAGCGCCAGCGTCGAGGCGGCCGACTTTATGCAGCGGTGATCGAGGAAGATCGGGCGGTTGAACGCCATCAGCCGGGGCATGAACTTCTCGCCCTCGGCGGTAAGGAAGAACTCGCCTTCGGCCACCTCGCGGCGCGCGCCGGGCATCAGGGCGACGAGCACGCGGGCACCAGTCCATAGCCCCGCCTCGCGGGCCTGCCGGATGTAGTCGCGGGCGATCTGCCGGCGCTGCTCGGTGGGTACCACGTAGATCGCGCGGTCGGGCAGCGAGCGCAGCGCGGCGAACATCTTGTCGGGCACGGGCGGGCCGCTGTAGCTCACCATCAGTTCGTCGCCCTCGTACTCGATTTTGACCGCGCCCTGCTTTTGCAGCATGCGCAGCACGTCGCGGTGCGAGTTGGTGAGAGGGTGGGCCTGCTGCTGCCGGCCGCCTGGGGCGTGGAACGGCATCGGCCCGCGGTCGATGATCAGTTCGAGGGTCTTGTCGATGAACGATCGCGGCAGGCTCATAGCACCAGCCTCGGGCGCCGCTGCTCGCGCTCGCCGACGATTTCGAGATACCTGGCCTCGGTCATCTGGCCCGACATCACGAGCACCCAAAGCTCGGCGAGGCCGAGATCGTGGACCGAGATCGTGGGGTTGTTGTCGTTGTCAGCCAGCATTGTTCTTCTCCTGGTGTGTGAGACGGCGGGCGCGTAGTTCGTCGATGGCGCGCATGAGCACGCTGACCGATGGCTCAGCGCCGCTGCATTCGTCGTTGAGCCGGAATACGTCCTCCAGCCCCGCCTCCAGTTCGGCTATCCGCTTCTCGGCAGCTACGAGAGCGGCGGCTTGTGCGGTGAGGGTGGAAAGCGGGACGAGGGGCGTGAGCCCGTACTTTCCCGGATTGTCGCGCATGTCTTTGTGGAACCGAACGGGAGGCGAAGGAAGCCCCGCGCTGTCCATGTACGCCACCGGCTCTACCGCTGTCTGAGACGGTGCGGGAGTGCGGCGGTTCCATGCGGCAGTGGCGTCTACCCCAAGCATGGGGCCGCCGGAGGAGAGCGCCGCCCGTAGATCGGCTACCGTCTGATCCACACGATCCAGCCAAAGGCTATCTTCGCGGCTGTCTGACGTGCGATTGGCCACGTAGGCACGGCAGTGGACAAGCAGGTCGTCGAAATGGATGCTCATTCGCAAAACCCATGTGGTTGGCAGGTGAGAAGGTCCGGTTCCGGCTCGGCCTCGTATGCGCCGCGCGGGCTGTTCGCCCATCGTACAACCTCGCGGATGCCGGTAGCGCCCATGTGTCGGTGAGGCCGGTACATGGTCCTGCCAATCTCGGCCTCGGCGGCCTCGATCTCGGCGATGTCGTTCTCGGTGAACCGCTGGAAGTCGCGCTTATTGGCATTGATGCATTTGCACTCGCGGGAACGGTGAGGCAGCACGTCGAAACCAGCGCGCCTAATCAGTTCATCGCGCTGTTCGGCTGTGAACGTTGCCAGCGGGGACATGAGCACCCGCCCGCCGTGATTGGCTGACTTCGGCATGTATTCTGGCGCGTTGGCCCGGCTCTCGTGCTCCTCGCGACGGATGCCGGTCAGGCAGACTGCCCGACAATCCGGGTCGTTCTCGGCAAGCCAACGCTGGCCTGGTTCGATCTTGAGGATGTAGGAGCACCACTGGAAGCGCTGGGTTGGGAACCCCTTCTTCTCGCGGGCTAGCTGGCGGAAGCCGATTGAGCTTGTGCGATAGGTCGTGAACCCTGCGGCTCGAGCCCACGCCTCACCGCGCTCGACGCGATCCATCCAGCCATCGGCCGCCCAGCCCGTGTCCGTGTAGACGCAGGCAACACCGTCTAGCTCGTTCTCCTTGGCCCATTGGACAAGCGCTATGCTGTCGTTGCCCCAGCTAACGAAGATGACGAAGCGGATGACTGGTGCAGCGATATCGGCCGTCGCCACCCCATTGCCGTCGAGAGGGCTAGACATTGGGGGACTCCGTCTCGCCAGCGTCCCAGCCAGCGATCAGCGCGGCGCGCGGATATATCTGCGTGCTACCGCTGTGATGACGACTCTCGACGGCGTAACCCTCTGGGGTAAGGCTTGTCGAATAGAAGCCGACAACGCGCCCTTCCCAGTCGGCGCCGCCCCGCTTCCGTACCCTCGCTCCCAAACCGAACAGCCAGCCGGATGGCTTCCGCGGCGCTCCCGTGCTCACTTCGCGCCTCCCGTGGTGGAACGGGGGAGGGTTTCGAGGGCCGCCGCTGGATATAGCTGCACCGAGCCGGGCTCGTTCTCGCTCTCGACGTTGTAGCCTTCCGGCGTGAGGCCGGTGCTGTAGGTGCCGACGACGTGGCCGCTCCACGATGAGCCCTTTGTCTTGCGGACGCGGTCGCCGAGCTTGAACTTCCCCACCGGCTGTTCTTCTGTCAGGGGGGAAGCTGAAAGGGCGCGGATGCGAGCGGAACAGCCTGAACAGTAGTTCGATCCGACGCCGCCAGCCTCTAGCCGCCAAGTTGGTTGTCCGCCGCAGCCGTCAGTTGCGCACGCTCCGAGACGGGAGTCGCCGAAGAGCTTGAACCAGCCATTGCCTTCTTCCAGCGCCGCCTCGTCTGCCGGAGCTTCGGGAATAGGGTCCGCTGTTTGGGCTTCGGACATTTTTACCTCCCCTCGTTGAGCGCAGGATCGGGCGGGACCATCTTCCAACCCACAATGTCGCCGGGCTGGTCGGGCTGCGGCACAAGTTGCCCGTTGGCATCCGTGTGCTGCACCTGCGAACCCCACATCCACCGCAGGGTGCCGGCGAACGCCTGCTGGATGTTGCCGTCGCGCCGCTTCACCACCACCTCGTCGCCGGGCTCGCACGGCGGCTTGACGCGGCCGGGCCACGCATTGAAGCCCTCGCCGTCGATGGCCGGGGTGTAGGGTGCGGCGGCGCCGGAAGTGCCGCGGCGGGTAATCATGCCCGACAGGCCGAGCGGCGACTGCCCTTTCGCGGCCATCGTCTCGAACGCGTCGGCAATGCGCTTGAAGCTGGCGGCCTGCGACATCGCCGCGATCTCGAACGGCTTCATGTTCGGCGGATAGTCGAGCGGCTCCAGGGCCGGTTCGTCGGTCATTTACTTGCCTCGATGGGTTTCTTTTTGGCCCGGCGCTCGCGTTCTTTCTGCGCCTTGTACGCCTTGCGATCCTCGACGGTCTTGGGGCGGCCTCGGCCGCGCTTTACGGCCTCGGCCGGGATGATGTCGCCTTTGTCGCGCAATGCCTTCACCGCCTTTTTTGCTGCCGGGGCTACCGCCCGCCCCGGCCGGGGCCTACTCGCAACCCCGCCGCCCGGCGCTTTCTTCGCAGCAGGACGTTTTGCCTTGGTTGCTTTCGCATGGGATTCGGTATCGACGGGCGGGGCTTGAGTACCCGCTTCGGGCTTTGCCTTTCGGCGAGGCGCCATAACGTTCGTCAGCCCGGAGGCGGCAGGGTCGCTATCCCCACTGATCGCTTTCTCAGGCTGGCCCGACCGCGCTTCTTCGGGCACGTCCTTCCGTGCTGCCGTCGATTTCGTGCGAGCGGGCACGCCGGCCCGTCGCGCAACTGGTGCCTGATCCGCGATCGAGCCGCGGGCATTGTGGTTCATGCAGGTGCCCCAATGGGCAACACCGCACACTCGGCATGTAGGAGGTTCAGACGCTTTGCTCATGCGTGGACAATATTATTTTTGTCCACGCGCCGCAAGCGCGAAAAGATCAGTAGAATGCGGTCATCGTGGTGGCATCACCGCCAGTGCCCAGGCGCACCACCGAGAACGGATAGAGCGTGCCACCCTTCAGGGTGAGGGTAACGGGCGCTGACGGCGTGTCGGCAAACGCCAGTTCAGCAGTCCCATCGGCTGCGACCATGATCGCCCGCGTGGGCTGGATCGTGTTGGCGGCGTGCTCGGCAACCGAGACGGCGCGGGTATGCGGGAAGTTGGGTAGGGTCTTTGCGATCGGTGCCATCTTTGTCGCTCCTATGCGCCTCGCCCATCTGGATACGACAAGGGCGGCCACCGCATCAAGCCGGTGACCGCCCTCTCATGCTTTTGCGGGGGGGGGGTGGTCAGACGCTACTCGGCCTCGATCGCTTCTCCGAAATTCATGGTTGCCTCTCAATGAAAAGCCCCGGCACGAAGGCCGGGGCGGGTTTGCTTCTGCGCTCGCGACGCTATGCGGGCGGGGCAGGCGGGTCAACGGGCTCATCAGCCCCTTCGGCGGCGCGAACCTCGTCGAGATTCTCGCCGCCTTCCGGCCACGACCACCAGAACTCGCCATTGGCCGGGGCGTTGAGAACGCCGGTGAAGTCCTGCGGCCGGTCGTTCCCGGTGGCGGGCACGCGAACGGCAATGGTGCCGTCCTGATTGATCTTGATGACCGAGCCCTTGACGGCGGTCTGGCCGTTGATCGGGGAGCGCACGTGCAGGATCACGTCATCGCCCTGCTGCACCACGCGCTTATTGTTGCCGATGCCTGCGCGCACGGCCGGCGCCGTCTCGCGCACCGAGCCCTTGCCGATGTCGGCGATGCCGGGGCGCGGGTTCGCCAGCCCCTCGGCCAGCGTCGGCTTCTGCTGTGTGATCCGGCCGGCCTTCGGCGCGTTCTTCGACGGCGTGCGGGCCGATGTGGCGGGCTTCTTCGCGGCCGGTGCCTTGGCAGCAGGGGAGGCAGTTTTCTTGGCGGTGTCCATGATGGTCACTCCTGTAGCGCCCACGCGGGCGCGTTGCGGTTGGGATCGTCGGTCGGCAGGGCGTCCCTGTCGTCGACGTGTAGCAGGCCGGTAAAGAACGTCATCATCGGCCCCTTGGGGGCAAACACGTGGGCGTTGATGGTGTTGCCGTCGACGAATGCCACGACGCCAGCGGCAACGGGCTCGCCCTGAAGCGGGCCGCCATCATCGGGGAGGGGCTGCTGCGCCACGATCACCACCATCTGCCCGATGCTGGCCTTGCCCTTTGCTTTCGCCATTGCGCGCCCCTTCCGAGCTACAACGCGCGAGATGCCCGCGCGGTTCTATGGCGTAGCACGATCAGGGCAGGTAGCCATAGGCCCGCGCGCTGTCGCGCCGTTTCGCCCAATTGCTCATGGGAAATTCACCCGCGCGAACTCGCCGTGGTGCTGTCGAGCGAGGGCGTCGTAGGCCCGCGCTGCTGCTTCTTCAGTGAGGTGTCCGTGCGAGGCATACCGCACGCGCTGGAAGTACAATTCGGCATAGAATTTACCCCGAGACGGATAGACACCCTTGAACTTCTTGCCGTGTTTCGCCGCTTTGTTCAGGCCATTTTGAGCCTGCGAGCAGCGGCGTAGATTTACCCTGCGGTTGTCGAGACCGTCGCCGTTACGATGGTCCGCGCGCCCTGCCATGATGATGTTGTGGACGTAATGCCCGCCCCGGCTCTGTCCAGCCGCCCGGCCGCGGACATAGACGGTGTGGGACCGAACGTCGGCATGCAGGACGAGCCCCTCGAACAAGGCGCAATCGGCATCGTCGATCTGCATCGCGTGTCCACTCGGCAAAAGGACGATCATGGCAAATATCCATAATGGCGGGAGCCGCCGCGCTTTGCATGCTCCCATGACCAAATGTACCAGGCATGGTTCTCGGTGGGGCCGCTGGCGCTCTGCGGCAGGTTCTCCCACCGGATGCGCTTGGTGAGGGTGTATTTTGCCGCGAAGGCCGGGTGATCGCCGAAGATCGGCCGGCGCCCGTTCGCGCTGTCGAAATCGACGCGCAGCAGCATGGCGACCTTGCCGCCGATCGGCTTGGTGATGCGCAGGGCGTGCTCGATGAACCTCACCGCGAGACGCCCCTGCTGGCCGTATGCAGGGTTTCCCACGATGGCCGGGTAGAACGTCGCCTCGATCTCGCCGAGCGCGCCGAAGGGGAGAAAATCGCGCACCACGGGACTATCGGGGTGGATGTCGAACCCCTCGGCGTCGAGATCGTTGGCGCGCAAGGTGCGCACGATGTCCCAGCCACCGGCGCACGGATCAAGGCATTTGCCGCTGAACGACTCGACGGAAACCAGCGCCTCGACCGGCCACGCCGGCGTGAAATACCGATCGCCCTCGATGCGATCGTAACCGCTTGCCTTCTGGCTCATTCCATCTTGCTCGCTTGTGCGTGGAAGGGGGCATCTGCGGCGATGGAGACGCCGGCAGTGTCGGGGGCCGTGGTGTAGGCCAGCGTGCCATCGGCCCGGCGCTCGATGGTGCCCGCGGCGATGGCAGCCGGCAGGGTCACCTCTTCCCACCGCCGCTTGGCGTCGAGATCGGTGAGGCCGGGATCGAGCGGGTTGAGCAGCGGCGAGGCAGCGCCATAGAGCGCGCGGTCGCGATCGTCGAACAGCGGGGCCTCGGCGCCATCGCGTGGATCAAGCATCGGTTCCTCCTAGAACGGCATGTCGTCGTCGGGCGGCGGCGTGCCAACCGGGTCGGGATCGTCGATCACTTCGACCATGCCGCGCCCGCCACACACGTCGCAGTCATTGCTCTCGGTTTCGCCCGGCGCCCCATCGTCCTGCCATGCCGGGTTGGGCACCTCGCCCTCGCCGAGACATTCGAGGCAGGTGCAGAAGGTCCGCACCACCGGCTTTCCCCACCCGCGATTGATGCGCAGGTTCTCGGCCTCATCGGCCCGGTTGAACTGGCTTAGCGCCTTCTCATAGGCGGCGGTACAGACCTTCCACGGGCGCATCTCATCAAGCACAAGCCCGAGCATCTTGCGCATGGTGGCGTGGTGGCGAGACAGATAGTCGCTCATCAGTAGGGTATCCCTTGCTCATCGACGGACTCGCGCGCCTGCTTGGCGGCGGCGCGCCTCGCATCAAGCGCCTCGCGAATCAGTTTTGTTACTGCATCTTCGGTGCGGTGGGGCAGGCGGCCCATCTCTTGCTCTGCGGCAATTCTGCTGCGGGTGAGGTTGGACAGGCCCACCGTCAGGTGCGTTGTGAACATCACGTCCGCTCCTTCTTCGCGGCCTTATCCCTGGCGTCCAGCGCCTCTTCAAGCAGTAGGTCGACGACGAACGCCTCTTTGCGTCCACTCTCTTCAACCGCCTTCTTCAGACGATCGGCCACCGGGTCGCTGATGGTGGCGCGCAAATGGTAGGACATGGGCAAAATCTCCGCTCCTGATCTGCGCCGACCGTACGCGCGCATCAAACAACTCGCAACAAGTTTTTGCAAAAATCTGCTTGACGCTTGCAAATTGTCGGCGCATGGTCGGGTCAAGTCGAACCGCAGGGGATTACTTCGATGGCAAATTTCAAATACTTCGCGGACCTCGGCGGCGACACTATCGAACTTCGCGGCAATGTCCTCGGTATGGATAACGCCAAGTTTGCCGCCGCTTTCCCCGGCATCAAGGGCAAGCGCCTCGACGGCTACTCCATGCAGACTATGCGGGCTGCCGATGGTCGCGAGTTGCCGGTTACTCGGGCCATCGAGTTCAAGGCCAATCCCTCGAAGCACGTCTGCGATGCCCGGTGCCTCAATGCCACGGGCAAGGTGATGAAATGCGAGTGCTCGTGCGGCGGCAAAAACCACGGCAAGGGACACTACGCCTGACGCTCTCGCCCCGGCCCGCTTCGCGCGGGTCGGCACCGGAACATCAGGAGGCAAATGATGCAGTCCACGTGGCCCAAGCGCGCCGATGGCACGAATATGACAATGGGCGAGATGACGCCCGAGCAGCAGCGCGAGCAGGTTCGCGCCTCGGTCGGCAGGCTCAAGGCTGAGTTTTCGCCGCTCGGCGTTACCGTCGAGTTCCGCGAGGAACTCACTGCCGAGGGCGTTCAGTACGCGCTCCCCGGCATCGCCAAGGCCGACAACGGCGGGTTGTTCTGATGCCCCGCCCCCGCAAGCTCACCCCCGGCGAGAAGATCGACCTTGCCAACACGTACATCAGCGACGGCGCCCTCCATACGGGCGTCAAGCTGCTGCGCGAGGCGGCCGACGAGATCGAGGCCGTCGCGAAGAAACAGGATGCCGCGCTCGACAAACTGATGGGCAAGCGGCCCGCAAAGGCAAGTGCATGATGGCCGACCTTCCGACGCATTGGCCGTGGCCGATCTCCATCGACCGCATCTATGTCGGCGGCGCTGGCCGTGAGGCCGAGAAGGGCAACCGCACCGCAGGCAATCTGCATGTCGACGCCTTCCGGCTGGCGCTGGAAGCCGATGGCTGGCTGATCGAGCCGACCTATGGGCATGAGGCGGTCGAGCGTGCATGGCGGGCCGAGCGAGATGGCTTTGTGATCGGCGGCCTCTCTCGCCCGAGCGATGGCAGCGCGCTCGGCACGCCGCAGGTTGATGGCTGGTGCGATCGCGGGATTTCCCTGCGCCCGATCCCGCTGGCCTATCCCGGCTTCGATGCGATCAAGGCGCTGGCGCACTACTGCCCCGAGTGCAAGCGCGATGGCGTCGAGACGGTGCGCGTGGCGTTCGCCAATCGGGCCTGCCGCGACTGTGAGCCTGCTCTGCGGGCGAAACTCGAAACCCCCGGATGGTGCGACTGATGCGCGGCTTTCTCAACTTCATCCTGACGGACGGCGATTTGAACGACCACGGCTGCATGCTGGCCGGGCTGATCGTCATCGCCCTGATCCTCGCTAACATAGGAGGCGCGTCGTGGCCGATGCCGAAATGGGCGCAATTCCCTTCACCCAATTCCTCTTGCCGAACGGTCGGGAGGAGTCGGTGCGCATTGATCGGCCCGGCCCTATCGCGGCGAAGGCGCAGGCCATCATCGCCGCAGGGTATCGCTTTGAGTGCGAGATGCTGGGCGATTTCCGCACGGTCAGCCTCACGATTACCGACCCCGACGATGGGGATATTGAAATCGAAGTAGTGGAGAATGGCCCCGCCGTGCCTGCCGCTGTTGACGCTCTCATCGAACGGTTTGACCTTACGCGCACCCGTAGCGGCGGCTAGAGCATCGAGGCACGCGGTCGGCTCGTCTAGGTCGGCGAGTCGAGCGGGCGCCTTCGCCCTTACAGGAGACTACCAATGCGCATTCGTTCCTTCCTTATCGCCAGCGTGGCCGTGGCTGCGCTCACCTCGTCGGCCTTCGCGACCAACCTCGGCCGCTGCGAGAACCTCGACCCGCTGGTGACGGCCAACCCGAACATCATCGTCACGAAATACTCGACCAACAACGCCCACATCACCGGCTCGCCGAAATGTGGCCCGTTCGTTCCGGCCGGCGTCCGTGCCTGCCCCGATGTCGGCCCCGGTGGTTCGCTTTCGCTGCCGGTTACCCCGACCGAGATGCGCAAGGTCTCGACCCCGGTCCCGGATACCATCACGCCGCAGTACCGCCTTGGCGAACTCGACAAGCGCGACTACGCCAAGGCGGTCCTCGCTGAACTGATCGACGCGATCAAGGATCACCGCCAGCCGAACCCCGTGCCGGAAGGCCCGTACATCGATTGGGACGCAGCGCAGGTCGGTTCCTGCTCGTAATCGAGCGCCCTGATCTCAGCCTCGGCCTACGGGCCGGGGCTTCTCCTTCAACCGAGGCAACCGCCATGCGCAACCCGCTCATCATCGTGCTGATCTTGGCCTTCGCGATCGCATTCGTCGCCGTGCTGGCCGACGCTGCGATCGGGTGCGAGCAGCCGCGCCCGGCCGACTGCCGGGTCTACGAGGACACACACACCTGCATCTCGCGGCTCGACGAGCGCCGCCGCGAGATCGAGAACGCCGTCGCCCGCGCGCTCACCAACCTGGAATGAGGCAAATGCTGATCCAAGACACGCACACCCCGGAAAACCGCAACCACACCCGCGACATCGTGTGTTCCTATGTCGCCAACAACGCCGTGAGCCCGACCGATCTGCCGGGGCTCATCAGCAGCGTGTATGCCGCCGTAAATGGCCTCGGCTACACCGCTGCTGCCGCTGCGCCCGCGCCGCCGCAACCGGCCGTGTCGGTGCGGTCGAGCGTCACGGCGGATAGCATCACCTGCCTGCACTGCGCGCTGAAGTTCAAATCGCTCAAGCGCCACCTGATGACGCACCACAGCCAGACGCCCGAGCAGTACCGTGAGACGTTCGGCCTAAAGCCGGATTATCCAATGGTCGCCCCGACCTACAGCGAGACCCGCTCGGCGCTGGCGAAACAGTCGGGGCTCGGCCGGAAGATGCCGGCGAAGGCCAAGCGGTGAAATACGGCAGCGTGTGCAGCGGCATCGAGGCCGCTACAGTCGCGTGGCATCCGCTCGGGTGGGAGCCTCAATTCTTTTCGGAGATTGAGGCTTTCCCCTCGGCGGTGCTGGCGCACCACTATCACTCGAACATGCCGGGCAAGCCGCTCGGCAACGGCGTCCCCAATCACGGGGACATGCTGAACTTTCAGGATTGGCCCGACCATGCAATTGAGCTTCTTGTCGGAGGAACCCCCTGCCAAGACTTCTCGGTCGCGGGCCTCCGAGCCGGATTGGCTGCGCCCCGCGGGAACCTCACCCTCACCTATCTCGGCGTCGTTGCAAGATATGAGCCCCGGTGGGTGGTCTGGGAGAATGTCCCCGGTGTCCTTAGTGTCGACGGAGGACGGGCGTTTGGCGCCTTCCTCGGGGGGCTGGCAGAACTCGGGTATGGGTTCGCCTACCGAGTCCTTGACGCTCAGTTCGTGCGAGCATCTGGCCTCGCCTACGCTGTCCCACAGCGGCGGCGCCGTGTGTTCGTTGTCGGATATTTTGGAGACTGGCGACGTGCCGCAGCGGTACTATTTGACGGCGCGAGCCTGCGCGGGGATTCTCCGCCGCGCCGAGAAGCGGGGCAAGGCACTTCCACCGATGTTGCTCCGAGCCTTGTCAGCAGTGGCCGCGGGATTGAGCGAACAGGCGATACCCGGGGACAAGACCCCGTAATCGCCGTTCCGCCGATCAGCGTCACGCTCACCGCTCGCGATCGCAAGGGGCCACTACCCGAGGCCGATCTGTCAACCGTGATCGTGTCGCACGCGCTGCGCGCCGAGGGCTTTGACGCCAGCGAGGATGGCACGGGGCGGGGCACGCCGCTGGTGCCGATCGCCTTCCACGGCACGCAAGACCCCGACATTTCCGGCGACGTGGCGCACCCGCTCGGGCGTAACCAAGGGCAAGAGACGGCGATCGCGCTCCCGGCCGACTGGAAGGTGCGCCGCCTCACGCCGGTCGAGTGCCACCGCTTGCAGGGCTTCCCCGACGACTATCTCGGGCAGGTGATGCACCGTGGCAAGCCGTCTGCCGATGGGCCGCAGTACAAGGCGCTCGGAAATTCGATGGCGGTGAACGTCATGCGGGTGATCGGCGAGCGCATCGCGATGGTGGACGCGCTCGCCGGGGATTAGGTGTTGGTGAGCACGCCGATGCCGACAACGCGGCCATTGGGCAGGCGCACGCCCAGGTAGCCGGCATCGGAGCCGGTGTCGGTGTAGATCACGTCGAGCAGGCCGGCCGCCGTGGTGATGCCGCGGAAAACCTTCTTGGCGACGAGCGCGAGAATCTTACCGTTGCCGCCTGCGGCGATGCCGGTGGTGCCGCCGACCGCTGCGAAATCGAGCATGGCGCTCGACGCGAACACGATCAGTTCGACCATCTCGGCGTAGTTGATCGGGTCGCCCTCGTCATCCTTCAGGATCAGCGTGATGTTGCGCTGATTGGCGACGGTCGCGCCCTCGGCCGAGATCGTGCCGGTGACATCGACGCAGGGGCGGGAAAGGTCGAGGTAGCTCGCGCCCTGGCGCTTGACCAACTGGCCACGACTGCCGATGCCGATGCGAGCGCCGATGGTGGCGTACTTTCCGCGCTGGCCCATGATTGAAGCTCCTTTGTTTTGCTCTAGTGGTTGGGAGTCCGTGCCTCTCGGGTGCAGGGAACCTACGCTAGAACGGCGCGGGGCTCAATCGTCCCGCGCCTCGGGATCGTCGCCGGCCTCGACGTAGGCGGGCAGCGGCACGTACTCGATCGCGATGCCCATCTGCTGCGCCAGCGTGAAGCTCATGCGCCGCGGTGCGCCGGGCACGTGGACAAAATTGTTCGCGTCGAACTCGGCCGCCACTTGGTTGCGGATGCGCTGCACGGCGGCGGGCACCTCGGGCTCGGGCAGCGGCGCGGCCGGCGCTGGCTTGGCGTTGGGGCCGAGCAGGCGCGCGACGATCTCGCGGCGTTCCTTACCGCGCTTGCGGGGCTGGCCGAACTGATCGAAGAAACCTTCGCCGAAATCATCCATGAGAGATCATCGCCCGGCGCTGCGGCGCGAGCGCTTCCACCTCGGCGATCTCGTCGGGCGAGTCGGGCAGCCGGCCGTGCTCGATGATCCATTCTTTCTGCGCCGGGTGATATTCGGACAGGTCGAGATTCTTGCCGCCGAAACTCACGCTGACAGGGCCGATGGTGCGGAAGCCTTCGGGCAACGGCTGGCCGGGCGGCACGACGAGGAACCGGCCGCCGCCCACCGTGCGCATGCCATCGGGCACGGCGCGCAGCTTGGGCAAGTCGCGGCTTTCGAGCACGCCCTGCATGCGGCGGCACTCGGCGGCGAACTCGGGCGCCTGGGGCGGATAGGCGTTGTCTTTGCCGGGCACCAAGCCATCGCTGAAGTTGCCGATGACGGCGGCAACCACGCGATCGGAGTACGGGTCGGCCGAGCGCAGGATGGCGTTCACGAGCGCCTGCGACGTGGGCATGGTGTAGCCGTCGAGCAAAAGCTGCACGGCCATCTCGCGGGTGAGTTCAGACATCAAACGCCTCCTGCTTGGCAGGTTGTGGAGGGGCGACGAACAGGTCGGGTTCGCGCAGAGCGGCTTCGATACGGCGGCAGGCTATGTCGAAGTAGCCGGGATCAATCTCAATGCCGGTGAACTTGCGACCGAGTTTGACGGCGGCAACGCCGGTGGTGCCGGAGCCCATGAAGGGGTCGAGAATTGAAACTGATGGAAGGGGCCGGATGGTCCAGAGCATGACGGCGAGAGGCTTCTGCGTTGGGTGGCCTACTCGCTCGGCATTGGTGGCGCCAATCGAACATGTAATCTGGCGCGTGTTTTGATTTCGGTTCGTCCACGCAAGCTCGAAACTGCCCATGCTTGGCGGAGCATCCGGCTTGAACCAAGATAGCCACCCACGAGATGGGGGCAATGCATAGTAATTTCCGCCCCACACAATCTGGACCTCGCCGGCACGAAGCACTTCGGCCAGCCCCACCACAGTGGTATCGTCCCACGCAGCGGCGACCTTGCCCGCCCGGCGCTGCCATTTGGTCGGTTGAGCCGCGAACCCGATCCCGTACGGCGGGTCGGTCACCACCGCATCGAACCGCCCAAGCGTCGGCAGCACCTCAAGGCAATCCCCAAGGTACAGCGTCACGCCTTCCGCCAGATGCTCCACGCGCTCGTTCACTGAAGCCTCCGCGGCATCGGGTGGAAGTCGAAGCCCTGACTGACCTGGTTGCGCAACTCGGTCTTGCGGGCGTCCCTGCTGCCCTCTCGTGGGGCCGACATACCACGCTGCTGCCCGGTGAGCCATTGCACGTCAAAGCCCGTCCAGCCCCGCGTGGCCATCTGCTCTACGGCATCGTTCGCGCCGGGCGGGTGCTCGGCCCATTTCTTGAGCAGCCCGCGCACGGCGAGCATCGAGAGCGGGGCGCGCTTGGCGCGGCGCACGGCGAGCAGCCCTTGCAGGTGCTCGTCGTCGATGACGGTGAGCAGCAGCGCCTTGGCGTCGTCGGGGAGGAACTCGGCTTTGCCCATCACGTGATCGTCCGCGCCAGATGCTGCTTGCCCTTGAGGGCGCGAATCGCCTTGGCGTCGGCGGTGCTGACTTTGTGCGCGAGCCGGTCGAACCCATCGGCACCGGACTTGAGCGGCTTCGGCTCGATCAGTTTGGCGGCGAGTTCGAGCGCCGCGTCCCACGTTTCCTCGTGCATCCCGTTCGTCCACGTCGAAGTTGTCATCTCTGCCTCTCCTGTTTGCGCGTCACGCGCGGGGAATGCTGACCCGGCATCGGGCATTGGTGCAACGGCCGCTCAATTTGCCGCTCGGGCTCATGTACCAGTTCAAGTTCGCACTGCATGCGGGGCACGGTATCGTTCCCTGCTGGCCAAGCTGCGGCTTCAGCTTATGCACATCCACGATTGCTTGCATCGACGGCGGTGTTTTCATGGAGTGTCGCCTTTATCGAAGGGAGCACCGCCAGCGATAAGCCGTTTCTTCCACCCCTTGGGCGGAGGCCAGGGGACACCCCATTTCGCAAGCGTCTCTCGCGTGTAGCCACCCATCAGCGTTTCCTCTGCTTCAATCTCGTCTTTTGTGATCGTCTTGCTCTTCATCCTTGCCACTCGGTTCGAGGCAGTTATCCCATAAGACCCCCTAACCCCACGGACTGGAAAGCCCATGAAGCCAGGGGTCTCAGGCTTGCCACTTCGGACAGAAGCAGTCAGAGCCCATCGGCCGCCTCTCGGTCGGCCAGTCCTCAGTTTCCGGTGGCGTCGTAGGATGATCTAACCCCACGCCTGCGGCTCAACCGGCGAGGAATTGCACCTCGTCGCCGCTGATCGGCCGAGCGCAATGGCTTGCAAATTGGGGGAAAAGCCCGCATATAGATTGGGCTATTTCGATCCGCACTTGCATTGCGATCGGTAGTTCTGCCGGCCCCGAGATTCCAACTCGGGGCCGGTGCTTTTTGTGGGACACGAATCGCCCCCGGTCAAGCCCGCCTAGTTGAGCTTCGCGCCACTCAGCTTGGCGGCTTCCATTTTCTCGGCCGCGATCTGGCTTTGGCTCTTCGGCTTGCCATCGGGATTGAGCGCCGCGTTCTGCGCCGCCTGCGTCTCGGGCGTGAGGCCGTTCAGCACGGCATCGCCCTCCTGGCCCTCGGCCTGCTGCTGCTCGCCGCTCGGCGGCTGAAGCTGCACCACGTTGCCAGTCTCGCCCTTCTTGCCCACGCGGGGCTTCGCGCCGCCCTTGGCGGGGTCGCTGCGCGGGTTCTTGTCAGGGTCGGGTGCGCCAGCACTGCCCTTGTTCGCCTCGGCCTCTGCGGCAGCCTTGCGCTCGGCGCGCTTGTCGGCGGCCTTCTTGAGATCGGGCCAGAACTGCCCCTGGATGTCGACGCCCTCGGCCTCGGCCGCTTCCTGCATCCGCTGGTAGCCGGCCTGCATGTCGCGGAACTCGCCGGGCGACATCTTTTTCTGATCGGCGACGAACCGCTGAAAGGCCACGCTCGGAATGCCGAGTTTCTCGACGTTCTCGCGAATCGTGGCGCGCTCGTCGTTCAACTCGGCCGACTTGCGGTCGCAGCTTGCATACTGCTCGACGAGCGACAGGATGCTCTTGTTCATCTTCACATCGGTATTGTCCAATTTCGCCTCTTGGTTTGCCATTGTCAGACTTCTCCTTTTATTGCGCGGGGCTGGCCCTTTCTTGCCCTCCCCATTCGATCGCATGACCTGCATTGTCGGCTAAATCCCGATCTTGTTTTAGTTTTCTTGATGCGAAGATTGCTGCCGCTAAGAGGATGCCCATATGGGCAGTGCGTTTTAAGTGGCTGGAAGTTATGGCCGCCAACGTCCCCGGCGAGCACATTCTCGTGGTGCGTCACGTAGCGCATATGATCCGGATTGACGCAGCACCGAACGCTACAGGTGTGATCGACCTCGGTGCCGAGCGGCGGGTCGCCAAATTTTACGAACGCGGCAAGGCGGTGGCCCAAGTAAAACGGCGCCACCATAATGGCGTAACCATCGCGATTGACCGCGCCGAGCCACAACCAGCATCCAGAGTTCGGCTCGGGAATAGACCGTTGCAGCAGGTACGATTCGTCGCGATCAACCCTGCGCATCAGACCTGCCCCTTGCTCGTGACTATGCGCACAAAGATGCCTTGCGCTTCAAGGCACCGGATCTTGAGCGCCGCGTCGGGTGACATCCCTGCCACCGCCTTGTAATCCTCGACGATCGGCACCCAATCGTCGCCGTCCTTTTCGTCATAGGTAAAATCGGCGACGAGCTTGGCCCATTCGATCGGGCCTTTCGGGCCGATGGTCATCAGCGGGAACGTCACCTGGCGCCGAACATTGCGCACCTCGCCAGCGCGCACGAGCATCAGCAGCCGAGCCCATCGCTTGGCCTCGCCTTCGCTGTGGAAAAACTGGAACGTCGCGAGCACGCCGCACGCCTTGCAGCCATCGGGCTTGTCGTAGTGCCACAGCCCGCAGCGGTCGCACACCCACACCTTGCGCGCCATCGCCCCGGCGTCGGAGCCGTTGAGCCGGCCCATGCGCTGCCATGATCTGCCGCGGGGCTTAGGCACGCTCGAACCGCCAGGCAAAATAACCGGCACTGTCGCCGAATTGGCCGGTGGCGAGGTCTTGAATGTACAGCACGGGCACGCCGCCCATCCACCATTCGATTTTCAGCACCCGGAACGGCCCATCGGTCATGCCGTTGACCGGGTACTTGCACCGCACTGTGTCGCCCTGCTGGATGATTGGCAGCCCCATTATTTCCTCCGCCTGGCCATGTGCTCGTCGAGCGTGACGATCGACATCCCCATCTCGTAGAGCCGGGCCTTGAGCCGGTGGGCACCTGCGCGATCAGGCATGATGACAAGCCAGTCGAGCGGGTCGAGATGCCCCTTGCGGTTGTTGCACGTCGAGCAGGCGTCGACGGTGTTGAGCGCTGACATCTGATGCTTCTTGCTCTCGCGCGGGAATACGTGATCCCGCGTCCATGCGTTCGGTGGGCAGGGCGGGCCTCGCTTTCGCGATTTCCACTCCACGAGTTTGGTGTCGCAGTAGAAGCAGCGACCGCGCGTCTCTCCGGTGCGCGACTGCATTCATCAGTTTGCCTTTTCGCCCGGCTTCGGCGGCTGCGGCCGGCTGTTGAGATGCTCGAACATTTCGGCCGCCGCGCGCAGCGTCGAGATGATCTCGGGCAGCGTCTCGTGAAACGGCACCTGCACCAACTCGATCGGCATCAAGCCGTTCTTCAGCGCCGCCTCGCTGTCGGTGGCAATGTAGCCATCCTTTGCCGAGCGCAGCACAAACAGCGCCATCGCGTGGCAGATGGTGAGCCGGGCGATGTCGGGCGCCGACTGCGACAGGTTGGCGAGGAACTGCGCGTCGAGCGCCTTGGCCTCTTCGGCCGCCTTCTCGAACGCGAGTTCGCCCAGGCGCATCACATCGTCGACGTTCCTCATTTCGCCCCCCGTGCAGCGAGCGCCTCGCGCAGGAGAGCGGCCACCACGTTTGGCGGCCACTTGCGCTCCTTTATGGCGATCAGTTTGACGGTAGCCATAAGGCGATCAGGCAGCATCAGATTGTAGGTGGAGCGGCCGTGGCTCATTTGCTTTGCTCCGCATCATCAGCAGCCTTTTCCAGCATCACGACCATCTGCCGAGTAAGGCTGCGCTGCTCACGCTTCGCGATCTCCTGGAGCCGCATTTTTAGCGCCTCTGGCATGTGAAAAGTCATTGGCTTGGTGTCGGCCATTGCGGCGTCCTCGTTATGTCAAATCGACGTTGACATGACCGGTACCGCATGTCATCGCTTTTCGCAACAGCAACCCGCATGAGGCAAATCCCGATGTCCGATCAGTACGCACTTTGGCGCTCCGAGTTAAAGAACCCCACGCCCGAGGATCGCCGCCACGACCGCAGCACGGTGCTCGCCGAGATCGGCGGCTGCTGGCGCATGATCGGCGCACGGACCAAGCCGGATTGGCCGGTGGGTATCTGGACCGAGCAGGACGCCGAGAAGAACCCGACCGGCGCGACCATCGTGCAGATCGGGACCAAAATCCGCAACACCGCCGAGCATGCCGAAGAGGTGCAGGAGTTCCTCGCGTCGGGCTGGCTGAAGTGCGTTGCGGTCACCAAGAAGGTCTACGACGCGGCGCTGACCAACGGCCGGTGGGACGATGGCAAGCCCTCGCGTCATATCACCGACGCCGAGAAAGCCGACATCATCCCGGCCACGCCCGCCGAAGAGGGCGGCAATCAGATGGTCGACGATGACGGCCAGCCGGTCGATCCCGACTGGATGCAGATCAAGACCACGATCGACACCACGATGAAGCAGATGACGGCGCTCGGCGCCATCGACTCGCTCGACAAGGCGAACAAGGTCGCCGGTTTCGTCGAGACGCTGAGCGCTGCCGGCAAGGAAGGCGAGAAGCGGCGCAAGGCCGAGAAGCTGCCGTTTGATACGGGTGCCGCTGCGGTGCAGGCGAAATGGGTGCCGGTGCTGGTGCCTGCCAGCGAGGCGATCGAGAGGGCCAAGGCTGCGGTTGAGAAATTCCGCAAGGCCGAAGAGCGCCGCATCGCCGCCGAGAATGCCAAGCGCCAGCAGGAAGAGCGCGAGCGGCTGGCTGCCATCGAACGCGAGCGCATTCAGCGCGAGGCCGAAGAGCAGCAGCGCCTCGCCGCCTCGATGAACATGGAGCCCGAATCGCTGCCGACCGAGGAAGAGGTCGAGGCCCTCGCCGCGCAGGCAGCCGAGGAACGCCTTGCCGAGCAGCCGACGATCGAGCAGCCGACCACGGTGCGGATCGGCACCGAGCACGGCAAGGCGATGTCTCGCAAGGCCGCCGAGCGCGTGGGCGTCATCACCAACCCGGCCGACTTCCTCGCCGCCCTCACCGGGCTCGGCACGCTGGAGCAGCCCATCGACGAGTGGCCCGAAAGCGATCTCAAGGTGTGGCTGCTCGACAAGGCGAAAAAGTTGGCCAAGGCCCGCCAGCCGATGGCCGGCATGAAGATCGAGGAACGCTGAACATGGCCGACGAACCGAAGGGCACCGAGGTCGCCGCTCCCAAGGTGAATGCGCGGGAAGCGTGGGGCACATTCGAGACGGACATCCAGGCGCGGGCCAACGAGATCGCCTCGCAGCTTCCGAGCAACGTGTCGCGCGAGCGGTTCATCAACGCGACGATCGCCGCTGTGAAGGCCACGCCCGATCTGTTGCTCGCCACGCCGCGCTCGCTGATGTCGGCAGTCGTGAAGGCCGCGCAAGACGGCCTGCTGCCCGATGGTCGCGAGGGCATCATCACGATCTATGAGCAGAAGGTGCGTGGTAGCAATCCCGAGCGCAAGGAAATGGTCGCGCAGTGGAACCCGATGTTTGCCGGCATCCGCAAGCGCGCCCGCGAACTCGACGGCATCATCATCGACGCCCAGGTTGTGGTCGAGGGCGACGACTTCGAGTTTGAGCTAGGCGACAATCCGTTCATCAAGCACAAGCCAGCGGTGCGCGCCGAGGCCGTCGATGCGTCGAAAGGTGTCGCCGCCTATGCGATCTTCAGGCATCCCACCGATGGCATCCTGCACCGCGAGGTGATGTGGAAGCCCGAGGTGTTCGCGACCATGAACCAGTCGCGCGCCAAAAACTCGCTGATGTGGACGGTGTTCTGGACCGAGGGATGGAAAAAGGCGTGCGGCCGGCGCGGCAGCAAGTCAGTCCCGATGTCGGCGCCGCTTCAGCAGATCATCCAGCGCGACGACGAGAACTTTGCTTTCGATCGCCCGCCCGCCGTGGCCACCCGCCCGGCCATGCCCGAGATACCCGACGCGCCTGCGATCACGCAGCAGACGCAGGTGCCCATGCAGACGCAGCGGGCGGCCGAGGAAAGCGTGCTCAAGCCGGTCATTGATGCGACCGTGGCAATGGGGGAAAAACTTGCGGCCGAAGTGGAAGAGCCCGACCCTTGGGGCGATGCAACTAGGCCGGTCGCCACGGTCGCGCCGAACTTCGATGCGGTGAAGGAAGGCGACACGGCCGATCTCGTCGACACGTCCGACGAGGGCCGCGAGCTTGCCACGGTCGATGGCCTGCTCGCCACGGCGCGCGATCTCGAAACGCTCGATCGCCTCTGGAAGCAGAGCGATGCGCAGGTGACGTTTGCCGACGATCCCGACAACCTGTCGCGGGCGGCCGAAATCTACGCCAAGCACAAGGCGCGGATCGAACGGGCCGACCTTGAGGCAGCCGGGCAGGGCTCGATGTTTCCGGGGGATAGATAGATGGCCGGAAACTCCGACTTGCTCGACCTGACCATGCAACTTCACGCCGAAACCAACGGCGCGATACTTGTCAGCGATGACGGCGACAAGGCCGGCGCAGTATGGCTGCCTAAGTCGCAGATCGAATACGAGGTGCGCGAGCGCGGTAGCGGCGCGGCACTGGTAGAGGTGACGATGCCGGAATGGCTGGCGCTCGACAAAGGGCTGATCTGATGTCGAAACTGAAGATCGACCTTCGGCTCTCCGACGACAAGACCACGTTCCGGCCGCTCGATCCCTACAGCCGCGAGAAAACCCACGCGCTGAAGCCGGGCGGCGACTATACGGTCACCGTCGCATCGAAGCGCGACCTTGACCAGAACCGCGCCTATCGCGCCGGGCTCGCGTGGGCCGTCGAGAACATCGAGCAGATCGGCGACAAGTTTCCGACGAGCGAGCATCTGCATAAGGCGCTGCTGATCCAGCTTGGCTACTTCAGCGAGGTGCCGTTCATCACGCTGCGCGACGAGCCGGTGACAGATCGCATGATCGCCGCGGGGCTGGCCGAACTGCTGCGGCTGAAGTTCATCACGCCGAACACGGCGCCAGCCGTCGCCGAGATACTGCCGGCGCTCTACAACGCGATGCGCCGCGAGGGGCCGCACTACGGGCTCAACATCGTGCCGGATTCGACATCGTTCGATGCGATGGATGCCGACACGTTCACGCTCTACTTTGACCGGGCGAAAATCCTCGTGATGCAGTGGTGCGGTCGCGACCCGTGGGAAGAGAGCGGCGAGGCGGACAAGGATCGGAAGCGGGCCGCCAGTTTGGCGGGCCAGAGAGGGCGTTGGGAATGACGACACTGGAACGTGGCAGCGGTAGCGGCCTGCATGTCCACAAGCGCGGTCGGCGGCTTCCGGGCGAGCCGATGCCAGAGCCCGAACCCGAGGTCGAGCGGCCGGTGCCGCGGTTGGCTGAGGTGCAATTCCTGAAACGCCGGCTGCCAGGTGAGCCGAAGAGCGGGCCGTGGAAATGAGCGATCTCAGCCACAAGCCTCACGCCGAGGCGATACGAATGGCACTGGTTACGCTCGACGTGAACCCCGACTATCTCGTGCGCCGCTATCTCGAAGCGGTGATCGAAGAAGAGGACGGCAACATGTCGGCAGCGGCGCGCAGGCTGAACATGCACCGCCGAACGTTGCAGCGCCTCATCAGGAAGAACCGGCCACCTATTCGGCGGGCGCCGCTGTGACGCGCCACGAGTTCCCCGCCTCAGTGAAGCGAGCCGCGCTTGAGCGCAGCGGCGGCCAGTGCGAGGCGGTCGGCCCGCGCTATGGGCTGCCGCACGGCGTGCGCTGCCAGCGACGGGTGTTCAGAGGCCGCGTGCAGTTCGATCACTACCCCCGCGGCGCGCACGATCCTCACCCCGACACGCGCACGCTCGGCAACTGTCACGCCACCTGCCCCGAGTGCAACCAGCACGCCGCGAACCACACCGACAAACAGGTCGAGCAGCGGATCAAGAACCTCAGTTACGATGAGGCGCTGCACCAGGCGAAGATGGCGCGCAAGGCCGGCGTCGACGTGCCCGATCCTGTTCGGCCACGCGGTCGGCAGAGCAAGAAAGTCGCCATCCGTAGCGCGCCGTTTCGTCACGGCCCGAAACAGCGCATTCCATCCCGACCGTTCCCGAAGAGGTAGCCCCGTGGACACAATTCCGATCACCGTCGACATGGCTGAAGCCGAGCGCCTGCATCGCGCCTACCGCGAGCATCGGCATTTCGAGACCGAGACCGATCGCGAGATTCGGCGCACCTATGCCGAACTCGCCAAGGGCAGGACGATCATCAAGGCGATCGAGAGTGTGGCGGCTGCCGGCGTCGGCGAGGATCGGCTGCCCAAACTGGCGCTCGTGCCTGCTGACATGCCGACATGCTTCCTGCACGTCGAGCCGCGCGGCGGCAGCGAGGTGGTGCGGATGTCGCATACTGCGCTCGGCGCGTGGGGACGGAGCGGCATGCGGCGGTTCAGTTGGGCGCGCTCGGCGTTCGGCGCCGATTTGCATCCCGGTGTACCGTGGGGGTGGCGCGACGAGCAGGGGCGGCCTGCTGGCTACAGCGCTGTTGACGCGCAGGCCATCACCCCGATCATCCCCGTGCATCTGCGCCCGCGCACGGCCCTGTCGAGCTATCACATCTTGTTCGAGGCCGAGTGGCGCCAGGTCGTGCCGAAAGACCCGTTCCTCTTGCGCCGCATGGGCAAGGGCGATCTCTGGCTCGTCGTCGCAGCCTGGGATTTGACCGAGGTGGAGCGCTCCGCTCTTCAGGCGCGGGTGTTCCCGAATTGATGCACCCGTTCGATGTCATCAAGATAAGGCGCCGGGGCAACCGCCTCGACGTTGACGCAGATCGGCCAACGCGCCCGCGGCATTTGAAGCGGCGCGTTGAACTGCTCCGCATGTCCGACACTGATCGGCAGCGCCTCGTGCGCATGCCAATTATCACCATCCAGCACCGAGGCAACGATGAGCCGCAAGCCACTACAGCACAGCCAGTCCCTCGCAATGGCAATCGAGGAACAACGCGCGAAGGCTGATACCCGCCAGATTCTCACCCGGTCGCAGGCAAAGCTCGCCGATGAACTGAAGAACCTCGCCGCGCTCGAAAGCGAGAAGGCCGGCATCAGCACCGACTTGGCCTCGACGCGGGCCAACCTGCTCGGGCTCACGAAACTCTATGACCGCCTCGAAGGCGAAGAGCGCGACATCGACGTGCTGATCCGGGCCTCGCGCGATGCGGTGCATGCGCTGCGCTCCGAGGGCATCGAGGTGCCGGTTGAGGCTCCCATGTCGGCGCCGACGCCGGCCGATGCCGTCATCAGCGAAGGCATGCGTGCCGCGCTGGCCCCGCTCGGCGGTGCGGGCAAATGAGCGTGGTGGAAGCCATCGCCCGGCTCAATCGCCTGATGCAGCGCATTCGCCAGCGGCAGCCGCGCGTGCGCGTGGCGCTCGACGTGTGGACGCCCTCGGGCACCCGCGCCGTTAGAATTTCAACCGGCCCGTAGGAGGGGCAACGACGATGGCTAGAGCTTCCGTGTCTTGGGTGCTTCAGAGGTACAAGGACGGCCCCGAGGCCGAGTATGTCCGTTTCACCGCGAACGGCCGCACTACGACCAAGCGGCTGAACGAGGCGACGCAGTTCGCCCGGCGCGTGGATGCCATGAACGTCGCCGCGTTCCTGTCGCTCGATACCGACATCAAAGCCCGCGAAAAGGTCATCGGCTGAAGCATGCCCGCGCGCTCCCATCAGATAGTCGGCGGCGCGCGGGTGCTGCTTTTCACCTGCGAGACGTGCGGGCGGGCGGCCAGCCACGGCGTTGAGGTGGGTAGCATCCGGGCAGCGTGGGACGCCGGCAGCACCAAGAAACTCGGCCGCTGGTACTGCGCCGCCCACATTAAGGATGTTTTAACGACTCGTGCCCAAGATGCCAGCATCACGCTGGAGAACGATCATGCGGGCAGCACTGGCAATCGCGACTTACTTGGCGGCTGAGATCGAGCGACTCGGCATCGACCTATCAGGGGAGGCCGCGCCCCTCGTCGTAGCGCCGCAGCCCGGCGACATCCCGGCGCTGCATCTCGGTGAGGATGCCCGTGATCTTGCCGAGTTCACTCGTCACTTTGGAAAGCTCGACGCGGACGCCGGCCACCTCGGTATCGAGGTCGGAGAATGACCGCACGGTTGCGGCCTGGAAGTTCTCGTTATCCTTGGCGCGGACCGCCTGCGCTTCCTTGATCTCGACCACGCTCTGCTCGACGATCTGCGTGCGGGACTGCACACCTGTCAGCGCCGCGCCGGCATAGCCGGTGGCGACGGCGCCGAGGATCATGACCCCTCTGGCAAGCCCCTTGAACCATGTCGAGTCGATGAACGCCTTTAGCGACACCTCAGACACCTCGCCAGTCATATCGTTCCCCCTAGAACGCTGTGATCGCTGGCCGGTGCCTCGCCGGACGATCACCTTATGGCATACGCGCCCAAGGGCCGAAATCGCATTTATTTACCTACAGACTAGAGGCTATAACGGGGGGCGGTCGGCTAGTCGATATGGTGTAAGCGACACCCTTATCTATGGCATTCGCAAGGGTACCCACTGGCCTGCGAACTAGCGGCAAATCTCACTGTGCACGCTGTTGTTGGCCTTGGTCTGCGCGATCGTCTCGTCGGTGTCGCGCTGTGACCAGCGCACAGGAACGTATGCGCCGGGTTTTGTTTCCGTCCCGCAATAGAAAGCCTTGATGCCCTCGGTGCCGATGCGCAGCGAAGAGCATCCCGCCAGCGCCGCGAGCAGCAGGATGGTGGTCGCAACCTTAATCATCGCGCATGAACTCATCTTTTTCCCTCAACTTGCCCGGTTGGCGCGCGTCGGCCTCGGCCTTGGCGCGCGTTCTGGCCGCACGGTCGATCAGCTTGTCGGCGGCGGCAAGGTCTTTCTTCACCTTATCGGCCCATCCCTGCTGGCGAGAACGGGATAGAAGAGCCCCGGCGCCGATCGCGATGGCTACCGGCATGATCCACCCCTTGACGCGCTCCCACCCGAGGACGCGCACGGCGAGCAGGAACAGTGCGGCAGCCACCACGGCGACGATCGCCAGTTGCAGCCACCAAGGCATCGAATAGATCAGGAACTCCCACATTACGGTGCGCTCTTCTGAATGCGGCGGAACGCGAAGTATGCGCCCAAGCCGATGATGACGATGATGCCGATTGCCAGGGCCAGTTTGATCGGGTCCATGCCCGAGGTGAGAACGGTGCCCGCGCCCGTCGCCGCTGCGCCCGCCACAGGCAGCAGCACGTCCGGCTTGGTCCATGCGTTCGGCTCGGGCGGCGTAGCCTTGGCGCTGCCTTCCTCTGTCACGATCGACGGCGCGGTGGTGGTGGCCTTGGTGGGATGATGCCGCGCCATCGCCAGTGCATTGCCGAGGACGCCGGGGGCTGACTTCCACTTGCCATCAGGATCAACGCCCGTGACGCGGATGGTCCAGCCGCGACCGTTGACCGGGAACCCGGTCTTGCTGCTCTTCAGCGAGCGGAGGTAGCGCATGCGCTCGTCGCAGTAATCGCGAATCAACTGCTGAAGGCCGCCCGGATATGCCGCCACGGCGCGCACCGTCTCGGGACCAACCCACCCATCCTGCGCCGTACCAACGATCTTCTGTAGCCGCTTCACGGCGGTCGGCGGCCCCGAGTTCACGCCGAAATCGAACACCGCGTAATCCAGCCCGGCCGGCAGTTGGTCGGCGCCGGACTGCGACCAGTAACTCTCGATGTAGATGTCGCGGGCCTCGGCGATATTCATCGCCTTCACCTGTTCGGCAGTGACGCGAGATACGCCACGGTGCGCCGCAAGGGTCCGGTGAGTGATGCCGTACTTGGTCGGGCCGCCCTTGTCGGTGGCGACGTTTACGTATCCGCCCTCGTGCCCGAACATGAGTTCAAGGCTGCGATCGAGATTCTCGCGCATGAGTTGATGGCCTCTCTGCCCTGGGTGCCTCACCCGCAGAGAGAATTACGCCACCTCGCCGCCGAAGGCTACACCGAGCCCGACAACGAACCGCCGCCGCCATACCGGCCGTCGCCCGAGATGCCCTCGTTGGTGTAGTTGCTATCGCCGCCGTTGCCGAGCACCTGGCCCTGCCACCACGCCGAGGACTGCGTGAAACTGTTGAGCGGGCCGTTGCGCCCCATCGTGACGGTGCCGCCGTTCGGTGCCACCACGGATCGGATCGCGCCATTGGCGCCCACCGCGCGCACGGTCGGCGCCGTCCTGCCCCACTGCACCACGCTGCGGCGCGGCGCCACGGTCGACGGCGCGGCGCGCGGCACGGGCGTGACTGCCGGCCGCGGCGCGGGCTTCGGTGCGGCGGCCTCCCGCTGCTTCTTCACCTGCGCTGCCTGCTCGGCCTGCTTCACCACGGGCGGCTTGCCGCTCGGCGGCTTCTGCGGCGTCACGGTGGCCGTCGAGACCTTGGCGGGCTTCACCTCAAGCGCGACCGTAGGCAGGGCGCTCATGGCGTTGCGCTGATCTTTCGTGAGCCCTGCACCGGGCGCCGAGGTCTTAGCCGCTGGCGGCACCGCCACGGGGCGAGGATCGGCCTTCGGCAGCGGCGGCGTGGTCGGCGTCTGCCCGGTGACACGGCGCACCTCGCCCTGCACCGAGTTGCCGAGCGTCTTGAGGGTCGAGCCGACGCTGCCGAGGCGCGTGGTGACATCCTTGACCACGCCGGAAACGCTGACCGGCTTGGCGGCCGGGCGAGCGGCCGGCGTCGGCGGGATGCCGTAGGACGTGCCCACTCGGATCGGCGTCAGCTTCGGCGGCGTGGCGGGCGGCGTGGACACATATCGCGGGATCGTGGGCGGCGCGGTCGGCGCGACCACTCTGCGAATGGCGGCATCGCGCGCCGCTTCGTCGGCACTCAGCATGCCGGTTTTCATCCACTCGGGGCCAGCCGGCAGGCGAGCGTTGCGGGTGGCCGCCTGCTCTTCGGGTGTCGCGCGCATGGCGCGTATCTGCGCATCGGTGAGATTGGCACCGGGCGCGACGTTCGGCCGGGCGAACCGCTGCGGGGAGATGGCGGCACCGAACATCTCGGCGCGGGTGAGCGTCGGCGCGACGAGCACGGTCGGCTGATCGAGGCGGCCCATGCGCTGCGGCGCGACGGCGGCGCCGAAGGCTTCCGACGCGGTGAGCCGGGGCGCGGTGAACGTGGCGGGGATCGTAGGGCTCAAGCGCCCCATCACCTGCGGGGAGGTCGAGGGCGCGAACATATCGGCCGAGGTCGGCCGAGGCGCCACGAACTGCGGTGCCACGAGCGCGGTGCGCCGGGCATCGCTTATCATCACCTCGGCCTGATCCTGAGTGACGACTGTTTCACGTGGAACATCCTCCACAACCGAGCGCGCCGGGGCGCTCGTGGTGGTCGGGCTTTCCTCTTCGGCCTCGCGGCGGCGCTTCGCGTCGGTCGAGATGCGGTCGAGGATGGCGCGGGGCGTGAGGGCCTCGTCGAGCGTCACGCTCATGCGCTTCGGTGCCGGGATATACACGTCATCGCGCCACGTGCCCGCCAGCGCCGGGGCAAACGGGGCATACTGGCTGTCGGTGCTGAACGTGGGATGGTTCGGCTTCTTGAACGTGTCGGGCCAGTGCCCGGCGTCGTCGGGCATCACGCCCGCCTTGAAGGCCCCGCGATAGTCGTAATCAAGCCCGCTGTCGTCGGGTGCAACGGCGGCCTTCCACTCGCGAAAGGCGGCCTCTTCCTGCCGTGACAGGGGCGTGACAAAGCCATTATTGGGCGAGCCCCGCAGCCCGCCATCTGCGCCGATCGAGTCCGGCCGCACCGAATTGACGATGATCTGGCTTTTGGGGACGAAGCGCATGGCAATCGCCTGCTCTTGCGTAAGCCCCTCGCCGGGGGCGGCAAGCGGACGATCGAGCGTCTGCGGCGCGAAGGCAGGGCCGAACAAATCTTCTTCGGTAACCCGCGGCACGCCGTCGATCTCGTCGGGCAGGGTCGAGCCCATGACGTTGCCGATATCCTGCCCCATCGCGCCATAGGTCATCTGTGCGCTGCGCGTGGCCTCGGCCATCCGCACCTGCGCGACCTGATACTGCTGCTCGCGCCGGGCCTCGTAGATGCGGCGCTCGGCCGAATCCTGCGGCCAGTCGACGAGACTGCCGACGCCGCGGTCGGTGAGCCCGAGCGGGTCGCGAGCGGCAAACGTGTCGGCTGAGAAGTAGGCGACCGGCGTGCGGCCGAAAATCGTGTGCGCCCCTTCCATCGCGATAGCCTGGTCGATGGTCGGCGTGAGCACGTCGACGAACGCGCCGTCGAGCGCCCGCTGCATCAGCGCGCCTTGGCTGCCGCGCAGTGAACCAAAGCCGGTATCGTTGATCCCGTAGGGGTCGGCGGTCTTGGCGATAGTGTCGGATGGCTGCTGCATCCGGTTGACCATCAGATTGTCCATCGTCGGGGCGCCGGCCATGCGCTGCCACAGCGACTCGCTGCTCTTGGGCGTGGTGAGCATGTTGTCGATCTTCCAGCCGGCAGCCGTCGCCCGGCCGCCCATCGCGCCCTCGATCGCCGCCAGCGCGGGCGGAATTTTGCCCTCGACGATGAAGCCACGGGCGTACTCGGCAGGGTCCGCGCCTTCCTTCAATCGGCGGTTCCCGTTCGGCGCCGTGCCCTGCAACTGCCCGTGCCCAACGATCATGTCAGCCGGGATCGCGTACTTGTTCGCGAGATGGTAGGCGAGCGCCGCGGCAGCCTCTTTCTGCTCGGGCGTGATGTCGTTCTCGTCGAGGCCGACGATCTCGACGCCGATGGTGTTGTCGTTGCCGAGATGCGCGGTCGGCTGGTCGATGTCGGTGCGGTACTGGCTGCCCGGAAACTGCATGTGCGCCACGCGCGTCTCGTCGCTGGCGTACTGATAAATCTGCCCGTCGCGGTCGATGTAGTATTGCGCGCCGCTCTTGCCGGCCGACGCCAAGGCGCTCTTGAGCGTCGAGCCCACAGTGTGATGGAACACCACGCCCTGAATTTCGCCGCCACGCTGCTTGGAGAACGGCGTGGACTTAATTGCCTTGCCGTCTGGCAGCTTGCCGCCCGCCATTATGTCCACGATCGAGGGGCCGGTCGGGATGTCCTTCGGCGGCACCGGATGGCGCGGATAGTAGATGTGCGCGCCCTGCGTGATGGTGCCGTAGCTCGTTTTCACCTTGGGCGCCCAGGTCGGCGAAACATCCTTGGTGTGGTAGTAGAGCGAGCCGCCCGTGGGGTCGCCGGGGTTGTCCCCATAGATCACGTCACGCACGATCGTCTCGGCCTGCCGGTAGAGCGCCGAGCCCTTCGGCACCTCGGCGCGCGTCGATGTCTGGTTGCCGCCCTTCGCGTTGTGGGTCGAGAACTGCGATGGCTCAAGCGCCACATCGTAGGGGTTCGACGAATACAGCCCCGACTCGGCACGGTTGCGGATGACGTTGGCCACCATCGACATGCCGTCGACGCCCTCACCGCGGGCCTCGCCGAGCAGCGTGTAAGTCAGCGTTTCGAGTTCAAGGGCGGTCGGGTCGGCCATGTCACACGGCGGCCTTGAGGCGGCGCAGGCGCTTGATCTCGGCCTTTACCGGTGCCTCCTGCTCGGCGAATGCCTTGTCGACTTCCGCGCGGGCATCTGCCGCGGCTTCTTCGGCATGCTCCGCCGTGGCCTTCTCGGGCTGATCTGCGGGTGCCTCGGCGCGCACCTTGGCCTCGGCCTCGATCGCAGCAAGATCGCTGACGGCCTTGGTCATGTTGGCGGTTTCTTCGAGTTGCTTTTCGAGAGCGACGGCCTTGGTTTCAAGGCGATCATTGCGGTTCTTGCCGATCACGGGATGAACTGCGCCGACCTGGGCCATCTCGCGGATGAGTACGGCGTCGGCGTCGGCGACGGCCGGGAAGCCCATCGTTCCGAGATGCTCGCTTACACCCGCGAGCTGGGCATCGATGTCGGTGTCGACATCGATCGTCGTGCGATGATTTTCGGTGATGCGGGCGCCGTTGCCGCGCACAGTGACCAAACTCCACCGCACCTCGATGACGCCCGGCGCGGTGATCGCGATAGAGCCGATTTCGGTAAGTTCCATTTTGCCGCTTTTCCTTTTCCTTAGACCATGTACACGCCAGAGCCGCCGAAGCCAGAGCTATTGGTAAAATTGGCCTCGGACATCGCGCCACTTTGGCCGGTGGTGCTCCGGTTGCGCAGGCTGATGCTTGTGCCGCCAGATCCGATAGCCATGTCGAAACCGGCCACCAAAGAGGCAAAGGTTGCAGCGTCTATCTGGCCTGTCGCGATGGAGTATTGCGGGCCGCCTGAGAAGTTGTTCGAGGTGAAAGGCAGCCCGCCAATCACGGCAGTTCCGGTCGACGAGCCCTTTGCTGATAACTGATGCCTGAAGTAAACCGCGACCATATTGCCGATCTTGGTATATCTGCCAAGCGTCTGCGCGGTCGCCGTCATGCCCACTGCCGCACCGCCAAAGGTGAGCGCTGGCGTCCAAGTGCCTTCCTCGTAGTCGTCGAGCGTGTTCGCGTCGGATGAAGGGTTGGCGGTGGCGGGAAACTTCATTTGCCCCGAGAGCAAGTCGAGCGCGCCTGCCGCGGTGAACTCGGCGCGCTGCACGCCGGCAGTAATGAACGCCAGCCGATCGGCGCCGGGATGCCCGATACCCGTGTTTGCGTCCCCATCGAACGCCAGCGGCGGCGCGGCTGCTACGTCCGTCGTATCGTCCAGCAGCAAGGAGCCGGTGAGCGTGCCGCCCGCGAGCGGCAAGAACGTCACAGCCAGCGCTGTCAGCATTTGTGTCCACGAGAACTGCCGCAGCGTGCCATCGGCCTGATTGACGTAACCGAACTGATCGGCCGCCACCGGGGTCGCCTTGTTCGCAGCACCCGCGATCGCCACCGCCATCGAAGCGGCGGCCTGATAGACGCTGCCGATCTGCCAGGTGAGCAGCGTGGTGCCGAGGACGATCGGGTTTGCCGCCGTCACGAACCAGAGCGTGCCCGGCTGGCTCACGCCATCGGTCGCCCAAACCTGCGTTCCCTTGACCACCTTGCCGGTGGCGTCGATGTCCACGGCGCGCGACCACACGCCGCTGCTCGCGATGTAGATGCCGTTCTGGCTGGCGTCGGCCTGGTCTTTGACGAGGATGCGGTCGCCCTCGGCCGGCACCACGCCGTCGATCGCGGCGAGGCCTTCCAGCGAGATCGGTGCCGTGGTCGCGAGGCGCACCGGCTGCTTGAGGGCAAGCGAGCCCGAGAAGCCATTGATCTGGTCGAGCGTCGTGGTGCTCATGCTGCTGCCCTGTACCAACCGTCCAGATAGACCGTGGCGGAATTGCCGATCACAGTATCGGAGACATCGACGGTGTTGGTGCCGCCCGACATTCGCATGCCCGCGCTCGTGCTGTTGCTGCCGATGATCGCGAGCAGATTGCCGACGACGCCGGTAGTGCCAGCCCAATACTCGGCCATGAAGCATCCGAGCGCGGCGTTGCCTGCGTTCAGCGAGGTGAACGGCAGGCTGGTAATCACGCACTGCCCGGTGCCCGAGCCGTTGTTCGTGAGAGTGACGCGGATGCCGAGCCACACCATCGAACCGATCTTCACATACCGGCCATCCCGCGTGCCGTAGGTGACGCCCGTGCTGGAACCGCCGAACGTCATTGTCGGCGTCCACGTGCCTTCTTCGTAATCGTCGAGGGTGTTTGCGTCGGTCGAGGGGTTGGCGGTGGCGGGGAACTTGATGCCCTTCGCGGTGCCCGTGAGCACGAGGCCATCGGCAATCAACTGCGCGACCGCGGCGATACCGCCAGACGTGCCTGCCGTGAAGAGGTTTAGTTCTGCCCCGCTGCCGGTAGTGAAGGCGCCTGCCCGACCGGCGCCATCCTTGAAGAGCAGCCCACCGCCGAACGAGCCGGCGAGCGTCAGGCCGAAACTCGTATCGGGCGCACTCAGGTGCGAGCCGCCCACGCCGGTGCCGTTCAACTGCCCCGTCAGCGTCCCGCCCGCCAGAGGCAGCGCGGCGATGTCCGAAAGCACCTGCGCCGGCGTGCGGTGCTCGTAGGCGGTGTTCCCTGCATTGCGGCGAACGAACGATGAGGCAGCAGCGCCGGGCAGCAATGCCGCCATCATCTGCGCCCACGTCATCTGCACGAGAGAATTGTCCACGCTGTTGACGTAGCCAATCCGGTCGGCCGCCACGGGCGTTGGTTTCGAGGTCGCAGCAATGATGGCTGTCGCCATTGCGGCGCCCTGCTGATAGGCGTTGCCCGCCTGCCAAGTCAGCGCCGAGGTGTCGACTATGACGGGGTTGGCGGCACTCACGATCCAGAGGGTGCCGGCCTGCGTGGTGCCGTCCGTCACCCAAACCTGTGTGCCCTTCACGACTTTGCCCGTCGCATCGAAGTCGACGGCCCGCGACCATACCCCCGTCGAGGCGATGTAAATGCCGTTCTGCGACGGCGTGGCCTGCGCCTTGACGAGCACCCGGTCGCCTTCAGCGGGCACGATCCCGTCGATGGCAATGAGCCCTTCGAGCACGATGTCGACGAGGGTGGCCAGCCGCACGGGCTGCTTGAGGGCCAGCGAGCCCGAGAAGCCATTGATCTGGTCGAGCGTCGTGGAAGTCATCGCGCCAAGTCTCCCGCGAGGGTGGGGCCGGTGGGCATGTAGCTCGTCTGCCCGTACTGCTTCTCACGGGTGCGCGATTGGCGGCGAAGATAGCCGGGCGAGAGCGTTTCGCGCAACGAGTTCAGCACGAGATAGTCGAGCGCCGGTTTGACGTAGAAGAGGTTCGCATAGGGCGTGTTCCCCACGGCCCACGACAGCGCCTTGCCGCCTGCGAACTTCCCATCGTCCCCGGTCGCCGAGTCGAGCGCGTAGTCGCGGGCGCTAAGCCCGATGTCGAGCAGACCGCTCACGCTGCCGATCGTCGGCCCTGCCAGCGTCTCGGTGAGCCCGCCGCCAAAGCGGTTGGTCTGACTGAACAGGAAGTCGCCATAGATGCCCCAGGCGCCGCCCTGTTGCGCCGCGGCGAGCCACGTGCGCGGGTCGGCCGGATCGCGCGGCGGCCAATAGCCTTTCATCATGTCTTTGACCGTCATGGCGGCGTAGCCGGCGAGGGTGAGCCCGGCGATCAGCGAGCCGATGTGCGCTGCGCGCTCGCCCGCACTCACGCCGGCGCGGTTGCCGAACAGCGCCCGACCGACCACGCGCTCGGTGAAGGCCAGCGGAAAGCCCTTGAATTGCATGATGAAGCGCATGGCCTCGCCCGCCATCGTGCCCGGCCGCTGCCCCAGGGTCATGTACCTGGCGGTCCGCGCGTCGGTCTTGATGACGGAATAGTTGGTTTCGTCCGCGAAGAACCGCAGCACGTCTAGCTCCAGCTTGCGCCGACCATCCGCCAGCGCCGCGGCGATTCGTGCCGGGTCGCCCTTGGCTGCGGCGATGCGGTCCGCGACGAGCGGCTCGATCGCGGCGTCGGGCAGTTCGCGGATGCGGTCGGGCGTCACATACTCGGCGCCGTTCACCTGCCGCAGCTTCGCTTGCCTGATGGCGTCCCACTGGCCTGCGCCGATGCCGTTCAGTTCGAGCACGTGGCGGTAGGCACCGGGCAGCTTGTCGAACGCGGTGCGCGCCCGCATGCCCATCTCGGCGGCGATCAGCCGGCCGGCGCTGGCCCGGTTCGCGTCGGTCCACCACGTCAGGCCGTTCCAGCGAAAGAACTGCTCCTGAAACCGGCCCATCATCCCCACCGGGCCGTCGAGCGCCGAGCCGTTGATGTTCGAGATGTGGCCGATCAGCCCATCGAATCCCTCGCCGAGCAGGAACGTGATCTCGCGTAGCTCGCCCTGGCCGCGCCCCTTGGCGATGCCGGCGAGGTGGTTCGCGAAGGCGCTGAAGAAATTCGAGCCGCGGAACTGCGCGGCGGCCGAGGTGGTCACGGTGTCGGAAATCGACGAGATCAGCGCGCCGCCGAGTTTTGACATCGACTGCCACGCGCGGATGTCGGCGCCGATCTGGCTGGCCGTCACATTCACCGGGCGGGCATGCGCGCCGGTCGCGATGTCGAGCGCCTGCCGCAGCACGCCGGCCTGCGTTTCGAGGGCATTGATGCGGCGCTGCTTGGCCTTGTCGGTGAGGCTCGCGTCGTCGCGGGTCTGGCGCTTCAGGTTCTCGGCGACGGCAGTAAACATCACCTCGGGGTTGGGGCCGAACACTTCCATCGTCGAGGCCACGCGCGCGCTGTTGCGCATGCCGTGGATCATGCCGGCGATCGCGTTGCCGTAGCCGAACGCCTCGCGGTAGGCGAGTTGCGCATCGGCATCCTTGAAGTGGATGACGCGGTGCTGCTCAAGGCTGCGCGAGATCGCGGCCGGGCGGGACCGCACGCCCTGCTCGCCGAGGCTCGGCTGCCGGCCGACGCCCGTGATGATGGTGTCGTAGATGTCGCCGAGGATGTCGACCACTTCGGACGGCGAGCGCCCCTCGGGGAACATGCGCTCCGAGTCGATCAGCGCCGAGACGGTGCCGACCCATGCCTCTTTGCCCGCGCCGATCATCTTGATGTCGTCGTGTACCTGCGCGCCGGCCCATCCTTCCAGCTTGCCGATGCCGCCGCCGAGCTTGTTGATGTCGGTGCGCGCCATCTCGTTGTACTTCGCGAACACGCCCGCGAGGAACTTCGCGTCGTCGTTCCCGGTGATGCCTGGCTTGCCGTCCTTCTTCAGTTCGCCCATCTCGCGCAACAGGTCGGCGTCGAGCTTCTCGTCGTGCAGCATGTCGACGAGGTGGGGGCGCTCGGCCTGTATCTCGCCGAGCAGCGAGCCGAGATAGCGTTTCTCGTATGCCTGCCGGAAGGCGTTCACCGACTTGCGCATGCCGGCGACGTTGCCCTGCGCGCCTTCCATCAGCACGAGCAGCGCCTTGTGCGGCCGGATGCCCGCCGCCATCATGGTTTGCACGGCGCCGTCGATGTCGCGGCGGATGATGACGTTGAGGTGCGCCCTGCGCCTCTGAAGCGCGGCGGCCACCTTGGCGCGCTCGGCCTCTTCGACGGCGAACCGGCGCATGCGCTCGGCGTTGCCGGTCATCTGCCCCGAGGCTTCGAGCCGCTGCTTGTGCGCCGCCATCTTATCGAAGGCGGCGAGGATTTCCTGCTCGGTGAGTTTGCCGTTAGCCGCGGCAGTCGCCGCCGCCATGCAGTTTGGTGACGGCTGTACGGCCAAGGCTTCCCCCTATCGCATGCACCACGCTGCGGTTTCGAGTGTCTTACCATATGCCTCGGCGTCGGCCACCAACTGATCGGCCTCGTCGAGCATCGCCTGATCCTCGGGCGTGAGCATGTCGCTCGCCTTCAGCGCGTCGATGTCGGCCTGCTCGGCAAAGCCGCCAGCATCGTCGAGCCCGTACTGCGCGCCGAGCTTCAGCGGGTCCGCTGGCGTGCGCACGGCCGCCGCCGCGGCATCCAGCCCATCGGGCACCGGGTCGGGCTTCGGCGCCGTGCTGTTGGGCACGAGATCGCCCTGCTGCTGCGCGAGCAACCGATCGAACACGCCCCGGATGTCGTCGTTGATGTTGACGTTGAGGTCGAGCGCCTGGCGATAGATCGAGGTAAGCCAGCGCTTGAACTGGTCGAAGATGCCGCGCAGGCCCTCATTCGGGGCCACGCCCTCGCGCAGATACGCCTCGAAGCCGCGCGCCCACTGCTCCTGCATGCCCACCTCGATGCCGATGTCGACGAGGCGGTTGCCGCTCGTGCCGGTTTCCATCAGGCGGCGCACGTCATCGCCGGTTGCTCCGGTCGGCGAGTCGGCCGCCACGGCGTCGGCGTTCTCGGTCCACCATGCGCGCACGCGGTCCCAATCGGCCCTGATCTCAGCCGGCGCGTCGGCTCGATCGGCGAAGCTGCGGAACATCTGCAAGAACCAGTGCGCCGACTCGTGCAGCGCCGTCGAGGCGTCGGCCGCGTCGAACATCGACATCACCGACCGGCCGTCGCTGCCGAACTCGATCGAGCCACGCGCGCCCTGCTCGAACTCGGTGATGCTCACCCGCGAGTCGTCGTAGATCACGTAGTTGTAGGAGCCCTCGCCGCTGCCGCGTGAGCCGCCGTCGAGGAAGCGATGGCCTGGGATGCCTGCCTCGCGGAGCGCCGCCGAAGCAGCGGCATCGCCGCGGAAATCACTGTCGCCGCCAGCGCTGATCTGCCCCCAACCGGGCGGCTGGTCGGGCTCCTGCTTGATACGGGCGCGACTGAGCAGGCGATAGAACTCGTCTCCAGTCATCTGACCGAAGCCCATCACCTTTTCGCCGCGGATACGCTTCTCCCAAATGGCCTTTACATCCGCACGTCCCTCGCTCAACTGCTCGGCGAACGGCAGCAGTTTTTCGATGACGCCGGCCGGCTGCTCGCTCATGGGCGCGTCCCACAGCATCAGTTCATCGTCGCCGGGGATGTCGACCTTGTAGAGCCGGCCGGACTCGACTTTCAGGCCCTTGGCCTCAAGCTCGTCGAGCAGTTTGATGGCCGTGCCATATGCCTTGCCGGCCGCGCGAGCGTCAGCGGCAGGTACATAGGTGCGTTCTAGGCGGTCGGGCTCGGTCTGCTGTTTCTCGGCCAGCCAGTTGCGAGCGGCGGCAATGATCGAGTCGCCTTGCGCATTTGTGTCCACGGAATTGAAGGCGTCGACAATAAGGCTGCTCGGGCGCGTGGACAGAAGTGCGCGAGCGGTGCCATCGGGGAACCGCTCGTCGGCAAGGCCGAGCGTCTCAATTTCGGCGATCAGCTTCTCGCCAAACTCTTCCATCTCGCCGAGGGTATTGAGGCGCAGTCGCGCGCCGCTCGGCATGGCCACTTGGCCGCCCGAAAGTACGTTGCGGTAGTGCTCGGCCACCTGTTTTTTGCCCGCGAAATACAGCCCATCGCCGAACGCCTGCGCGCCCTCGCCCTTGCCGCGCGTCTTGTCGCTCCACTCGAACTTGTCGAAGATGTGCGGGGTGCCGTGCCATGCGGGCTGGTACAGAATGCGCGGGTCGTTCGGGTCGAAGGTGCCGCGGTTGTTGACGGACTTGATCTGCGTCGGGTCGAAGGCGACGATCTCGCCGTCATCGGCGACGATGCCATCGTAACCTTCGTTGCGCAGAATATCGATGCTGGACCGTCGCTCGGCAGTCGCGGTTGCTTCGGCGCGCTCGGCAACCGCCTGCGGAGCCGGGTTCTTGAGCGAGACATAAACAGCCTCGACAACGCCGGGGTTCGGGCCTTCGTCAGGGTTGGCCCAGAACGCCGCGTCTGCGCGGTTCTTTGCCAGATAGATGCCGTCGCCGTATGTGCCGCCGCGCCGGATGGTATATGCACCGCCATCGGCTTCTTGCGTCATCCCCCGGTACACCACGAGCGGCTTGCCCTCGGCGTCGACCACCTTGCTGTCACCGAACCACTCGCGGAACTCAGGGGTGTCGGTGCTGGCGGCGCGTGCCGCCTGCTCGGTCTGGAACAACTGCAACTGCATCTCGGCCGCCCGGCGCGGCTTCTCGCCCTTCGCAAGCGCGGCCTCGGCCTCGGCGCGCAGGCCCGCCATGATGCGCTGGTTCCAGTCGCGCTGCTGGTCGGCATAGATCAGCGGCGGGGCACGATCGCCCCTGCTATCCTGCACTGCGGCGGCGAGGTCCATCGCGCTGCGCGCCATCGCGCCGGGGTTGTCAACCGGATCGCTGTCGGCGTCAATGTAAGGGCCGATATCGTCAAGCAACCGCTGCACCTCGGGCATGTGCTCGCCGATGGCGTTGCGCCCGTTGGGGCCGAAATTGCCATCCAGCACCTGGCCCGCCGTCACCCCGTTGAGGTCCATCAACTTGGTGCCGAGATCATAGACTTGGGCCTGCACCTCATCGTCGAACTGCACCCGGCGCCCGCCCACCTCGCGGTAGATATCGAGCCCGTGCTGCGCCAGCGCCTGGGCGCTGAGATCGGTGCCGCGGCGCACTTCGGGCAGCGGCGCGATCTTCAGCAGGTCGTTGAGCGAGCGGCCGGTGCGCGCCGCCATCGTCGAGTAGAAGGTCGAGAGCATGCCGGCAGCGGCTTCCGCCTCGTCGGCCGGGCGACCTGCGTTCTCGAAACGCTCGCGCATGGTGTCGGTAATGTCGGCGCTCGACATCGGCCGCTCGCCGAGATCAGCGCCATGCGAGAAGATGTCAGCCTCGGCTAGAGCTTCCGCGCCGGCTTCATCGCTTTGTCGATCGAGGCCGCGATCTGCGCCGGGCGCAGGTTCGATGTCCGCCGAGCCGTTTTCTTCAGCGCGAGAGAGAGCATCGCCAGTCGGTCGTGGGTCGGTTTCGGCATTCCGGCGAACGGCATTTTCAAGCACCTGCAACGCTGAGACTTCAGGCATGGCATCGCCGAAGAGCGACGGCCTGCCCAACTCATAGCCGCTTTCGATCAGGTCGGCAAACTGGCCCGCCAGCGCCTCGCGCCCCTGCGCCTTGGTGAAGGCATCCGAGGTGTAGAAGGACCGAATGAAAACCTGCGTCTCGGGCCTGATCTCGCCCGTAAGCAAGTCCATCTGCGCCATGCCCTCGCTGATGACCTTGGACACCGGCCGGCCCTCGCGCGCCGCCTGCTCGCGCCACATGCCGATCAGCCGCAGCGCGTCGGTGAGTTCCTGGGTCTGGTCGAGGTGCTGCGGGATCACGCCCGCCTTGGCGTCCCGGCGCATTTTTGCCCACGCGCCGGCCATGTCGCTCATGGCACCGACGATCGAGCGGGTATTATCGTCCACGCCCTCGGCGAACCGGCGCACCGCGCTCGGGTCGATGTCGCCATAGGCCGAGGCAAACAGCGCGTTCTCGATGCGGCGCACGCCTTCGGCGCTCAACGCCTTGCCGTCCGCGCTCAAGAGCGCCTGCCGGTCGTTGGCGGGCAACTGCGCCATGAACCGCTGCACGAACGCCCGGTTGCTGGCGGCGGTCACGGGTGCCGGCGCGTGCGCGTCGAGCACGTTGTCGGTCATCGCCGCCCGGTCCATCTGCGCGATCTCGACGGCGCCGAGGCTGGCCGTGGTGCGACCGTTCAACTCGGCGTTGAACTGCGCCCGCGCCGTCTCATCGAGGTCGGTCATGCGGCGGCTGATCAGCACCGGCCGCTGCATTCCCTCGACATTATAGCCCTGCTCGGCGAGGAACGCGCGGTAGGCTTCGGCCTTTTCGGGGTATGCCTCATAGGCCCGGCGCATGCCGGCCACGCGCCCATTGCCCGAGTCGATGATGTGATCGGCCCCGACGAGCGGCGCGCCCTGGCTGCCGTCGATGTTCGGCATCATGCGCGCCGGGTCGAGGGTCGCGCCGATTTCCTCGATCTGCGCATCGCTGGCGGCGGTGCGGCGGTTGCGCACCTGCAACGCGCCCTCGGCATGGATCAGCGAGTCGAGTTCGACCACCTCGGGCGCAACCGACACGCGCCGGCCGCTCGGGGCGATCACCACCTCGCCCGCCTTGGTCCCGGTGACGCCGGCTGTCTGCTCGTCGAGGGAGCGCGCCGCGGTCACCCGCCGCTGCACCTCGGTATGAACCGTTTCGATGCTGGCCATGCCGTTCGGCGTTGCGGCCGGATTGCCGGTCGTGGCCAGCGCGTCGATCTGCTCGTTGAGCGCAATCGCCGCCTTCTGCCGGTTGGCTGCTGTCGAGAGGGCATTGCGCGCCTGCCCGAGCGCCACCCGCTCGCGGGCATCCCGGCCGCGCACGAGCATGCCGATGCCGCCGCCGAAGGCCCCGCCGATCAGCGCCGACATGGCGATCTCGGTGCCGATCATCTCGAAGCTCACGTCATCGCCGAGTTTCGCGCGCACGCCAGCGGTGAGGATGCCGAAGGCCGCAGTATTGATGGCAGCCTCGCTGGCGCTCATCAGTGCCCGCCCGCCGATCGAGCCGAAGCGCGCGACGGCGGCAAGCTGCGCGCCCTGCCCGAACACCGGCACGTAGTTGATCGGGTCGAGCGCCTGGCCGCCGAACTGGCCGAGGAACGCCGCCACCGGCTGCTTCTGGCTGAAATACTGGCGCACGGCGCGGGTATCGGCCGACTTCGCCAGCGCCGCTGCGCGGTCGGGCGTCATGCCCGGCTGATAGGGCACGGCCTCGCGGAAGAACGGCGAGGTTTTGTATTCGTCCTCGCTCAAGCTCTGCGTCTCGAATCGGCCGCGGCGAGCCTCGTAATTCTCAGGCGTCTCGCCGCGGAACGGGCGGTCGGAAAGCAGCGACGGCGTGCCGAGTTCGCGGATCGCGGTGCCGAGGCCGAAGCTGTCGGTGATGCCCTGCGAGAAGTTCTCGCCGAAAGCCTGCCCGAAGGAAAATGGCATATCCATCGCCGTCGCCATCCGCTCGGTGCCGGTGACGCCGCGGAATGACGGCCTCGGATCAAACACGCCCATCGGTTACTCCCCAGGCCCCCGCGCCGGGCGGCCATAGCTGCTGCCATAGATGTTCTGCATGCGGCGAGTAAAGCCCGCCTCCTGCTCGACGCTCATGCCGGGGTAACCGGCTGGGCGGTTTGCACGTCGCGCGCTGTCGGCGGCCATGCCGGTTGTCAGTACCTCGTCACGCGAGAACAGCATCGGCCCGCCCTCTGGAGAGGGCACAAACGCCTGCGTGTACGGGTCGATGAACACGAACTGATCGTCGCCCGCGTTGGTGAAATACCCCTCTTCGAGCACCTGGGCGATGTACTGGTCGCGGCCTGCCGTGGCGATCGCCATCTCGCTGCGGCTCATCGGGATGCCAGCAAGCTCGGGCGTCATCTGCGCCATCATCGCCTCCCCGACCTTGGGCAGCAGCGCGCCGAAGGCGAGTTCGTATGGCTGCGCAGGCTCGTCGCGCGGCAACGTGATCTTCATTCCGGCGCCGCCGCCGTAGCTCTTGCCCGTCACCACGCGCACGTCGCCGAAGCGATCGCGCGCCGTCTTGGCGATGGCGTCCTCGACGGTGCTGGCCTGCCCGGTCGCCAGCCGCAGCTTGACCGACTTCAAGAACAGTTCGCCGTCATTCGAGGCATAGGCGATGTTCTCGGCGCTGCCGTCCGTGATGCCATAGAACACGTCGCCGATCTGGCCCTCGTCAAAGACGATCTCCTGAATGCGCTGGTTGATCGTCGCATCGGTTTCGGGGAGTTTGCCGGGCATCTTCGAGGGGTCGAACATGGCGGCCTGAAACAACCGCTCGGCCGCGCCGGGATCGCTGCCCCGCATCATCACCGCGAACGCGCCCTGCGACTCTTTCGGCACGCCCGACTTCACCAACTGCGCAAAGAGCGCTTCCTGCTGCGCTCGGTCGGTCGTGGCCGCGACCACCTGCACCACGGCGCCGATGCGCTCGGCCTGCGGCAGTTCGGCATTGTTGAACGTGGTGGCGGTCTGGTCGGCGACGGCCTTGGGCATCAGTTCCAGCGGCATGCCGAGCGCGGTCTGCGCCTCGGCCGTCACGGTAAGCGCGGTCTGAATGTCGCCCTCGCCGTCCATCACCGCGCCCCAGGCATCGGCGACATTGGGGAACGTCTGCATTACGTAGCCGGCCGGGTCGCTCTTGCGCTGCTCGATGATGCTCGTGGCCGCCGCCGTCACTGCCTGGAACTTCTTGGCCTCGGTCGCCGCCATGTCGCCGGTTGCGGTCGGCCGGGCCGCCTCGACGGTATCAGCGATGTCGCCCGCGCTCATGGTGCGCATGCCGAAAGCGAGTTCGGCCGATTCGACTGAGGCGTTGAACGCCTTGAACCGCTCGACGCCCTCGGCTGCGCCGTAGGCATGCACGAAGTCGTCGACCACGGGCATCGTGCCGCTGTACTCGCCAAACTGGCTGATGGCCACGGGGGCGTTGTCGACGGCGATGGCGATGCCCGACCTGATCTCGATGCCGCGGCGATCGTGCTCGGCCTTGGCGCGCTCGTAGAGTTTCAGCCGGTTGTCGAAGCTGATGGCCGCATACTCGGGCGACACGGCATGCACGGTCTGCTCGAATGAGGTGAACTCGCCCTTGGCGTGGCCTGGCTCGATCGGCTGCGCCCACTTCGGCAGCTTCTTGCCGTCCTCGCTGTAGAGGCGGCGGTCGCCGGTATCGAGCGTCACCGTATCCTTGCCGACGCCGATGCCGGCAAATCCCATCGCCGAGGCCATGCCGATCAGCCGGGCGCGTTCCTCTTCCTTGAGCTTCTTCACGTCGATCGTGAGCGTGCGGCCGGTCGGGTCGACGACATCGCCCGCCATCACCGCCATCTGCGTACCGAAGGCCGATTGCAGTTTCTCAAAGCGGTCGAGCACCGCGACATCGTACTGCGCCAGGTCCACGCTGTTGGTGGCGACGATCGGCAGGCGCACAAGCGGCGCCTCGGGCGTCATGGAGTTCATCACCTTGCGGTAGTGGTCGCGCACGCCATCGGGCAGCACGGCCTCGTCGTGGCCCGACTTCACCCACCGCTCGGCCATCGGCATCGAACCGCCCGGCGCCGAGGCGATCACCGCCGCCGACATGTCCCCGTTGAACCGCTCGCCGAGCATCTCCATCAGGCCCGCCGAATACTTGGCGTTGACATCCGGGTCTTTCAGGTACGCCTCGGCGAGCTTGGGATCGGAGGGCAGCGCCTTGTCGCCTATGCGCGGGGCGATCAGGCCGGCCACCTCGGGCGGGATCGGCATCTTGCCGCCGTTCACCATCATCGACGCCTCGGCCGCCGTGCTGGCCGTATTGGTGAGCGGAATGGCGAGGCCAGCCATCACGTCCTGCGGGTCGCGCAGGATGCCGAGATTAGCCCGGTTGATGGCAAGCTGCTCTTCGGCGGCGTCGAGGTGTTCGCGCCGGAACGTCGACGCCTCGGCCGGCAGGATAAGCTCGTGCTCAAGGCCCATCGCGATGGTGCCTTCAAGCTGCTTCCGCGCCAGCCCGCGCGTGCCCTCATCCATCGACGGGTCCGCGATCACGTTCGCCGATGTCACCAGCGCCTCGGCGAACTCGGCCTTGTCGTTGCGCTGGCGAAGCTCATACGCCCGGTCGTTGGCGCCGTCGACGATGTGCATGCGGCGCTGCTCGGCCTCGGCGAGCCAGAGATCGCGCGCCTCGGCGTCGGAGATCAGCGCCGCCGCCTGCTCTTTGAGCTTCAGGCTGCGCTTGTCGGCCATGCCGCTCATGCCGTTGAAATCGGTCGAGCGGCTGTATTCGTTGCCGATCTCGATCGCGCCGGCCGTCCATAGCGCCTCGGCCTTGGCGTAGTCGGCTACCTGCTTCTTCTTGCGCTCGCGTTCGGCGTACATGCCTACGCCGTCGCCGAGCCCCTGGATGCCACGGGCAAGGTTCTGAATGCCGCGGTCGAGGCCCTCGGTGCTTTCAGCGCCGAACGACGATGCCGAGGGCACCGCGACATTGCCGGGGCCGGGGATTTGCGCCGGGCCGCCCGTGTTGAACCTTGCCATTTACCTCTGAGCCCCTGCGAAGTCGCCGATGCCGCCGAGCACGGTGCCGGTGGCGGAATACAGCGAACCCGTGAAATTGTTCTGCGCGGTGCGGCGGCGCGCACCGGCCGACGAGTTGAGCGCATCGCGCAGCCGCATGCCGGAATAGACCGCCGTGCCGCGCCCATAGGCATCGCGCTCGGCCGACTTCTCCATCAGCCGCACGATGGTCGGGGCATCGCTGCCAGCGCCGCCGCCCGATGACGCCGCGATCGCCTGCATGCGGGACATCGCCAGCTTGCCCGCCAGTTTGCGTTCGATCATTTCGCGCTGCGAGGCGGCGAACTCATCGCGGCCCTGCGCCTCTTCCTGCCGCGCCTGCGTCTCGGCGATCTCGCGATTGCGATTCGCGCTGTCGATCTGCCCATAGGCGCTGACGCCTGCACCGGCAATTGCAGCGCCAGCGGCGATCATGGTGAGTGTTACGGGGTCTGCCACAGCCACACCTCTTTGCGCTCGATCCTGCCGTTCGTGGTCATCACGTCCTCGGTCCCAATGGGCTTGAAGCCGATGACTTCGAGCAGGCGTTTCGATGATGGTTCGCTGTCGTCGCGCCAGGCAAACACCTGCGTCTCCCCCATCTGTCGCGCCCTTCTTAGCATGCGCAGGCCGCCCCGCACTATCGCGTGCGGGTGGACAGAATTGCCCTCATGGTGATTTCTGTCCACGACCCTGTACCACAACCAGCACCGGCCTTTTGTCCACGACAAGCCGCCGATGCCGAGCAGGTCATCGCCATTCCATCCGGCCTCGGCGACGGTGGGAAAGTCGATCTGCGGGTCATACTTCGCCAGCGCGCCGGGCGGGATAGGCGCCAGCGTCACCATGTCAGAACGTCTCGACGGCCAGCACGATGCCGAGCATGGTCGCTGGCTTCGGCGATTTCACCTCGACGCAAAGCCGGGTGTCGAACTTGATCTCGCTGTCGGTCGGCCGCAGCGGTTCCTCGGCGTCCTCGCCCTCGACGATCTCCGGCGCGTCGTCGCCCGTGCCGCCGTGGATCAGCGGCAGGCGTTGCAGCGGATGCAGCGGATTGTCGAACTGCGTGCCGAACCGGAAGCCCGAGCGCACATAGTCGCCGAGCAGGATGCCCACGCCCGCGATCTTCTGCTTGGCCGACATCGGCGTCATGCCGGGCACGCCGTAGGCCAGCCGCGCCGAGCGGTAGCGCGCCGTGTAGGCCAGCCCCACGACGATCTCGACGCCCACGTCCACAGCATAGGGCAGCGTGATCGTGATGCCCGTGACGGTGCCGGTCCACGTGTCATCGTCGTTACGGTCGGTGATGGCCGGGTCGGTGAGCGGCGTGCCCGCAGCCCATCCGCAAACCGCCTGATCCTGAAGATGCTCAAGGCGCGAATCGGTGATCGAGGCGGTGCCGTTGCCGGTGAGCACCACGAAAGCGTCGACGCATTTGCAGACGGTGCCGGGCACCGCCTCGGTGTCGAGGGCAAGCTGCTCGACGAAGTGCGAGGTGCCGGCCGCCGTGACGCGCTCGGTGGTGACATAGACGCGATCCTGCCCCGCACCGGGCACCACGCACACCGACTGGAACTTGTCGCCCGGCCGCGTTGTCCACTTCAGGAAGCAAATCACGTCCTGCGTCGGCTCGAACACGATGCAGACGAGCGAGCCATCGTCGATGGTCGCCCATATGCGCTGATCGGGGAGCGTCTGCACGTCGAGGGAAGTGATGCCGGCCTTGAATACCTTGGTGGTGAGCTTGCTGAACGGGTTCACCACATAGCGGGCCTTGTCGCCCGACCACGAGATTTCATAGAGCCGGTTGCCGGCGCGCTCGACGAATAGCGCCCGATCGTCGGCAAGCTCGGCCGGTGACACCGCGGCGGCGCCCACCTTGCCGCCCGTGCGGATGCCGAGGTTCTCGGGGGTGATGATCTCGTCGAGCGATGAGGCGCGCACCTGCGCAATGCGGGCGTCGGTGCCGATGATTGGGGAGATGAGCCCGACGAGCCACTGCCCCTCGTTGCGCCCGCCGAGTGCGATCGAGCGCGAGAACGCCGAGCTATCGCCAATCGTGCCGTCCTGATCCAGCGCCTCGGCCTGGCTTTCGTAGGCGTCGGATACCGAGGCCCACACCTGATCTGAGCCCGCGAACCACAGGCGGCCATCGGCCAGCAGGCAGGCGCGCGGCCAGCCCTGTACGTCCGACCACGCGCCCTCTTGCCAATTCTTGGTGGCGGCGGTGCCCGAGAACGGCGACAGGATTTCGATGTCGACCGAGGTGGGTGAGTTGTAGCCCGTGATCCGGCAGATGCCGGTGCCAGCGCCGCCCGGATAGTTCACCTGAATGCGCGCCTCGCCCGAGGTGTACGCCTGGAAGATGTACCGAACCCACTCGATCGCGTTGTCGTCGTTGTCGTCGTTGGTGTAGGTGGCGTTCGCGGTGATGTCGATGGTGGCCACGGTCTGCGCGCGGCGCATGTCGTGATAGCCGAAGTCGGGATCGTCAAACGAGCGCTGCGTGCGGATCGTGCCAGCCCACGTGCCCGAAATGGTCACGTCCCATTTGCGCTCTTCAAAGTTCGTTTCGGTGATGCCGGTGACTTCGATGGCCGGCGTGAACTGGCTGGCCCCGGCAAGGTAGGTGTCGATCATCTGCCCGTCATGGGTGAGCCGCATGAGCGCCCCGACATGGCCGGCCTGAAAGAAATTGCGCGATGAGGTGAGGGTCGTGTTGCCTTCCAGCGCGCCCGGCGTGAGCGTGAGATCGGCAGTCGCGCCGAGCAGGAACGGGCCATCGTCGTTGGTGTAGTTGCAGATGCTCCACGCCCGATCGCCGTGGCGCTCGATGCGCATGGGCCGGTAGCCGACGCAGGTAACGAACGTCACGTCGAGGGACTGCGAGATGCGGACCTTGCCGAGCACGGCGAGCGGCCACGGCGTCGGCAGTTCCATCGTGAAGTCGGGGTTGCCGAAGGTGCCGGGCTCGATGTTGAAACTGGTCACCCGGCGCGACACTGGCGCGGTGGTCACAAGGCGGATGTAGACGGTGCTGGCCAGCGCGAGCGTGGTGAACGCGATGTAGTGCGTCCCGGTGCGCAGCGTCATCTCTTGCCCGAACGGCAGCAGTTCGGAACTGCCATCGGTACTGCCGATGCGGAGCCCCACCGGGCCGCGCTCGACGATGATGCGGCAGATGTATTCGGTAAGCGGCTGCAAGACCACGCCGTCGACGGCGAGCGACTGCCTGGCGTGCGCGTCGGCGCCGTGGGCACGGGCCTGAAGCTCCAGCCGGTTGTTCATCACCGATGTCTGCCCGGCCGCCGTGTTGAGCGTCCAGCCGCCGCCGACTGCCGTGAAGCCTGGGTTGGTGACGTTGATGCCGCCCGAGTTGAACGTCGAGCCCACCACGCTGTTGTTGTCGCAGTCGATCACTCGCAGCTTCAGGTCGGTGAGTTCCAGCACGAAGCTATCGGTGGGGCCGGCGACGAAGGGAATGCAGCGCCCGCGCGCCGCGCCTGCTGTCTCAGCTACCTTGCCGAAGCCGGGCCGGAAGAACGCCTTGCCCACCGCGTCGGCCTGCCAGTTCTCCTGCTGGTCGGCCGCCAGCCGCATGCGCTCAAGGTCGATGCGGTGCTGTTTGTCCCCGTCGACGATCCCCACATTGAGGGCGTGTAGATAGGTCTTGGTTGCCACTTAGCCACCCCACCGAATGTTTCCGCCCCTGATGATGACGCGGCCACGCCCTCGGCCGCGCGATGAGGACCAATTGCCAGCCGGCCGGGTCTTGATCGGCTGGTTGACGGCCTCGCGGGTCTTGGCCACGTCGAGCAGCTTGCCGTGAATGGCGATGAGGTCGTTGCGGTCGCCGCGGCTGCCGGTCACTGGCAGGTTGGTCTTGAGGGCGATGAGCGAGCCCCACGCCTCGACGAAGTGCTGCGACATCAGGCCGAGGTTGCGCCCGTGCGTCTCGGCGTCCGACACATACGAGAAATAGATCGTGGACTCGTCGCAGATGTAGAGCCCGTTCGCCGGCCGCCAGTCGATCTCTTGCTCGCCGCGCTCGTCGACGGTGATGCCGTGCAGCCCGTGGTCGACCATATCGTCAGGCTGCGAATAGGCGAACTGTCGGCCGAACTGCGTCTCGATCTCGGGGTCGGCGTCCATTCGCACCCGCTTCAGCGCGAAGTACCAGATGGCCTTTTCGAGCATCTCGGTCAGCGAGTCGTCGTATACTTGGTCGATCTCGCGGCGCTCTTGCCGGTTCTCGGTGAGGCCATCGGTCGAATGCAGCCGGGTGATGCCGAGGTGGCGCAGCGCGGTGTTGTAAACCTTGATCTTAGTCGTCGCCACCTCGGCCTCCAGTTAGCTCGTGAATGCCTGCTTGTTGTGACTGTTGGCCCAAGCGATGGCCTCGATCTGCGTGAACCGCTTGTCGGCCGGCGAGATCGGAGCGCCCGTTGCCCGGAACACCACGATGTAGCCGTTCTGCGGCGTCGACTTCACCTCGTATGCCTCGGGGTTGTCGACGGGCGGGACTTCGGCCGGATCGGCATCCGAGGCGCCTGCGCCCTCTTCGAGATACTCGCCCATGATGATGAACTTGACCATGCCCGGCGAGGCCATGCGCACGCGCAGTTCCAGCACCATCGTCATGTCCTTCCGCATCACGACAACCGGGGCGCCGATGCGCAGCCGCCCCACGTGGTTCGCCCACCACGCCGGGCGCAGCACCTTGTCGCGGGTCACGTTGTTCTCGACGAACACGACGAAAGAACCGAGGTCCATGTCGGCGCGCTTCAGTTCGTTGACGCCGAG
>ERZ869925.92-NODE-92-length-49853-cov-8.073336_pt1 | contig 49853 bp, 64 predicted proteins | sample MGYA00579311_ERZ869925 | MGnify/ENA primary metagenome ERZ869925 (study PRJEB32216, sample SAMN09231817) | wastewater metagenome | place: USA: Maryland | collected 2016-07-30 | study: EMG produced TPA metagenomics assembly of the PRJNA472060 data set (Reclaimed water...
ATGTGAGTATTATATTACCACATGCGGCTAATGATAGGAGCGAAGAATGAGCGACACTCGTTGAGACTACCATCTCAATCTAACCCATTGATCTCATTATGATACCACTGTCTCATATCTGTGAGCAATGCCATAGGATTATATTCCTATTCATATAGGTATTCATTCCTAGGATTATGCCTTATTTCTGCCTTATTTGGAGTCCACTATGGTCCGGTATAGAAGGCCAAGTGAGGCGGGTTGCCAGAACATCGGCAGCTAGGTTCACCGGGCAAGAGAACGGGCTCCAGGCTAGTCTCTGCCCCAAGTGAACGGAAACAACGCCAACACCGCCAGATGTCCCGCCGTGACAGGTGAACGCACGTAAGCGAACCCAAGTCACACTAAGCCGGGGCGAACCTTGCAAGAGATAGCCATGCTATGCCGCAACGTTCCCGCCTTACCTTCTAGCGCGTTCATTCGTCGCAAGGGGCAAGAGGCAAACAGGGGAGCAGGCAACCTAGGTGAAGCAAGCAAGGGGATAGGGGAAAGGACCGCGACGGATAAGCCGAAAGGCCAGGAATAGCGGTTATGGTGCCCGGATCAAATCGTACCCGGTGGCGACAATTCACTGAGGGGCGTGACCGAATGAAGCGATATGACGTGCAATGCCTAGACGTTGACTAACAATCAACACTAGCAGGAACGGCAATACTTATCGCCAAGGCATTCGGAAAAATAACAGTGAGTGACTGAAATGGGCGTAGTGACCTTTCGTCCTATCATTCGGCAAACACACTGAAACAAAGACGCTAGGTTAACAGGCTAGATGACTAGCCTGTTTGCATAGCGTTGACCTTGGGCAATCATGCCTCAAGGCATTGACTATGAGGAGAATGAAGAATGACGACCGCAAAGATTGATACGTTCAAGACGCTTGCCGACTTTGAAGCCCTTGGAAAGCGCATTAGGACTGCGGCAGGTACACCATTCAACCTAGTGCAGGTTGGATTGGTTGCCGCGCTTACGCACCTTGAGAAAAACGGAAACGTCAACGTCCTGAAGCCGATCATTACCGCCATCGAAGAAACGTTTCTTAATCGCGGCATGGTTCGCAAGGTCCGCCATTACGTACTTACGTATTCGTGGTTGGAGTACAATGCGCGGGGCTTCAAGGCAAAGCAGCTTCGCGATGCTCAATTCGATACCGTGTGGACTAAGAACAAAACCAAAAGCATGGACCTTGACGGCGCCAAGGCAGAAAATTGGTATGAGATTGAACTGCCGGGACGTGAGGATGCTGCTCCGGTTGAATTGGAGAAGTTTGCCGATACCTTTGCCAAGCGCATTCAAAAGATGATTGAAGGCGACAAGCTGGTGAAGGGCAAGAAGCTGGCAACAGTCGGCGAGATTCGTTCCATGCTTCGCGTCGCATTAGAAAAGCTGGAAGCCAAGCACAAGGTCACGACGATGACCAAGGCAGTCGCTAAGAAGGCCGGTCTTACTGCCAAGCGCCTGCCCGCTGGCAAGGCACGTGGCGACCGTCCCATTGCCAAGCGCGCGCCAGCAGCGGCTGAGGCACAAGCTGCCTAGTTTCCCCGACTAGGTAGACTTGAGAGAGACCGTAGGGTTTGCCCTGCCTTGCGGTCTCTCGCTTTTCATTAGGTAGAAAACGAGAAGGCCAGGAGAAATCCTGGTTTTCTTTTTTCCTATCATTTAAATACAAGGGAACAAGCCAATGCTTGACCAAGAATATGAGAATAGATTGACGCGCATGAGTTTGAACCTGTTAGTTGCATTGGCCAATATTCCTAGTGCAACAGCAGGTGAAGTCATCCACTTGTGGAATGGCAAATACACCTTTTCCTATCACCAGTGGCCTACGGGAAGTAAGCACGTTCATTACCACGATACGTGCAATCACTTCGATAGTCACAGTGAAGCGACTATGGCCATGAGCCGGTTTGTTGCCAACTTCAATAGGGAGTTGGGGGTATGAGGGAACAAAAGATTTCGGAAACCCTTTTTAAGTCCCTCTTACTGAGTATGAGGGCCGCCTTAACTATCTGCGGCAAGTAGTAAAGATGTGTTGCCTAACGGCACACTTAAGTGCGTAAATAACATCAATACTTTGTGTACCTTGTAGTACACGTAAATGGGGACTAAACTTATGACTCAGATGATCGTTGTCGACAAGACCGCTACCTTTCTCCCGGTCGTGTTCACTCTGTATCGCACGGTTCAGTTCGACCGAAAGGTTGGAACTAACGAAGATGGAACCCCCAAGATTTTGAAGAAGGGTTCTCCCGACTTTAGCACTTTCATTGACGCAACCCTCATGCGTCGAGTGAAGGTAGGTGAGAATGGCGAAAAGGTCGAAAGTGTTCACGATACGATCAATCGTTTGCGTAATGAAATTCTCAAGTTCTCTCCGAACGTTCGCTATAAGCTCAAGAGCGCTGCGGAGAGTGAAGATGAGTTGAATGCGCGTAAGGCCGATCCCAATCTCGTTTGGGAGGACTCCACTAAGGCTAAGCCTGCTCCTATCACGCTCGTCAAGGCTATCAGTGACGAGGATATTGGGGTCCAGGTAGATACCGGCAAACACAAGAGCGTTAAGAAGGCTCCCAAGGCCAAGATCGCAAAGGCGGCATAACATGGCAAAGCTCATAGTCAGAAGCGAACCAGAGTATCTCCTTTCTTTGTCTAGGAAGGAGGCTCAACTTCTTTATTTCATTCTTCGTAAGATTGGTGGTGATCCTGAGGACACTCCGCGAGGAATGGCCGACAAAATTCTCTGGACGCTTGAAGGAGAAGTTCCTCCTACCAATGGTTACGTTGCCAAAGGCTCGATAGTCTTCGAGTAAAATGATCTGCGGATACGTCAATCGGACCCTGTGGACTTACACTCTACAGGGTCTTTTAGTATGCGTACGGTGCCTTCAATTCCAAAAGCGAGGAACAAATGACAACTAACCAGCCTAAAGTTACGGACAAGCCGGTGGCGCGCTTCAACCCCGTGCTCGACACCGAGGACGGCGGCTATGGCTTCGTGACCATGAAGCAGAGCGAGCACGGCCAGTGGGTCCCGCTTTCCACCCTCACCGCACAAGCCGCCGCTCGCGTAGCTGCGGAAACCGAGGTGGCCACCCTCAAGGCGCGGATAGCCGAACTGGAGGTGCGCTTCAAATCGCAGATAGACTATACGCTGCAATGGCTACGACTTACCTCACACACCAGGAGAAGGAACAATGGCTAGGCTGAAGCCGTGCTCCTATCACAATTACCGAGGGCCAAAAGGATGAAACTCCCTAGTTTTGATATTGATACAGGAGAGGGTGCTACTGTCTATGGAGATTGGAGCGATACTCACGGTTATCAGTTTATCGTTTTGTGGGGACACTCGGCAGGTATTCCTGTTCACGTAATCATTCTAGGCGGTACCGACTACGGTGGCGGTGTCGTTGTTCATGCGGAAGTCCCCTACAAAGAGTTGATAAACACCCTCAAAAAGCATGAGAATGATACTGACGGATACAATCTTTTCACGGAAGTACAAGAGTTAGTGCTTCTTTGTAAGTAAACAATAGCCCACGTGGTGGAATGGTAGACACAACAGACTTAAAATCTGTCGCTGTTAAGCGTGTCGGTTCGAGTCCGACCGTGGGCACCAACTCCAGGAGAATACAAAATGCGAATTAGATTTGATTTCTCAACTAACGGTGTTTGGCTTGAAGCCGAACCAAGGACCAGTACCAATGAACTCATTCCGGAAGACCTTTGGAATGAACTCATCGTAACCAAGGGCCTTAATTGGGCTGATGGTAACTGCGCAAAGTTCGAGGTCTTTCGTAAGACAGATCATTCTGAGTTTGCTATCGGACATTTCTTTCTTTCGGCTATGCCGGGTTGTTGTGGTGTTTGTGTTTCTCACGCTGCGTATCTTAGTCCAGATAATCGGCACAGTGGCCTTCGTCATCCTTTCCGCGACATTAAACCGTTCATTGCGAAGCGGCTCGGATACTCCATGATGATCGCTACTACGATTATGACGAATATTCCTGCGTTGAAGTCTTTCTTGGACTCTTCGTACCGAGTGTCAGATACTTTCACCAACCCACGTACCGGAAACGTTATTGCTTTCGGTACAAAGAAGATTTAATGAAGCATCTAGGCTTCGCTCTCTTCTTCCTCTGTTTGTTATTTATCGGTTATTCTTCTTACACTCAACCTTCAAAGTGTGAGATACACCATGCAAAGTGAAGCTGAGGACTATTGGTATTGGATGGTACGAAAATGAAGATTTACTTCTTCAATCATGTCTTCCGTAGATGGGAGTACTTGTATGTCTACAAGGAGAACAAGGCCCTTTCCTCTGTATGAACGCAGTTGGAATTGGGATTGGTTGTGGATAAGGCTCTACCTTATCTTTGGTTTTACTCCTAGTTTTGTTGGGGAACTCACTCGTGAGGGTGCGTTCTATAATTTTTTCTACAACGCAAAGACTGATCGCACTTACACGCAAGATCGCGAAACGGGAGCCCTTTACCGGGTAAAGTACACAGATGAGTGAAGAAAAAGTTACTGTCGAGATGTCGAAGGAAGATCACGAAGCCTTCGAACTTTTCCAGAATAGGCGTCAGCGTAAGTTTTATCTTACTGAAATTAAGGGAAAGATGCCAAACACTCTTGGGGTAAACGTCAAAAACCACGTTGAGAAGTGGCTGAGTGACTCTCTTACCACTGAAACACTCAAGCTGGTTTGTGAACAGTACAATCCTCTTCCTGTTCTTCCGCCTCCAGGTCGTGGTTTAGCAGACCTTAATCGTTGGGTGATGCCGGCGGCTGAGGGTGTTGATCTGGATGACTAAACATCTTGTCTACGTGTACGGTACTCTTAAGGCAGGGTACTGGAACAGTGGTCTACTCGCAAAAGCGAAATTCCTTGGTGCGGCAATTACCGTGAGCGACGGTTTCACCATGTACGACGGGGGATTTCCCTATGTCGTTCCCGATGGCTTGAACCGCATCAAGGGAGAAGTTTATGAGGTTGACGATAACGTTCTCGCTAACCTTGATCGACTTGAGGGCGTTCCTCATCACTACATTCGCAAGGAAGTGGACGTAGTTATCAACAACGACAATCCTATCATCCCCGGCCTAGAAGATGTGCAATCGTGCAATATGTACGTGGCTGCTCCGAAGGTCAGTGAACGTTTGAAGGGTTCTCGTGAGAGAGTCAGTCCAGACGAACTAAACATCTGTGAGTGGAGGGTTTAAGATGGCTCAATTTGTCGCTAGTAGTATGGGTGGTACTTGTATTGGTAGCTACCTTAGTTTATGTGATCCAAAGGATTATCCAACTACACCTGAGGAACTCGTAAGTCTTCTAACTTCACATATTGGTTCCTTAAAAATTCCTGTTATCATTACAGGATTGAAGGAAGAAGCTTTCCGTAAGGTTCTTAGTGAAACTAAGTTCCTTTCTTACGAGGGGAAGGATGGCGCTCAGGTTCACTATGTCGATCCTTTTAACTTCACTGCAATTCGTTTGGCTCAGTACAAGGTTCACCTTGACGCTATTGAACGAGGAAGTAAAGAACCTTTGAAAGTAGGTGATACTGCCCTTTTTGGTGTTGGTACTATCGATAATTACTTCACAAGTATTGTAAACAAAAACGCCAAGGGTGAAATAGCTGGCGTTAGAATTGAAAAAATAATTGAAAATCGAGTACACGAATTCTCAGGATTTAATAAAGGTAATCCATACACGTATCGTGATTCGTATGGCTGGCACTTTTCATACTTCAAGAAGGTAATTTACTGATGGCCATCCTTAAGCAAGTTCTAACAGGTAACATTGCTCTCTTGTACGATCTTGGTACGGCTCATGGGCGCCATTCCTATCAGAGCCTTGAAGGGTTTTCAGAAGCACTTTCCCAAGTTCGTGAAGGTTACGATCTAGTTTGCTTCACGAATAACAGTCAGCCGAAAGAGCGCTCTTATCTGAGAGACTTAGGTTTCTCAATGGACCCAATTCAAATTAACGAGAGTGGAAATAAAAATCGAATGATGGGTCACTTCATCACGAGTGAAGCCATTGCAAAGTCTCTTGAGGGTGTCGAGAAGAAAGTTCAACTGCGAAAGGACGCTGAGAAAAGGGCAAAGGAGTACTTCGCTGGACTGAAGAAAGACCCGCTCGAAGTTGGAGACATAATGTTTTTTAATAGAGCTATAATGTTTCGACCAATTATTTACAGCCCAGGACAATCTTCTCAGGCATGGGCGACTGCTTGTTTTATTGTTTCACAAGTTCTTCCGAGTGGTCGAATTAAATTTAGGCTTTTGAATGATCATAAGCGTCCTATTGGCGATGAATACTATAACCATGAAACAAATGACGGTGGTTACCTGGCGAGTCATTGTCATAAGGTTGATTGTACTCAGGAAGAATTCGACGCTAAGGTGAAGGAGTTCATGAAATGTTGTTAACAGCTACGGCTGGTTGTTGTGCTGCCTACAATCTATACAACTTAGGTAACGCTCATGGGCATATACGTCATCCTAATCTTCTCTCTTTTGTTACGGAGGTAAAGAACAGGATTGGTGGAACACGCGCTGAGGTTTATTACGCTTTCTCCAACGGCGGTCAGTCGAAAGAGAGGGAGTACTTGACTGAGATTGGTTTTGAAACAAAACGTCTTGGCTCTATTCACATTTCTACCATCACTGGTACCAACTTACGTAAGTTCTTTGCCGAAAGTCCAGTCTTTGAAGAAGAACGAAAGAAGGAAGTAGAGCGAAAGGCGGCGCAAGCAAAGGCCGAAGCAGAAGCACGGGAACGGGCTCGTATTGCCGCCGAGGAACGTCGTGTTCGTAGAGAAAACCACGTTAACATGGATGGCTCAAAGACGCGTAAACGTGGTGAATTGCGCGTTGGAGATACTATCCATCGGTATCGCACAAATACTAATCATACGTGGAGTGAAAACGGTATTGTTGAACGCGTTGAAAAGAATTACGTTATTATCTCCGGGATTAAGATAGACTACCCGAGAGTAAATACTGGAGATCAAAGTCATACTGTCGAACGAATTCCTCCAAAGACTCGCAACATTCATAGGTGGTGGTAAGTAATGTGTGGTTTGTTTGGGATGGCCGGGGTTGGTGTCAATAGTGACGACCTTGATGTCATTAACGATCTGATGATTGTTAGTGCACTACGAGGTACGGATGCTACTGGCCTAGTCGCTGGCGCAACTTACGGTAAGGCGAAGTGTTTCAAGATAAAAGGAGACCCGTACTACTGGCGATGGGAGGCCGTTGCGAAGGGATTTGAGAAGCCTCTGTTCAGTATTAGCAATAGCTATTTCCTGGGGCATTGTCGCAAGCGTACAACTGGCGCAACGGACGTGAAGGGTGCTCAACCTTTCACTGGCGATAAGGTCATTGGCACTCATAACGGTATGCTTAGCTGGGATTTTGATAAGTTCCACACCGATAGTGATAAGCTGATTGCTCTCATTAACGCCAACACCGATGACTTTCAAAGTGTTATCGATCAGACGAATGCTAACGACGCTATTGCTCTTGTGTGGTTCAATTCCAAGACTGGTACGTTGAACCTCTATAAGAACAACAAGCGTCCTTTGTTCTTCGCTTTCAACGAAAAGCGTAGCGTTCTCTACTGGGCTAGTGAGCTTGAGATGCTTACTCTTGCTCTTAAGAGGAACCGTGTCGAATTTGATGCGTATTTTTGTCAAGATAACAACCACTACTCGATTAAGATTGGGGACATCAACCACAAGGATAAGATTGAGAAGTTAAGAGCTGCCGTCATTAGGCAGCCAGAACCCGTTACGGCGAAGGTTATCCATATCGGGGGAAAAGGTAAGCATCCAAAGGATAATTCTACTGTTCAGGGTGAGACTTTAGAAGAACTTAAGCAAATCCCTTGGATGCGTGACAATATTGCTCCTTCTACCCCTTGGGAAGGACCAGATAGCTTTGACGAATACGACGAAGAAGTTCGAGAAAGGTTGCTACACTAATGCCTAAGCCGATCCTTATTGGTGCTGATCCTGAAGTGTTTCTCAAGGATACTAAGACCGGTCACTTTGTGAGCGCACACGGTCAGTTTCCTGGAACTAAGGACAACCCTGTTCCTCTCGGTAATCGTGGTTTCATGCAGGTCGATGGACATGCACTTGAGTTTAACATTCACCCTTGCGCTACTGAAAATGAGTTTGTTGAGAACATTCAAGATTGTCTCGCTTTTCTTAAGCGAGAGGTTAGGCTCGTCGATCCCGATCTTGAGATTGTCTTCGATCCTGTAGCCGAATTTGATGAGACTTACTTCGAGAGCCTTAGCCCGGACAGTAAGATTTTGGGGTGTAACCCTGATTTCAGCGCTGTTACTGGTGATGTCTTGGATGCACCTGATATTGCTAACGTTCCTATCAGGACTAGCAGCGGGCATATCCACATCGGTTGGACGCAATTCGACGATGCGTGGGACGATGAACAGTTTGCTCTTCGCTTAGAAATCGCTAACAAGATCACTCCGCACCTTCTGTCCGTGTCAAAGGAATGGGAGACAGATGCGAGTAATGAGCGTCGTCGCTACTACGGCGGCAATGGTGCTTTCCGTCCAAAGGATTACGGCGTTGAACTTCGTTGTCTTGATGGACTTTGGTTGACCAGTGAGGATCGTATGCGTAAGGTTTACCGAGCCGCATATGACAATTTCTGTAGTGAATTCAAGGAATTGGCAGCGTAACAATGCGAGCTAAGTACCTACCGCAAGATACCGAAGCACGTTTGCATCGAGGTATCTGTTTCTTCGAAGGACGACCTTACTACCTTCAGTTGATGTCTCAGACCGTAGCTCAGTTGACTCCGTTGTACGGGGCAAGGGATCCATTCAACATTAAGTTGACGGATGAACGGTTAGACATCAGCAGTCCAAAGCTTGGTTATCTCAATTCTAAGGGAGGGCTTGCGGTTTACACCTATCGTAAGCCTGAGCGTAAGTACAAGCAGCTACTCACTGCCGGTAGCATTAACTCCTTTATTCCCTTTAAGGGACATGGGCTTTTCTCTCCAGCTGATGTCTATAACACTCTCATGAGCAAGCAAGGGGAAAGTATGTTTCTTGGGGAGTATCCTACCTTACCAGAAGTCTTGAAGAAGTTGGATGGGGTAAAGGTTAAGAGCCTTGCTATTTCTCGTGACATCGCACTAGCAACTAATGAGGAAGGTATTACTCACGTCTTTTACAAGATGGATGATGTTGGTACTATCAAGGATAAAACTGTCGAAATTCCTTCCGGTGATGTTGCTTGGGTAGTTAGTCGTAACCTCGAAGGGTTTGATTGGGTGGTGAAATGACTACACTACAAGACCTTAGGGAAGGTGCTTACGTCCCTAATATGGGTGAAGTAGGTATTGAGATTGAGACCGAGTGTCTTAACGAGTACCGAGTACCTCCCTTGAAGTACTGGGATGCAAAGGTTGACGGTTCTCTTCGTCATATCGGGATTGAGTATATCCTGAAAAAGCCTTTGAACCACAACAGTGCTGAGTATAAGGAAGCCATTGAAGAGTTTAATGGAGTTTCGAAGAAGTTCAAGTTTCTCGAAAGCACCTATACAAGTGTGCACGTTCACCTAAACATGGTGGACCGAGAGATTATTCACCTGGCAAACTTCATCACTCTCTACCTTATTTTTGAGAACACTCTTACGCGGTACTGCGGACCAGACCGAGATGGTAATCTCTTTTGTCTAAAGACGAGTGATGCTGAGCAAAGTTACAGGACTTACGTTGATCTGATTAGCGCTATCTCTTCGGGTAGGGCCAACGGCTATATCAGTCGTTTAGTGTCTAGTCAGATTAAGTACAGTGCCTTGAATGTAGCTCCACTTAAGAACCTTGGTAGTGTTGAGGTACGCACTCACGGAGGTTCTAGTGACGTTGTAGAGATTACTCGTTGGGTAGATATGCTTATGTGCCTTTACAACAAGGCTCAGAAGTTCAAGAACCCTGTCGAAATTGTTAATCTCTTTCGTGACGAGAAGAAGAATTTGTCAGTACTCAACCTGATTTTTGGTGATTTAAGTAAATATTTTGATGTTGGGTATCTTGACAAAGACTTAAAGAGCACTTTGTACTATGCTGCTGCTGTGGCTAGTAGTGTAAAGGACTGGGATAAGTTCTCGAAGATCGAAAAAGAGAAGCCTAAGTTCGCCACTAAGATGATGATCTTTGATGAAGTTTCTGTTGACAATTTAGAAAACAGAGATCACTGGGACAATCCTAATGATCGAGAGTGGTTAGCAACAAGAATTGAACGCTACCGTGTTCATCACGCCATGAACGTAATCGAACCCACAGGGGACTTGTAATGTTTATCTATTCTCACAATCCGAATAGTGAAGGAGCTAAGGCACTCGCCGAGGCTCTTAAGGCAACTCGTATTAGGCACGAGAAGAGTACCTTTAAAGGGGCAGCTAACAAGGTTGTCATTAACTGGGGTGCTCACAATCTCCCGGAAGAAGTAGTTAAGTGTCGAATTATCAACACAACTGCGGCTATCCAAGTAGCAGCTAACAAGCTGTCTTTCTTCCAGCAGATGAGTAATAACCACGAGGGACCACGTGTGCCGCCTTGGACTACCAATACGGATCAAGTTGGCCGTTGGTTGAATGATGGCCTTACAGTGGTCGCTAGGACTGTTCTCAATGGTTCTAGTGGAGTTGGTATGTTATTCATCGAACCGGGTAACCTTATTCCTCTGTCCCCTCTGTATACTCAGTACATCAAGAAAAAGACTGAGTACCGTATTCACTTCATGAATGGTCGCATTATCGACACACAGAGGAAGGCTCTTCGCCCTGAGTTCAAGGATGGTCGAGAGATTAACTGGCGTGTTCGTAATCTCGACAATGGTTTTGTCTTTATTCGTAATGACATCGTTGTTCCGGGTGATGTTGTAACTCAGGCTAACCTTGCTATTGCTGCTACTGACCTAGACTTCGGTGCTATCGACTTGATCTATAATGAGCAGAGTAATCAGGCTTATGTGCTTGAAATCAATACTGCTCCTGGACTAGTAGGAACTACCGTGACCAATTACGCTAACGCATTCGCGAGTCTCTAATGTGCGTCATCCTTCATCTGCCTGCTAAGTTTACTCCGACTTACTCCAAGATCGAAAATGCCGTTAGGAATAACCCTGATGGTTGGGGTCTTATCGTCAAGGATCGAGGGCGACTTATCGTTCGCAAGGAATGCCCGGAAGGTGGAAATAAACCAGAAGAAGTTTATCAAGCTCTCTTGGATGCTGTTGGTCAAGAGCGTTTCCTTCATGTGCGGTTTAATACGGTAGGTAAAACTAACCGTGGTAATTGCCATCCTTTCACCGTGATGAATGGTGGTAAGGGTAAGACGCACATCGAGTTTATGCACAACGGTACGATCCATAAGTACAAGCCCAGTCAAATACTTACGGATTGGAGCGACAGTCGTAACTACTCGTATACATACCTTTCGACGCTTCTTAATAAGTTTCGTGGAGAAGGTGGTCTTGGTGACTACACCGATCCTTTCTTCACGCAGCTCCTTGGGGATACGTTTAACAATATGAACCGTGGTCTTCTCGTTTCGTCAAAGTTTGATACTGTTCATCTAGGGACGTGGAGCGACATTGCTGACGCCGAGGGGAAGTTCCTCGCCAGCAATGACGACTACTTTCGAAACGTCATGGCGAGCCGAACCCGAGAAGAAAAGAAACCCGTCCATACGTATCCCACCAACAGCAACTCGTCACGCGCGCCTAACACACGAGTTGAGTCAAATACCGTGGCTAAGGAACCGGCCACCGGGAATAAAGAGGTAATTACGAAGTTGCAGGAAGTTAACCTCGTTAAGCGGGCTGCCCGTATTCTTACAACAATGGATTTCAAGGCACTTATGAGCTGGGGTAAGGATTGCCCGTTAGAAGAACTTGACGACGAAGACCTTTCTTACTTTTCCTACGTTACCAAGAAAGAGTGGGAACAGTATTTGGTTTCGGACGTTAATGGTGGTTCCGTTCTGCTTGAGTATGTTTTTGAGCGTTTCAACGAAATGAAAGAAGAATTTATCGCAGCCGACGAACAGCGGGTTAAGGCACTCAAGCGGCATGAAGCTGCTACCAACGCCATGAGTGTAATGGCTAAGGAGCTTCAAGACGCTAATGCTGAAATTCGAGAACTTACGAAGGCTCTTGATGCGAAGAAGGTGGCGTAAATGCACGGAGTTATGGTCGATGAAATTCTAATTCAACTTCGCAATCGATACTTCTTTACACCAGATTGGAAGGATATTAATGAATACGGAAAAGTACTCTTCTTTACAGATGGTGTACTTCGAAAGCAGTTCAACAAGCACCAGGTATGGCTACCAGACGCCGAATGGATCGGTGAAGCTATAACTACAATACCTAAGTTTATCCAAAAGCGTACTGCCGATACTCCTATCATGTTTGAAGAAAAGACAAGTGCTTTAAATGACCATGTTTGGGGTGACGTATGGGCAATAACTCCCGAACAGTTACACGCTCTGGACGTTAATTTAGACACCTACGAACGCTTTGATCGTAAACAAATTTACGTTAAACTAATTGACCAGTTAGCCCCATACAAACAGGGTAAAATGCACCCAATCGTCCAAGCTTGGGTATACTTAGGTAGACCAGAGTTTTGGGAGAACCATCAGATGGTCTATTCATCCCATTTGGTTAGTGGAAAAAACAATGGTTGGATTTGGGACCCAAGGGTTCCTATTACCACTTGACAAAGGAAAATTATCATGGTATACTATACTCTAAGTATTACTAAAGATACCTCTATAGTGTTTAATAATAAGGTATATACTAAGGTTAACTCTTATTCGAAAGGTAATTCTAATTGAATACCTATTGTAGATGCGCCGTTTGTCAGCGAACCAATAACCTTGAGTTAGCTCTTTCGGATGGGGACTACACAAAGGGTCCCTTCTTTGATTTCAATCAAGGGGAGTATCCCTTCGATAAGATTTGTGCTGATTGTCTCAACGAAGTGAACGAACAGTTGGAGTTGTTTGATGACGACGAATTCAACACCTTTGAATAAACTTATCGACGACTTAATTAAAGACGAGTTTGGCACAGGACAGTGGGATGATAACTTTGATGTTGCAGAAACTGGTGGGTCTTACGATAACGAAGGTAATTTTTTAACGTGGGAAGAATGGGATATTCGTGAGCGTGAAGAATTTCCAGAAGAGTTCCTTGAAGAAGACTTCGAAAACGACGGAGACCTCGTTGCTCCGCGTTGGTAAGTATGCAGGATGGTATGGAACATGGGAAAAAATTGAAAAGAAAGAGTGAAGTTGTTGATGTACACAAACCATGTCCGAACTGTAAAAGTAGCGATGCCTACTGCACGTATAGTGACGGACATGGCTACTGTTTTTCCTGTACCAAGTACTTTAAACCAGACGGAGAAGAAAGTTTGGAGGACCCCGTAAATGCAACGTACGCATTTCATGCCCATAGAGGCATTAGCGATAAGACTTTCGAGTTCTACAACGTCTATACACAGTTCGTGGACGGCAGGCCGACGAAGGTTGGTTTCATTTATCCGAACAATGCCGTCAAATTTAGGTCGTATGAGAAAAAAGAGTTTCACTCTGAAGGACCGATGAGCGATGCCGGATGCTTCGGAACTGACAAGTTTGATGCCGGGAGCAGAGATACAATCGTTATCACAGAGGGAGAGTATGATGCCCTCGCAGTTTACGAAACTACACGAGGAAATTGCGCAGCTATCTCTGTTAGATCAGCTTCGTCTGCTAAACGAGATTGTACAAAGGACTATGAGTTCATCAACTCATTCAAAAGAATTGTCCTCGCTTTCGATAACGACGAAGCTGGTGTCTCCGCCAGTAGAAACGTCTCTTCGTTATTCGATTTTGCCAAAGTCTATCACGTTAAGTTTGTCCGCCACAAGGACGCAAACGATTACTTAAAGGCGAGCGAAGCAGAAGACTTACAGAAACTTCTTGAAGCTGCCAAGCGATACGCACCAGACAATATCATGTCTACGTACGATGAGTTCGCAAAATCGCTCGTACAGACCGATGAAGGGGTCTTGGCTACCTACCCATCAGTCGAGCTTCAAAACCGTCTCTACGGCCTACACAGGGGCGAAGTAATCGTATTTAAAGGTCCAGAGGGCATTGGCAAGACAGAAATCTTCCGTTGGCTCGAATATCATATCCTAAAGACAACCAAAAGTAAGATCGGTATCCTACACCTTGAAGAAGACAACGGCACTACTGTCAAAGCACTGGCTGGTTATCAGCTTAAGGTCCCCGCAGTTCTCCCGGATAGTGGAGTATCGAACACCGAGGTCATTGCGGCAATTAAAAAGCTCACTGGAGGAAGTGAAGAGCGCGTTCACATTCATTCCTCTTTCGACGTAGAGGACGAAAGTGCAATACTCGATAACATTCGATTTCTTGTCTCTGCTGCCGGGTGTGATTTTATTTTCCTTGACCATATTAGCTGGCTGGCAACTGGGCAGGATGATGACGACGAACGAAAGAAGTTAGATCGTTTATCTCAGCGGTTCAAACTCCTGGCAAAAGAGCTACGTTTTTGCATGGTTATGATCAGTCACGTTAACGATGAAGGAAAGACACGTGGTTCTCGCAACATTACGAAAGTTGCCAATACCGTTATTCATCTTACTCGTGACATGCTTTCTGGTAGCGAGGATATTCGTAACACCGTCTCCTTCATGATCGAAAAGGCACGTTTAGGTGGTAAGACTGGTCCCGCAGGCACTGCATTCTTTGATCCAGATACTGGCATCCTTAGGGAAAAAGAGAACAAAGATGAAATTAAGGTTCCAAACCTCAAGTAGTTATTGACAAACGAAGGTATACGTGGTAATATACTATACAATAGGGTGTTACGAAGAGTACACAAGGACTTAGAAATGGGTAAATGGCGAAACGATACCTCTTAATTGATATTGAAGCGGATGGTTTGGACCCTACTCAAATTTGGGTCTGTGTAACAAAGGACTACCAAACAAATGAAGTACGTACTTGGTTCTCTCCTGATGGTTTTCGGGAGTATATTGACGATTATTGGTTAGTAACACACAACGGCTTGTGGTTTGATGTTCCTGTTCTCAATCGTCTTTGGAATGCACGGATTGATCCTACCAAGTGTTTTGACACTCTTGTTTTTTCTAGGTTGTTTAATTCTTGGGATTACTCTCGCCACTCATTGGGGGACTGGGGTGTACGCCTTGGCTGTCCAAAGAGCGAATGGAGCGATTGGTCTAAACTCTCACCAGAAATGGTCGAGTACTGTAAGCAAGACGTAGAGGTTGAACACAAGTTATTCGATTTCTTCAAACCGTATCTAGATGATAAGCGATATGAAAAAGCAAATCTCATCGAACACCGTGCAGCAATCATTTGCACCGAAATGCACTACAACGGATTTGGCTTCGATATTGAAGGAGCTAAATCGTTGCATGGACGAGTTGAAGGGGAACTTGGAGGATTATCTACCCGGATACAAGAATGTTTCCCACCCCGTCGCGTTGTCTATAAAACAATTCTACCTATACCTACCAAAACTGGAAGCATTAACCGCAAAGACTTTAGATGGATAACGGACGGAAGGACACCAGAGGAACATGGCTATAGAGTTGGTGTTCCTGTTAATCTGTTTGATACTATTGAGTTCAACCCCACCTCCCCCAAACAGTGCATAGAGAGGTTAAATGAGTTCGGATGGAAACCGACCGAAAAGACCAAGGGTCACACCAAGGTTGAGCGCGATCTTAAATGGGCAAGGGGAAAAGATCGTAAAGAGTTACTTGAGAAACTTGAAGGATACAAAGAAACAGGTTGGACCATCAGTGAAGAAAACCTGTCCACATTGCCAGACACAGCACCCGCATCAGCCAAGTTGCTTGTGCGCCACATACTTCTAACAAGAAGGTTAACAACACTCACAGAGTGGATAAATGCTTACAACGAACGAACTAAAAGAATACACGGTGAGGTACGACCCATCGGAACTTGGACGCATCGAGCCGCCCACAAAAATCCGAATACGGGAAATATTGCTCGCGTTACTTCCGAGTTCGGTGGTGAAATGCGAAGTCTCTGGATGGCTGGACTCGGTTATCGTCAAATTGGCTGTGATGCCGAAGGTATCCAGCTTAGAATTCTCGCACATTATATGGACGATGAAGAATTCACTAAAGCCTTGGTATCTGGCAGATCGGACGACGGAACTGACGTTCACACGCTGAACTGGAAGAAACTAAACGGGAATTCTGAACCGATCTGTAAGGATCGAACTACTGCAAAGACATTTATTTATTCTTATCTACTTGGTGCCGGAGTTGCTAAGACAGCTCAAATTTTCAGTTGCACCACCGACCAAGCGACAATTGCAAGAGAGCGCTTCGTCAATTCATTCCCCGGACTAAATACACTAAAGACTAAACTCATTCCTAGTGACGCTAAGCGTGGCTGGTTTGAGGGACTAGATGGTCGCCCAGTTATGTGCGACAGCGAACACCTTATGCTTGCCGGTTATCTCCAAAACGGTGAGAGTATCGTAATGAAACACGCTAACTGGAAGTGGAGAGAAGACCTAAAGAACTATAACGTTTTTCAAATGAACTATGTCCACGATGAATGGCAGAGCCGTGTCAGAGACGGACTACCGGACGATGTATATGAGCATATCGCAAAGACTATGGCCGAGAGTATTACGTGGGCTGGTGTTGATTTAGGTGTTAAGTGCCCCTTAGCGGGTAGTTACAAGATTGGTTATAACTGGAAGGATTGTCATTGACCAATATTTGGTTAATCAGCGATACTCATTTCAATCATAGTAATATCATTAAGTACTGTGATCGACCGTATAAGAACACTTCAGAAATGGATTGGGATATGGTTGAAAAATGGAACAGTGTTGTAAAACCTAATGACCATGTTTATCACCTTGGTGATGTTTACATGAAATCTTCAAAAGGTTATATCGAAAATCTTCTTTCTAGTTTAAATGGAAAGAAGCGTCTGATCCTTGGTAATCACGACAACGGAAAAGACCAAATTCTTCTAAAGCATTTTGAGAAAATTATGCTTTGGAGAAATTTTGATAAAGTAGTTCTTTCGCATATTCCTCTTCGACAAGAAAGTATTCCTGGTGAACGTCTTAATGTTCACGGACATATTCATCAAAACAAGTCTCCAGACGGACCTTACAAGTGTGTCTGCGTAGAACAAATTAATTATACTCCAATCAATCTTGAGGAAATTAAGGTTTAATGACTGAGCGATATAAATTTACTGGTAAGGCCGCTTGGGCCAAGGTCTATGAAGCCGATGAATTCCGTGGTTCTAAGAACTGGAAGATCAACGTCTATCTAGACGATAAGGAACTGGATAAGCGTAAGAAGGCTGGTATCCAGAGTAAGGTGTATGAGGACGAAGAGGGCAAGTATGTCGTCTTTAAGCGTCCTGAGACTAAGCTAATCAAGGGTTCTGTCCGTGTGTTCTGTGGTCCTGAGATTACAGACAAGGATGGTAAGACCCTAGTTACTTACAAGAAGAACAGCGAAGGCACTGCTTTCGAACGAGTTGGTGAACCTGTACTCATAGGTAATGGTAGCACCGTCGAAGTCGAAGTAAGTGTCTATCCCACTTCTATGGGTAATGGTCAGCGTCTTGAGAGTGTTCGGATTGTCGACCTAATCGAGTATAAGAGTGAAGGTGGTACTGAGTGGGAGGATAGTATTACTGTTGGTTCCTCTTCCCCCGAAGAGATTAAGAAGCCTTGGTAAAGACTATTGACACCCTTGTGGAAGATATTCAAGAACTCTTAACCAAGGGTGTTGATAAGCTTCCAAAGGATACTGTAGAGGCATTCGGGGCTAGGATGGGTAGCACCATCGCGGATCGTATTATCCAAGAGAATATCGATGGGTACGTTCCGGGGCTTCGAATGTCTAATATTGGTAAACCCTGTTTGCGACAACTCTGGTATGAAATTAACATTCCAGACAAGAAAGAAGTTCTAAGTGCAGACACAAGGCTTAAGTTCCAGTACGGAGACCTTATCGAAGAATATATTCTTTTCTTGGCAGAACTTTCTGGACACAGGGTTGAAGGACGACAAGACACTCTTACAATTAATGGCATCCATGGACACAGAGACGCCGTTATCGACGGAGTGGTCGTTGATGTTAAAAGCGCTAGTACCTACTCATTCAACAAATTCCGTAATCACTTGTCTAGTGAAGGCGACTCTTTTGGGTATATCCCCCAACTCCAAAGTTACATGCACTCTAGCCGGAATGACGATCTTGTTACAGACAAGTCAAGAGGGGCTTTTCTTGTCGTTGACAAAACCCTCGGGCATCTTTGTTTAGACTTTCATAAGTACATTCCCTTTGATTGGGAGAATTACTATGAACGAAAGAAAGAAGCTGTTCGTAGAGATAGTCCACCCCTTAGACATTTCAGCGATGTACCAGAAGGGAAAAGTGGAAATCGTAAGCTGGCCGTCAACTGTTCGTACTGCCCTTTCAAACATGAATGTTGGCCAGACCTTAGAACCTTTATTTATAGTACTGGACCCGTTTTCCTTACGAAGGTCGCACGGGAACCTAACGTTCAGGAGGTTGCACTATAACAAAAAAGAAAGCGAAAGTACTCCCCAAGATTGGTAAGAAGAGTGCTCGCTCACAGTTTGAATTTACCATTTATAAAGAACTGCAACACGCCCTTCCAAAAGGCGCTAAGCTCGAATATGAAACAGAAAACCTCGAATACACATTAACCAAGAATTACGTCCCTGACTTCATTATTACTAAGAAAGATGGAAGTGTTATTTACATCGAAGCAAAGGGTCTTGGACGATCATTCGACTATGACGCCCGCATTAAGATGGAAGCAGTTAAGGAACAGCATCCTGAACTTGATATTCGTATTGTTTTTATGCGTGATGGCGTTCTCCGTCGTGGCTCTAAGTTTAGGGCTAGTGACTGGGCTACAAAGCATGGATATGTCTTTGCGGTAGGAAGTATTCCAGACGAATGGTTGGATTAATGTTTATTGCATTCTGCATTGGAGTAACAACATTACTGTTCATCTCGTAATTCCCGATCCTCACGCTCACCCGGACCACCATAATAATCGTGCAGACCTTTTGGCTAAGCTCATTATTGATCTTAAACCTGATGTTGTCATTAATCTTGGCGACCAGTTCGATCTACCCTCTCTTTCTGGCTATGATAAGGGAAAGCGCTCTTTTGTTGGGCGTTCATATCGCGCTGATATTGATGCTGGCTTGGAATTTACTGATCGTCTATGGGGTCCTGTAAAAGCTACTAAGAAACGTTTACCTCATCGTATCTACCTTGAAGGTAATCACGAACACCGTATTGAGAAGGCTCTCGATCTTTCTCCAGAAATGGAAGGAACGATTGGCTTTAAAGACCTAGACCTTGATAAACACTACGACGATGTTATCAAGTATGCTGGTAGTACTCCCGGTGTAGTAGAAGTGGATGGTATCTATTATGCCCATTTCTTTATCTCAGGTGTAATGGGGCGTCCTATCAGCGGAGAACACCCTGCATATAGCCTTAGCACTAAGCTTGGTAGTAGCGTTACTGCTGGCCACCTACACACCTTAGATTACAATGTAAGGACCTCTGTTGAAGGTTCGAAGCGTCACTCTCTCGTTGCTGGTTGTTTCTTTGACTATAATAGTGATTGGGCCGGAAAAGCCAATGACCTTTATTGGCGTGGCGTTATTGTTAAACGTAATGTAGAAAACGGTTCTTACGATCCTGAGTTTGTATCGATGAGCCAACTGGAGAAAATCTATGCTTAATATGAAGACTATCCTTACTGCGGGCACCCTCGCACTTCTTTCGTCGTCTGCTTTTGCTTCTTCGATTGAAGACATTACTCGTGGTACGTTTGTCTTGTACGCCGATGGTACTAGCATCTGCACTACGCAGCTTGTTAGTCCCGATCTGCTCCTGACTGCCAACCATTGTGTTGAAAAGCCAGATGCGAAGTACAGTATCAAGAAGGTTAATAAGAACGACAATGGAGATATTATCTCCGAGGAAATCTTCTACGCCGTGCCTACTGAACAGAGTACCAATAATGACACAGCTATTCTTGAGTTGTTCACTCCTTTCCGTGCGCCTGTCGTAGATGTAGCAACTGACGAGGAAGCTTCTACTCTTAAGCTCGGTGATCCTGTGTTGCTCTTTGGGTATCCAGGCTCTACCTATAGTCCTCAGGAAACCTTAGTTGTTATTGATGGTCTGTATACGGGTATTACCAATGCCCTTGTTTCTACAATCACTGGAAAGTTCATTAGGACTACCGCTGGTAGCTACTATGGGAAGTCCGGAGGTGGCCTCTATGCTGAGTTCGATGGAGAGTGGAAGTTGATTGGTAGTAACAGTCAGCTTAATCCTGAAATGATTAGTGAGTTCTCTCTTGCCACTTCTACGGAAGCGGTTAACGAAATCATTGTGAAGGCTTCTACTACAAAGTAATTAAATGGAAGACGAAGACGAAAAGGAAAAACGTTCACAGCGTTACCTTAAAGAGCAAAAGAAACTCGAAAGGAAGCGCCGTGAACGCCAGTATGATAAAGATGAATATGAAAACGAAGACCGAAGAGTTCGTTGAACTGTACCTAGAGAATGGTACGTTCGAGGAACTGCTTGAAGAGTTTGATCTAACGCCTATTGAGGTATTCGTGGTTCTTCTGGAGAATGGTTTGATTGATGAAGAACTGCTGGAAAGGTTTTACTAATGGCTAATACAGACGAAATGGTTTCCTTTGACATTGACTATGCTTTTATTGGTAATGCCGTAACTGCACAGACACAGATGTTGGGTATGCTAAAAGATAATCAGTTTCTTCGTGTCGAGAAGGTTAATCACGACGAAGACGACGAGAGTTTTAACATTGTGTGCACCATCCACGAAGAGAAGGTTAACTAATGGACGACTACGAGCGCTTGAGTGAAGCTGACTTTGGTCTTATGCTCTTTGACGAGTATCAGGACCTAGTTGAAGAAATGCCCCTGTACGATGATACCCTTTATGGCCTTATGACCGAAGTGGGAGAGTTAGTTGATATTGTCAAGAAGGGCTCTCGCCCCGGTAAGACGATTGATAAGGCTCGCCTAAAGGACGAGGCCGGTGACGTTCTTTGGTATCTTACTCGTTTCCTTAGTGAGAATGACATTGAACTACGTGAAGTCGCGACGTTCAACATTCAGAAACTGAACAAGCGTCATGCAGGCTGAGTACATAGATCATCTAGGTGACGATCTGCGGGTGGTTAACGCTGCCCGCGTTTCGTTCGATAAAGAGAGTGATTGGGAATACTTAAATAAAGACGGAGAAGTAATTTCCCCAAAACCGAATTGGACAGAAGATTGGGATATTGGGATAGACGCTTTACTTCCTGAGAAGGATGTTAAGCTACTAAAGTACCTTGCCAATCATGACCACTGGAGCCCTTTTAGTCACGTCATGGTGACGATGCGGGAGACTGTTCCAATCTTCGTGGCTAGGCAGCGCTTCAAGCACATGGTTGGCTTCACATACAATGAAGTTAGTCGTAGGTATGTAGACGATGAACCTGAATTCTTTTTCCCTGAATACTGGCGTAAGGCTGCCGAGAATAAGAAGCAAGGTAGTAGTGATGAGCCGGTGGGTGATTACGAACTTCACGGCGAAGTAAATCGACAATACATAGGTGCAATTGCAAAATGTGAAGAAGTCTATGAGTACCTTCTCAAAAGTGGTGTTGCCCCTGAACAAGCTCGAATGGTTCTCCCTCAGTCCATGTACACAAGCTACTACGTCACTGGCTCACTACCCGCTTGGTCCCGCGCATACAAGCTTCGTTCGGATGAACATGCTCAGCGAGAGATACAGGACCTTGCAGTTGAATGGAATAAAGTTATCTCGAATATTGCAGAACTTAAACATAGTTGGAGTGCACTAATTGGCGAAGAGAAAGCGTAATTACCGAAAAGAGTACGATGAGTATCAAGGAAAGCCCGAACAGATTAAACGTCGAGCACAGCGCAACGCTGCTAGGCGAGCTGCGGAACGCGCGGGAAAGGTTCGTAAGGGCGACGGGAAAGAGGTTGACCATCTTGGCAGCAATCGAAGGGGTCCCCTTAATAACAAGCGAGTCAAAGTGGTCAGCCGAAAGCGAAACCGATCTCGTCAACCTAAGAGAGATGGCAGTCAAGATTAATGAAGGTACTTATCGCGTGTGAACAAAGCGGAGTAGTTCGACGAGCTTTTAGAGAGCGTGGACACGAAGCATTCTCAGTAGATACTCAGGCGTCAGAAGATGACAGTCCTTGGCATATTCAAGATGACATTTTCAATCATCTTCGAGAAGATTGGGACTTGATGATCGCTCATCCTCCCTGTACTCGCCTTGCTGTATCAGGTAACGCTTGGCGTAAGGGCAAAGAAGAAGAACAAGCGGAAGCTATTGAGTTCTTCTTAACCTTAGCTACTGCACCAATCGAGAAGATTTGTATTGAGAACCCTGTTGGGATTATGAGTACTGTTTACCGTAAACCCAATCAGTATATTCAACCTTGGCAGTTCGGACATGACGCGAGTAAAAAGACTGGACTTTGGCTTAAGGGACTTCCTGAGCTTGTACCTACCGAATACGTTGAACCTCGTATTGTCGATGGTAAACCAAGGTGGGGAAATCAAACGGATAGTGGACAAAACAAACTTGGACCGTCTCCTGACCGTGCAACAATTCGATCTCGCACATACGAAGGTATTGCAAAGGCAATGGCGGAGCAATGGGGATGAACTATGAGACCTTCCAGAAGCAAGTCGTTCAAAAACAGTTTGAAGACATTTTAAAAGAGTTTAACGAACTCAGTGAATGGGTAGACAAGAACTGGAAAGACATTGAGTTCAGTGTTGAGTTCAATGACGACAGTGCTAACCCAGTCCAACCTAGTTTTAAGATCAAGTCACGGCTATTCACTGGCACTGATATGTCTATGGGTGACCGTATGCTTAAGCATCATTCAATTGTCATTACTCCCGATATTTGGAACGATAACATGCTGATGATGAAATTTATCAAGAACATTCAACCATCTTTTAAACGAACAATTACGGAGCAATGCAACAATTGGTACAACGAACGAAAAGCGAAGCTAGCAGCGGGGCTCAGGTAACGAACTCACCGTTTAACTCTTGTTATTCTGAGTTCATCTTCAAAAGTCGCTATGCTCGATGGATAGAAGAAGAAAATAGACGAGAGGATTGGGATGAGACAGTTCATCGGTATCTTGATTTTATGGATAACCATTTGGGCGTTAATTTCAATTTTCGTCTCAGAGGAAATTACGATACCTACAAAACCGACAACGAGTACGACCTGTACGACGTTCTCTTTGACGCCATCTATGGTCTAGAAGTAATGCCTTCCATGCGCGCCATTATGACCGCTGGTAAGGCTCTAGAGCGAGATAACGTTGCTGGTTATAACTGCGCCTATATGCCCGTCGATAACACCCACGCCTTCGACGAAGCTATGTACATTCTTCTTTGTGGAACAGGAGTAGGCTTTAGTGTCGAAAGACAATACATCACTTTACTACCATCGGTCCCGGACCAACTCTTTGCTAGTGAAACTACAATCGTTGTTGCCGACAGCAAAGCAGGGTGGGCTAAGTCTCTCCGACAGCTTGTGGCTCTTCTCTATAGTGGAGAAGTACCGAAGTGGGACGTTAGTAAGGTCCGACCAGCCGGAGCACGACTTAAAACGTTTGGAGGCCGCGCTAGTGGACCTGCTCCGCTCGTTGAGCTTTTCGAATATGTCATTAAAACGTTTAAGGGAGCTGCGGGACGGAAGTTAAACTCACTAGAATGCCATGACATTATGTGTAAGATCGGTGAGGTTGTAGTTGTAGGTGGAGTTCGTCGCAGTGCGATGATTTCCCTTAGCAACCTTAGCGACGACCGTATGCGTAATGCCAAGGCTGGACAGTGGTGGGAACATAACGGTCAACGAGCCCTTGCCAATAACAGTGTAGCTTATACAGAGAAACCAGACGTAGGTTCATTCTTGGATGAATGGACTTCCCTTTATAGGAGTAAAAGTGGCGAACGAGGTATATTCAACCGCGAGGCATCTAAGCAGCAGGCTGGAAAGAATGGGCGTCGAGATACAGGCTTTGAGTTCGGAACTAACCCATGTAGTGAAATTATTCTCCGACCTAAGCAATTCTGTAACCTCACGGAAGTTGTCGTACGATCAACTGATGGAGTTGAAAGTCTTACTCGCAAAGTTCGGCTCGCATCAATACTGGGAACTTTCCAGTCTACTCTCACCCACTTCCCCTACCTCTCAAAAGAATGGATAAAGAACACCGAAGATGAGCGACTTCTCGGCGTATCCCTTACTGGTATTCTTGATAATTCTCTCCTTAATAATGATCGCGATAGCGTTCTCGGACGGGTCTTGGAAGGGCTAAAAGATGAAGCTATTTCAACGAATGCTAAGCTTGCTGATACTCTTGGGATCAATCCTTCTACCAGTATCACTTGCGTCAAGCCAAGCGGTACTGTCAGTCAATTGGTTGACAGCGCTTCTGGTATCCATGCCCGCCATTCTACTTATTATATCCGTAGCGTACGAGCTGACAACAAGGACCCGTTAACTACCTTCCTTAAGGATCAGGGTGTTTACTGGGAGCCTGACGTTTCTAAGCCTAATGCTACTACTGTGTTCTTCTTCCCTCAGAAGAGCCCGGAAGGTGCCGTTACTAGAAACGACATGACTGCTGTTGAACAACTTGAACTGTGGAAGACTTATCAGGAGCATTGGTGTGAGCACAAACCGAGCATCACCGTTACCGTTCGTGAACATGAGTGGCCGACGGTGGGAGGATGGGTCTACGACAATTTCGGTATGGTGTCAGGCGTGTCTTTCTTACCACACTCGGACCATACCTACAGGCAAGCTCCCTACGAAGAATGTGATCTTGGAAAGTATGAGGAATTTGTGTCCAAAACTCCGAAAGTAATTGATTGGTCTTTGCTTAGTGAATACGAAAAGGAAGATAACACCGCAGGCTCTCAGACGTTTGCTTGTGGTCCAGATGGATGCGAGGTAGTTGATTTACTCTAAAGGAGTGAGCATTGTTTGAAATTTATGGTCGTAACAATTGTGTGTGGTGTGATCGTGCGAAGGCTCTTCTCGATGAGAAGGGTCTTCCCTACACCTACCACAATATTGAAGAAGACATTAAAGCACTAGCTGAGTTCAAGTTTACTTTTAGGGGTGCTAAGACCGTACCTCAAATTGCAACAGGTATGTATGACGAGGTAAAGGTTATTGGTGGATACGAGGATTTACATGAATGGCTCAAGCTCTATACGGTAAAATCTTAGAGAGTATGACTTTCCCTTCTCAAGCTGAGGCTAGGGAATGGGCTAACGAGAAACAAACACAGTACAACAATGCCGAGACACCTGTTAAGTATGATGTAGTCCCGGCTGATGCAACGAGGCGTAGATGGAAAGCGATAGTGTATCTGAAGGTGTAACTGCCTTAGATACTCAAGTTGGAGGTAGTCACTATAAGACACTGGCTATTCAACCTATTACCTATATCATGGCGAATGACCTTGGTTGGTGTGAAGGAAATGCCGTCAAGTACATTACTCGTTTCAGACAAAAGAATGGTAGGCAGGATATTGAGAAAGCCATTCATTATTTACAAATCCTTCTAGACAGTTTAGAATAGAAGACAAAGAAAAACCCCCTTGGAGTGATCCTTGGGGGTTTCTTTTTACCTACTCCATACGGTATGTAGGATTTACATGGTCGCTCGCCTAAATGCAAGCAGGTCATCTTTGTTATAACTGTCGACAGACACCGAGTCACTTTGGTTTCCACCTAGAACTCTAATGTTGCCATCCTTATCGAAGCCAGCGAATAGGCCAACGTGGCCTTGCCATGCTTCACCACCTGGCCGACGAAGAACAACTACGTCACCAACCTTAGGATCGTTCACAGGGTTGCCCCATGTTAGGTATGAACGAGCATTCAATTGCCCAGTACCCTTGCCACCTAGAACAGCATCTAGGAAGGCTGCGCACCAAGCAGTTGTCTGAGGATTAATATCAATCCCTGCGTTCTTCTTAATGAAGGCAGAGATAACCTTTGCACCTTCACCATCAGTTTCCTTAGAGCCAATGTAGGCACGAGCGATGCCAATAGGACTACTGGCCTTAGCCATTGCCACTGGATCATCTGCACCCGAAGAGGCAAGGAACTCTGCTAAGTTCTCAGGAGAAGGTTGAGTGCCGTCTAAGTCAGAAGGGCTCTCAGGAAGATTAGAGAAGTCGAAAGTCTCTGGTCCCATCTGAGCGGCTAAACCCTTGTCAGGATCAATCGTATTTAATGAAGTATTTATAGTGCTCAGCGTCTTACCAACCCACTCAAAGAAGCCATCCTTCTTTCCGTCCTCAAGGTCAACGTTAAGCTGCTTAAGAACTTCACCGTATAGGCTAGGCTTCATTGCCTCATCGACTTCAAGACCATCGAGCATAGGAGAGATAGTTGAGAACACGTTATTAAGGCTATCGATGCCTTCCTGTAGTGTCTTGATCTTCTGCCTAGTCATGGCACTACCGGCACCAAACTCTGGCATAGCCTTTTCCATTTCAGACGCATTGAGAACGATCTGACCAGTACTAGGATTGACACTCAGTTGAAGTTTATCACTCCAGTTCTGCATACTCTCAATCGTACCAGCAGCCCTACGGAACTCCGGGATACCATTGATGTTCTCAAGAGCGCTCTCGTAGTACGTCATGAGGGACTTACGATCACCACTCTTTACGATAGCCTGAGTTACCTCCGGGCTATACATACGAGTGAATAGACGATTACGATCATTAGGATTAACATTCTCAAAGATCGTACTGCGGTTGTCATCGTAGCCGTAGATACCGTTAACAGCGTTAGCTAGCTGATCTGGCGCAAGCTGACCACTAACAATACTGGTAAGGCTTGTGTCAATCAACGTATTGATACCAGAACTCTTGGAGTTGGCATCGCTAGTGCTTTTAATAATACGTTCAACCTGCTCTTCAAAGGTGTCAACACCGATAGCCTGTCGAGCAACTAGCTCCGGGACCATCTGACTAAAGATACCTTCCTGCCTGCCACCTTCGGTAATAAACAACTGAGCGAGGTCAGGAGAAATCTGAGAGAGACCGTTAGCAATACGAAGCTCAGGAGAAGCGTTCAGAATTGAATTGAAGTCCTTGCTTTGCATGTTAGCATTGAGGTTGGTATAGTAGGAAGCTAGCCCGAACTCTTTATTCACAATCATCTGCTTAATGGCATTAAATGGAGCCATTGCATTTTCGATAAGAGTATTTGCAGCGGTGCCTTCATTACCCAAGATAACAGCGAAAGAGCTTTCAGGGTTAGAAGGATCAAGAGGATTGTTGAGGTACTGACTCATCTGATAACGCAGTGCACCTTCGACTTGGTTCATCTGAGCCATAAGGCCAGCGTACTCTTCATCGGTGTATCCTTCAGTCTGCATTCGAGCAATTTGCTTCATGGCATCGCTGCCGTTAAAACCCATTGCATTAGCAGTACCAGTCATGAACGTATTCACAGTCTGGTTGAGACCAACGGTAGCATTCTCTTTAGCCTGTTCGTCCGTAAGACGACCCTGATTGAGAAGCATAGTAGTTTCACTATTGATCTGATCGATCTGAGCGAGTTCACTCTTCTTCGAGGCTACACCTTGACGAATACTTTCCCTACTGTATTTACTGGGATCATTAAAGTAGTCCGGGAACAACTGGAGGATAACAGCTTCGTTCTGTTTCTCCCAAGTATCCCATTTGTTTTCCTCATTACGAAGGCTAGCCTCATTAGAAGCCTGTTCAGCGAGGATTGCATCCCTAAAAGCATTAGCCGGACGAACACCAGTAATACTCTGGATTGCCTGATCTACGTAATCTTCGTAGCCCGGGTACTTGGCCCGCAGACCCTTGGACATGGCAGTCAGTTGACCGTAGAAGTATACGTCACTAATCTTACCTTGTTCAAGAGCTGCTTGCAAAGAACCAAGAGAAGCAACACCGTTCTTCATTTCCACAGGGACACTATCGGTCACTGGTTTCATTTCCGCTTCGTAAGCAGTACGAGTATCGTGCGAAATGAACTGCTGAACGGTGTTGTCAGCTAACTTAGTGGCACCTTCAATGGTACTACCAATTCCTTTAAACATAGCTTCAAAAGACTGGTCGGGGATACTTCCACGACTGGCTCCAGTTTGATCTGGCATACCAGCACTAGGAAGATCACCAATGTCAGGATTAAAAGCAACCACCTAAGTTATTCTCCTAATACGAGTTTACGATAACTGTCAAGAACACTAGCATCCAAAGGTTCGTCACTAGCGGCACGTTGGTAAGCATTGCTCATTTCGTGAAGATTGAGACCAGCAAGAATTCCAATAGACTTAGCTCGACTAAAGAACTTCTTTGCATTCTCCGTATCTCCACTTCGAAGGGCTTGGATACCACGCTTGTATTCAGTTACCAGTTTCTTTACTTCTGCGCTCTTGTGTTCCTTAAGGGTCTCAATGGCTCCAAGGTTATTGAAGGCATCGCTAACTCGTTCAGGATCAAGACCGAGAAGAGCGCTTGTCAGCGCTTCAGTTAGATCAACGTCAGTTAAGTATGTTTCGTTAGCACTTAGCCAACGTCCGAGATTGACTGCCTCATTTAGCTTAATAGCGTTGTTAACAGTACTGATGTTTCGGAAAGGCTCTACGAGATCATTGACAGTCAGTGGGAATACAGTGTTCTCATTGGTATCGACACCGGCCTGAAATGCTTTCCACAAAGGGTCGGCATCAGAGAGAGTGTCTAAAACAATACCACCAGAGGCACCAAGGAAGATGTCTCTAATTTCACTGTCTCCCTTCCACAGATCGTAGAAGGTATTGAGACCACCGGGACCATAGCGTTCACTAACGTTAAGGTCCATACCAGTCGACCACTCAAGGATCGTACTAGCCATACCGTCAACGAATGGTTCCATGAGAGTATCATCGTACTCAACACCCTGTTCGGCCATCCAGTCCTTTAACATTTCGCGAACTGGCAAGACACCAAAGGTCATACCTGTCGCAACTGGAACACCGTACAGCATAGACATCATACCAAACAACCTAGTCTTCTCACCCTTAGTGAGTTTAGAACCAAGCATCTGTTCGGCAAGCCTAGCCTGATAACCAAAGAACTGAGTAATGATGGCACCGTAACCACGCTGGTAGGCAGCATTGCTGTCTCGCGTCATGTTACCAGTCATGTCCTTAGCTCGCTGAAGTATCCAAGCTTCGTCAGTCCTGCTCATTGCACGACCATTGATAAAGGCTTTACGTTCGGCATAGGCTGCACCGAAAGCAACGGTACGAGCAATACGCTCACCGACACGGAATGGAGTAGCAGCAAAGTCCAGTACGGTTTTACCCTTCTGAACAGCACTGTTCTTCAAGCCGGGGGGCATAAAGTCATCAAGGTAAGCAACGTCGTTACCAACATGCTGGAACCCACTACGCTTATAGATATTGACCAGTTCTTCGAACTGTTCGGCGGTTACACCTGCTGTTGGTCCTAACTTCTTCGCTAGGTCCTTCAGGAGCCCGCTACGGGCGTGTGTAGCCATCATCAGTGGGGACAGTAGCCTAGAACCAGTAATGCCGTGTACGGGGCTAATAGCAATCACGTTGGCCACAGCAGTACTCTGGAGGAATAGCTGCTTAACGTTGAACATACCCATCTTGGTATGGAAGGCGAAAGCTCGCATTGCTACGTCTGCACGAGTAGCCATTGGCAAAGCCGTATCGTTAACGAAGTCAGCCATACCGTTACCGGCAAGACCACGAACACTATTAACAATCTTCTCCTTGTACATATCAACCTGACGCTCAACGATAGTGCGGTTGTTGAACAGAGAGATGATTGCCTTACGAACACCCTCAGCCTGCTTAACCTTAATGGGATCAGCATTTGGCTTGTAACGAGGATCAAAGATAAAGTCTAGACCGTTGTTATCAAAGTCAACCTTAGTACCGTCGAGAATGTCACCGAACTCACTTGTGTAGTCCCGTGCACTCTTAAGGCGGTAATCGTGAAAGACATGAGCATCAACCATAGAACTCATCGACGTGCGAAGAGTGTCCAAAGGTGATAGGACGTTATCATCAGCCAGTTCGTAGAGAGTACCTTTCTCTTCGTACCAAGTGCTCATGGGAGTGTCACCATCACGCATGAAGCGTCCGTTGACATTCTTAGCCAGAGACCATTCACTCTCATCAACGAGATTGTTAACGGTGTGTTCGGTTCTCAGGTCTCCCAGTAGCTGGTACTTATCGACAGTACGTTCTCCACTACGAGTAGTCTTGAATGGAACGTTGAGATTGATCTTACCGCTCTTCACAGCTTCAATGAACTGCTTAGGTTCGAACATAGGCAGGTTTTCAGCAAAGAAACGATTGACACCACGATGGTTTGCAATCAGATGAATGTTCTTACCACCCATCTTAGCCAACTGATCGCGGATCATCTTTCGAGCAGTTTCCATCTTCTCTAAGACAAAAGCTGCATCTTTCTCGCTACGAGTATTAACGATAGCTTCGTCACCGAAGTAACGAGCTTCACCGTTATTGATATTAACCTTCGGCTGCTTAACGTAACCGTGGTACTTCTGGAGGAAGCGAGAACCCTTTGCAGGATTGACGTTCATCATACCTACACGGCCACGCTTGGCACTAGGAGTAACAATGAAGTTGTAACGCTTCTCGCCAATGACGGTGCTACCGTTGTAGCTTTGAATGATCGTGTGGTTGTCCTGCTTCAGCTTAGAGATAGCATTGAACTGATCGTCATTCATGTAGCGACTGTAGAGGCTAGTTACCTTACCGTTGCGATCAACCACAGCTACGCTAAAGCCACTAGCTGAACCACGAGGAAGAGAGTTAACTTCTTTACCTTCAAAAGAAACAGGAAGCTCATTTACTTTAATGTCAAACTTCTCGATACCAAGAACTGCCTTCTGCTTGAAGACATCAGCATCGCGAATGAGCCAGTCAAGATCATAAGCCTGCTTGTACGCCATCCATGCGTCTAGCTGTTCATAGGTAGGAACCTTATTGAACATCTGGAAGAAGGCATCTTCAAACTCGAAGGGAGTGTTGTACGTAACTCCACGAAGACCACTAGTCGGATCAATGTTGTCGCTACTGCGCTTTAGAAAGTCAGTGAACTCATCGTACTCGCCTTTCTTAAGGGCACGGAAGGGACGAGCAAAGTTTTCAAGAAGAACAGCCATGTGCTCGCCGCTCATTACTGCGACACCACGAGCAATAGTCTGGCTCTTGGAAAGCTTTACGTCTGCACCAGTAAGGAAGCTGGGGAGTAGTTTAGTAAGGAAGTTCTCAGGGCTCTTACCGTTAGTGGTAATCTTAATGTCCTTGATACCCTTGCTGCTCTCGTCAACGTTACGAGTAATATCAATTACCCAACCGTTGTCCATCTGAACAATCTCGTAGTCGTCAGTCTTAAGATTAAGGAACCTAGCGGCAGCAGCCTTAGCACCATTCTCACTACCGAACGCATCACCGTTCTTCTTACCGATAGACACAGTAACGCTATAAACGTTACTGATACTGTCTTCCGCAAGGTTGCGAGTTACGTTGTTGATGTAGTGGTTAGGATGAACAAACTCTTTGAGAACAAATTCTTCTGCCTCTTGGAAACCCTTCTCGATCTGCTCAGGTGCAATTCGATCAATTCGATTTACATCAGTAAGAATTTCGATAGCGGTTCCGGCTCGTGCCACAGCAGCGCGCTGAAGACGAGTAAGAGCAGCCGAACCAGCTCGTAGGGTTCTACCTGCAAAGCTTTCAGTAGGACGCATAATAGAAGGAACAGCAAGTTCAACATCAGTGATGTTTCGAATGGTTTGAGTAGGAAGCTTCTTCTCAGAGAGAGCCTGCTTCATAACAACTTCAACAGCGTCGTGAGGAATGCCAGCAGCAATAGCTGATTTCTCAGCATCACGTAAAGCAGTATTAACTACTCGGAAGCTGCCCTTCATTGCCTTAGTGAGAAGACCAACAGGAATGCTAGTTGCGATGTCTACACCAGCAAAGACATTTTCAAGGTTCTTATCGTCGTCACTGTAACTGATAACAGCTTCAAGGAAGTTCAAAGTATCAAGGAAGTTACCCTGACTCAGGGCACGACTAATCCCTTCGTTAAGCGTTGCAGCGAAACGATCAGGAGGAAGTGAGTGAAGCCAAGCAACCTGCATCTCAACGCTGTCACCGGGGAAGAAAGCACCGAAGGGTGCACCCTGAGTAAAATTGTTAAGCGCTGTCCAAGTACGGAATGGGATCAAAGTCTGAAGCCAAGCCTGACCTTTGATAAGGATGTCGCTTGTATCAAACTTATTACGTACGATGTTGAGCATGTTGTACGCAATCATATTGCGCGTAGCCTGATGCTCACTACGATCTAGAACGTCCATAGTGGCGGCTTCGTCAGCTTCCATTGCGTCGTCCATGACGCCACTGTTCTCGTTCTGGAGAATGGCAGTAAGCTGCGTAATCTTCTTCGAGTACTCTTGCTCTAAGATAGTATTTAGGTCAGGGCTCTCCATCTGCTCCATAGTGAGACTACGAACAACTTCGAGGTCCATTGGAGTGGGGTTACCCTGAGAGGCAATCTGCTGGATAATGCTATTGCGAGCAGTGCTGCTCTCTAATGCCTTCTGCTGTGCGAGAAGACTTCCGTATCTGTTCTTGTTACCGCTGGAAAGACCAGCGAGGATAGCAGCATGGCCCGGAGACGCGGGTCCCAAGGCCACACTGTACTTATCGGCTAAATCAACCTTATGATCCTGCGTTGCCTGTGTCTCAGGATTACCCTGACCAGCAAGCGAAACAAGAGTAGTAGGTTTACTTTCCTCAAGGGAAACAGTCATTATTATCCCGTCTTTGATCTAGATTGACCGAAGCCAAACTGAGTTAGTCTACCCATAGGTTCAGCGGAACTAAAGACAGCGCCACCAAATGAGGACAATCCACCACCGAATGAAGCCAACTCTTGGGCACTGGCGATACTTCGATTAGCATCAAAGATACCTGCACCAATTTCTTGTCCCTGATTTACACCTTGGATTTGCCTTCCGGCGTCACCAGCAATCTGACTTAAGCCACCTGCGATACCGCTACCAGAACTTGCCCCCTGTGCCGTAGCTCCACTAAGAGCCATAGAGCGAGCACGAACAGCATTACGAATAACCTGTCGCCTCTGTCTCATACTTTCAAGGTTCATTTGTTTCTGACGTAAGTCTTCTGCTCGTTTAGAAGCAGCAGCAGCTTGTCGATTGCCTTCCATAGTAGCCATTGTTCCAGCGGCCTGAAGACCAAGACCAATAGCGCCCATAGCAAGACTAACAGCCGCAAATAGAGGAAATACCATTTTAATCCTTATGGAACATTACTGGCACTTTCGCTTACGCTCCAACCAATAAGTGTAAACGGTTTGCCAAGTTGACTGTAAAATTTGAACTGGAGAGAATAACCATTCCCTCTGACCTTTAGTTTGCGACGGCTGTAGTCTTTGGTAGTATCACTTCTAAAGATTTGTTGAGAGGTTGTGAAGCGACCGTAGAGAGGATCGTTACTGTAGTCCCAAACACCTTGGATAAGGCAACCTGCATTCTCTTCCTGCTCAGTAACAACCACAACGTAGTTGCTCTGGAACTTACGAAGCAGTTCACCCCTTACTCGATAACCGGTAATGAAGTAAGAACTGTAGTCATCACCAGCACCGTTATAAGTTTCCCAATCCAAAAACGCATCGTTATTATACTGAGACACAGTGAAAGCATGACGTTCGTCAATACCAAATCGACCAACAGTTAAGAACTTAACAATGGATGCACTCTTAGTATTAACGAGCGGATCGTTGTTACTCTTGCTTGTAAAGACAAGACCACTAACTTTGGTTACGTTATCAGGAATTGTCTGTGGAGAAAAGCTTTGTCCAAGAAGATTAAGGACTAGAAGGCTGTTGTAAGTATACCTTTCACTAACCGTTGTAGGGGCAGTAGTACTGTAGACCCAGTGAATAGTTTTCTGAATGTTGTTGTAGACACCTTTAACATAAGGTAAGTTATCGTCTGGAATGCTATTAATCAGTGTTTGAATAGTCTGTTCGGTAATGTTCTGAACTTGTTCTTGACCGCTAGAAGGATCAACAGCAATCTGGTAGATACCGGCACGGTCCCACCACATGGGAGAACCCTCAGCCACTACAATGCTATTAGCAGCACCAATAGAGGCACTAGACACTTTAGTAACACTGTAGTCATTAGCAGCAAAGAACTTATCACTACCACTAATCTTCCAAGTGCCGTTAGTAGCAAAAACGTAAAGAGAGAAACCGACAGCAACAATACGCAAAATCTTTGCGATATCCGGAATGTTAATCACTCCACCGTCAGTCTCTAGAAGGTCGCTTAGGTTCTCACTAGTTGGATCGTTGACTTGATAACAAATACCAAAGTCAGTTTCACCTTCTACAATCTTCGAGAAGTAAATCTTTGAAGTGTAACCAGTGGCATTAACACCCGCATACCAAACACGTCCGGCATAGAATGAAGTACAGCTAGGTCGATAATTATTACTATCGATACTAGGAAGGCCAGAAACAGCTAACGTAGTGTTTCGATCAATAAACCAAGCACTGTAGATGTAGTGGCCGTTAGGAGCCGGGGTATTACCCAGAGCAGTCGTATCAAAGAGAGTACTATCTAGAAGTTCACTGGCATTCTTGTAGAGCCACCAGAAGTCAGCATTACTCGGAAAATCTGTGCGGGCACCATCCCAGTAAGTAATAACGTTACCTGTAGCGGGAGTAGCATTCTTAGCACTGATGTACCAACCCTGATTATAAAGATTGTACTTATGCGCGTCAGTTAAAGAAGAAGGACGCTCGTCGATATTAAGGTCGTCATCAATGCGCTCGAAGTCACGAACTTTAATGTCAATGAAGATATCTTCAATCGTCTCAGTATCAGCATTATACTTAACGTAGAAGGGATGACACAGAGGATGCGTTACGAACATGTAACCGAAACCGCTGGAGAAACCACATTCTAACTCAGCAACGTACTGACCTTCGTCATTGAGATACTCAGTTACCTGATAGTCACCAAGGTTAATGGAGAAAGGTAAACGGTTTGCACTAATTTCGTTATCATTGTTGATCTCGTAGAAGGTAAGAATGTTACCAATCTGTGCGACTAAAAAGGAAATGTTACCATCGTTGTTAACAGTGGTCCATTCGAACTCTGCGAAAGCAAGGTCCTCAAAGTAATCTTCCGGGGCAAGGGCTTCGCCCATAATACCCATATCAGTAAAAGAAGTAACAGCGTAGTTATTCTCGAAGTCGATACCGAAGCGCCGAATAACTTTACCGTTCTTTTCGAAGATACAGTTCTGCGTCTCTACCACAGAATTCTCTGGATAGTTCATAGCAGTCGCTTCGGTAATTAAACCTCGGCTGAAGTTATTTTCGATTGAGACTGCGGTTGAACGAGGCATATGTTACTTCCAGTAGTTAGAGATAGCAGCGTAGGCGTTAGTTGGGCTTGTAAAAGAACCCTGCATTTCTTTAGGGAGAACACCGCGATCACTTTTAATTCGCCAGAGGTCGCCATTTTCAACTCTCACAACGAGAAGGCGTCTCTTTCCACGAGTAGCAGTTCGCTCATTCTCGTCTAGGCGTTCGAATACCAGTTCGCTATTTTCTTCCGTATCTGCGGTAAGTTTCACTTCCGCCACGTCGGTCAATTCCGTGTTTCGTTCTTTGCGCGAGGATTTCATTCTTACGTTCTTTTTGCTCCGCTTTGGGATTTTGTACTTGTTTAAATTCTACGAAAGACTGAGCCTTGGCACTCTGAAGAAGTAATTGAAACTGCTGAGCGTCAAGGTCTGGTACGAACGTGTCGGACATGGTGAACTCCGGCTCAATAGAACCGAAACACATAGTCTTAGTACCAACTAGAGTTGTATTGACTGAACTGTCGTAGCTGTCAAACAAGAGTGTATGATCGTCGAAGGAGGCGTAGAACTGAGGCAAAACGTCATTGCGATATTTGAAAGTAAACGTATGGCCGTCTTCGACAATGGTTAGAGTACCAACATTCGTTTCGGTAGTACTTAATCCATTTTGAATATCTAAGAAGTCATCCCAAGGAAGATAATTTAGATCGTACCAATTGGGATCACTAATAGAAGCGTTGTTATACTTTATCCTCTGGAGGTTTAGAACGTCCTCGGGAAGAAACATAAGGGTAGGTTTAGCACTGTCACCGCTGGGAGTAAGCTGAAAGATACTTTCTTTCTCAGGCAAATCGAGCTTACCAACGATGTCAAAGTAACATTCTTTGATGACGTTTGCGACAGCTAAACTTTCAACAGTATCATTAATGCTGTCAACTTCATCACTGTCCATGCTCTCTAAGATACGCTGAGTAAGCTCGATAAGCGTGTAACGAATTTTAACCTCCTAAAATTTCGTAGTTTAAATTCATTTCTTAAGTATGAACTCCCAAATTAAAAGACCGGCACCAACAGAAGACGCTACGAAAATCAGTACCCTGCGGATTAGACCAAAAGTTCGATTACCCGCCATTGCATTTTGTATAATTTCTTTGAGGAACTTCTTTTCCTCGGGAGATAACTCCACGTCTTCCAAAGTTGCCCCCTAATTACTTAGCGGCGTTTGCATCCTTACGAACAACAAAGCCCCAAACCACGCCAACCACAATACCCGCAGCCGATGCCACGATAGTCCATTCGTCCTGTGCCATAATACCAACACCAAGTGCGGTAGAACCAAGAACCTTAAGACCATCACGCACGAGCTGCATAATGAATTCTTTAGTCATTGCTTTTTCACCTTTCAAGAGAAATGGAAGAAGTAAACCAAGTATATTGATCTTCTCCTTCTTAAAAAACAGAGCCACGTAGGCATCCGCATTATTTAAGTTTCGTTCAGAGGCGAATGTTTTAAAAGCTTCAGCCGTCTCTTCACCATAGTAACCATCTACGTCAACACTGAAACCATTGTTGTTCAGTGCAAGTTGGAGACGCTCAGTCTCCTTGGAATATTCACCTGCCTTAAATGTTATCATCCGTGATATAACTTTGATTGCTTAGCGTATGTACGCCAAGGGTGAAGTTCGAAGTGACCCCAGTCAAGAAAGTTTTCATCACTCCATTTACCATCCATATCCCAGTCGGCTCCCCATCGAATTGGTACATTAAGCTTCTTCGCAGCAGCTAAGATAGCTTTGGCAATAGGTTTAAACTTCTCTTCATTCCAAGTAAGAGGATACGGAACGAAATCAAACGCTATTGCTGGGGAGTAGTTATGAGCACTCTCACCAAACCTTGCCTTAGAATTTCCAGCACGATAGGCACGTCCCTGCTCAATCTTTCCACGTCTAGCATCGAGAACAGTAAAGTCTACTGTCTTAATTGCTTCGTTAACAACAGCCTGCAACTTAGGATGAAGTTCCTTAATCGCAGACAAAGACCTTTTAGAGAACTTGTACATTTAGTACCTTATGCAGTAAAGAAGAGATACGTTGCGGGGCCGATTTTCAGTCCCACCGCTTGTGTTGTTATCTGTTGTAAACGTATGTGTATGAGCACCACCGGAGCCTGTATTAATTGTTACTTGAGTAGCTCCACCACTATTGTTTCCAACTCGATTACCTGCTCCCTGATTAGTATCATCAGAGTTTGGTGTAATTGGATGAGTATGAGTACCAGAGCTTTCTGTCGTACCAGGATGAACGTGGTTCTTAACTAAGTCTGTTTGAATTGAACCAAGAGTACGACCAACGTCAATACCTCGGCTATTGTCCCAACCTCGAACAAATTCACCACGAAGATCAGGAAGAGCTAGACGCTTATTAGCTGCGAAGTCTGTGGCGGCGTTCGCACCCTTAGCACTTAGAACACCTGTACTTGTGTAAATAGGCAAATCAACGGCGCTAGTAGCGCTCCACAAGAGAGAGAACAACACAGACGTATCTGCGTTAGCTCTGCCTGTAGCACCACTAGATGCGTTACCAATAGTTTTACCGTCTAAGGCTATCCAGTAGGTAGGGGCGGTATTTCGAAGAAAAGAGCTAACTGTTCCAACTGGACAAACCATATCAATAATGGTTTTCATATGTTGAGATACAACAGCAAGATCACTAGGTGTACCTGCCAGCAGTTCACTTAGTTCAGCGACTTCTAAAATACCCGGTACAGTTGTACTTGCTGACGGGCTAGTCGTGCCTGCTGGTCCTTGCGGACCAGTTGGACCTGGAGGACCAACACTATATAGTTCATTACTGAGTTCTACACCATCAATCGTAATACTGAGAACATCAATATTTCGAACATTGATAATGTTGTTCATGTCCATGTCTAGATCAGCCAACATGGAGTTAGGAGTAGTGCCGTCCAGAGAAAGAGTATTCTCTAAGGCAGTTTCAACAAGCTGATTATTGTCGTTAACCGTATTAATCGCACTGGTTTCTTGTCCAGTGATGTTAGTTAGATCATTAAGAGTAAGTTTAGCCATTATTTACTCCTAATGAACATGAATACGGCTGCGTAGTAAAGCTTCGCTTTCCAGCCAGGAAACTTATCAAATACAAGACGACGATAGAATTCTTTGGCAGCTACTTTTTGGTCCATCTTCTTGTCTAGCATCCAATCGTGAAGAACAGAAGCAGGAGCGGTTAGAGGATCGTAGGGATTAACTAACCATTGAAGCCAAGACGGAATTGACGCCAGATCAGTAATAAAACCGTCTTCAATAACAACTACTGTACCGTCTTCTTTAGTCCAACTAAGCTCGCCTACAAGGCACCAAAGACCGGGTTCACCGGTAGGCCAGATACCAACAGACATTGTTTTTCCTTTTATTATAGCGACTTGCCCGAATTCGCCTGACTGTAATAGCCACCGGGGCGATCCCAACCGGCAGGACCGGCGAAAACCGAAGTGGCGAACAGGGCGAATGCGGCGGCGGCAAGAATGGTCTTCATTTGGTAAGAAACCTTTCGTTTGGTTGAACCCGGCTGACTATAGACGGATTTTTGAACACTGCAACAGTTTTTTTAAGCGTCAGCCGTCCCGGTCGATGGGTACGCCCGACCAGCGCCCCAAATGATGCGAATTGCACCAGCGCCACGCGTGCCAGCACTACCGCCGCCAATATATCCAGCGCCGCCGCCGTAAGCTCCGCCATTACCCCCGGTGAAGCCCGAATTGCTGGTGCCGTTAGTGCCGCTCGAACCGCCTGTTCCGGGTTGACCTGTAGAGTTTGCGCCGCCCGTTCCGTTCGAACCTTCACCTAGAATTCCGACGCCACCACCACCGCCGCCTCGCGAACCACCACCGCCGCCACCGCCCGAACCGTTACCGCCAGCACTGTTGAAGTTTCCAGCGCCACCATTGCCCGAATAGCCGCCCGCACCGCCGCCGCCATAATCCGAAGAACTAGACGATTGACCAGAACCGCCATTGCCGCCGCCGATGTTGCCGCCAATAGTTGAACTAGTACCGCCTACGCTTGTATTTGTCATGCCACAGGCAGCTTGTAGAAGTGGTGTACCACTTCTAAGAATCTGGGTAGCGGAGTTAGTAGCAGTAGAAGGGATCGTGATGGTTAAGGACTCACCGGGAGTTACGGCAAGTGTGACCGCATAGCGAAGATCACCGCCTCTGCCGCCCTGATGAGTGCCGCCGCCCATATCAGCACCAGCGCCACCATGACCAACGCAAACGGCACTGATCGAAGTGACACCAGCCGGAACAACAAAAGTCGTGCTAGTCGTACCCGTCCAAGACTGTTGGCCCGGTGCGGGGCCGCTGCTCACGCCAGCAATGACCGGTATCATTCCCAACAACATTAAACTTTTACCTCTCGAATTACTTTGAGAACAATCTCTTCAAACTCTTCTAAAGTAATACCTAACCTTTCATAGATTGTAGGAGGTTGTTCTATAGGAATACCTTCAACTTGATAAACTTCAGTAACTTTACCTGCACTCTCAACATAAGAAGGAGAACCAACTACTCGTTTGTTTGCTTTTGGTTTAAAAGGATCAACAACAACGAGTCCGTACTTGATTAATTCTTCACTGCTCCAAATACCTTTATTGACTAATTCTTCAATCTTGTCGATATTAATTTGTTCATTTGCAATCACATGAATTCCATTAATTGGAACCCAAGCATCTTTTTCTTTTCTACAGATTGTCATTAAGCAGCCCTTCGCATAATTGCAGTAACATACGTGCGAGATGCACGAATTACATAAGCAATACCGAGTTCCTGTGCAGTCGTAATAGAATAGGGACCTGTTTCGACACCATCTAAAAGAAGCCAAGCAGCGTTGAGGGTAAGAGTTCTGGTAGAAGTGACAGCACCAAACCAAAGAATACCACACTGGCCATTCTTTAAATTAGAGGGGGCGTCTAGTGTTCTATTACCACCAAGACCTAGTACAGCATTGGAACTTCCACCGAAGTTAAAACCTGCGGCAAAATTAACAGCAATGTTTGCACCATCTGTTAATGCAGTAAGAGCTGCGGCTCCCCATGTTTCTGCAACACCAAGTGAACGCGCCGTGTCTGTACCAGTACGATACTCAGCGGACGTTGCAATTTCAACCACTCCTTTTACAGAAGTAGTAGCGTCAACGCCAGCTAACGTCGGATTACCGCTCACACCGTCTCCGTTTGTAACAGAAATACCGGTGGATGAAGTAACTGCAATAGAGCGCTGCGCCCAAGTATCGGTTGTAGTACGAACAGCGATACCGGTTGAAGCAAGTGACTCAAGCGCAGAAAGATCGTTAGCTAAGACTAGTGTTGGATTGCCGCTTACACCACTACCATTAGTAACAGTAATACCGGCAGCAGCCCCAGTTAAAGTTCTACCTGTAAACGTATCAGCAGCGGTCTGTGTTACAAGACCATTGGTGTTGTAAGCAGCCAGCGCTGTAAGAGTAGTATCACTAGTTTGTTTACCGTTCAACTGCGTCTGAATAGAAGACGTAACACCGTTGACGTAACCAATTTCAGTCGAAGTAGTTGTTGCCGGTGAAACAAAACCGGAACCGTCAGAGACTAACGCACGACTGGCTGTAACAGCAGCAAGCTTAGTAACTGCGATAGCAGCACTAGCATTCACGTCGGCATTAACAATAACACCGGCATCGATAGATATAACCGTTCCTGAACCAGAAACAGAAATATCACCATAGTCGCCATCTGCAAGACTAGCGCCCGTAGCACTAACTATCGGGTTGGCTGGGTCAGTATTGTCTACTGAGATATTCGTACCAGCAACAACAGAAACTACTAAACCGTCAGCTCCGTCATTACCTACTGGTCCTTGTATACCCTGGATACCCTGATCGCCTTGAGGTCCCGTGGCACCAGAAGGAATTTCAAAGTCAAATACGGCGGCACTAGAACTACCAGAGTTAGTCACAGTTGCTGGATTACCGCTGGCAACCGTATTAACTGTACCAACTGCGATAGTAGCGGCGGCACCATTAGAGCCATTGGTTCCGTTAGTACCAGCAGCACCTGTTGCACCCGTCGCTCCAGTTGCTCCGGTGGGGCCAGTAGGACCAGCGGGACCTGTTGCCCCAGTAGCTCCTGTGGCTCCGGTAGGCCCTGGAGGACCTTCTGCACCGACGAAAGAAGCAATATCCTGACCGTCTATAAAACAAGCTTCGGCATTAATAGTACCGGCATTGATAATGTCGTAACCATTCATATCGAAATCAGCATTCATCTCATTAGGTGAAGTACCATCACGAGAGAGTGTGTTCTCTAAAGCATCTTCGGTAGCCTGATTATTGGCGTTAAGCGTTGCCGTAGCGCTGCTTTCATTGCCCGTAATATTAGAAATGTCACCAAGTACAAGCTTAGCCATTTATAATCCTTTAGGTAGAATAAGTCAGAGTAAGACCCGTGATGTCAGTACCAACGACACCTGTATCCGAAGTAGCCGCACCCGTGGTCAAAGCATAAGCCAAACCAGTACTCAGATAGAAACCCTTAGCCCACGACAACGTAGTGAAGTCTGCATTCTTTAGTGGAATGACAATAACAGGAACGTCCGTACCAACAGTAGGGGAACTCGCCTTATTGTAAATCTTCAGATACCGAAGAGCAGCATTTGCGTTATAAATAGAAATTGTAAAGAGTTCAGTAGCGCCCGTAGTGACTGACGTAGCGTTAGTAGTCCCCGCAGTCGTAGGCAGAATATGTGAGGCGTTAGCCTTATAAAGCAACGTAGCCATTTGTTCTCCTGAAAGAAGAAAGAGGTGGTCCCCGAAGAGACCACCAATCTCACTTAGTTAGTTACGGTAGGACGAACCACGTAACCTTCAATGATGATTCGAACCTTACCGGCCCCAAAGGCGGCAGTATCATAGTCAGCAACAAGGTAGCCGCTATTCGCGAGCGTAGTACCAACGAGGGCACCTACACCGGTAACACCGATAACGTACTCTTTAGTTTCGCCAGCACTATCCCAATCAGTACGTGGAGCGGCGACCAGAAGGCCATCGACATCATACGTAGTAGACTTATTCTGACGAATAAGACCAAGATTGAGAGTAGCGTTAGTGCCCGTAGCAGCAACCTGATTAATGACCTTCACCTTAGAAATGAAAGTACCCTTCGGGATGAGCGTAGAGCGAGTGCGAGGAACAAGAGCCGACGCATCCGCCAAGGCGGTCAGATCGAGGTCGAGTTCCCACTTGCGGAAGTCACCCTCGGAGGGCAGTTCACCCGCCACAGTAACTTCAGCTTCGGTAGTACCGAGCCAGACTTCAAGACCGTCTGCATTAGTCCACTTAGCCATTTGTCATTATCTCCTTTAAATTAGACAACCTGATCGGTGTCAGTGATAATAGTGACGAGGCTTTCCGGACGCCACAGACCGAAGCCATAGCGGCTAGTCGAGACGTACTCTTCACGCTGATAGTCCTTATTATATTCACTGTCGATATGCGGCTGCTCACGGACAAGGCCAATGAACGGACGCGCATCGGGAGCCGCACTGAAGAACAGGTTGGCAACACCAGCACCAGAAGTCGAAGAGTCAGGACCGGCAATGGTTTCGTTAACACTCTTCTTGAGGTTCTGAGAAGTATAAACGTCCCAACCAAGAATAGAGAACGAGAACTTCGAACCAGTAATAAGGTCATCACGCATGATGCCTTCCCACTTGGGGTTAAACTGGAGCGAGGTAAGGTTAGCCTGCGTCTTGAGAGTATACTCAACGGAGGGGTCAACAATCGCCACGAGGTTAGTCATGGGAGCGTTAGCCATTTCGAGAGCGTACGTCGCGAGCGCGAACTCCTTAAGACCCATCACTTCATTGGTCTGTGTAGACACGAATCGGTGATGAGCGCCATTGATGGTATTGGGATCGTTCGGGGTCTGGCCATCGGGACCGACCTTAAGAGCGTCAACTTCCATCTGCTTAGCAAGAGCACGGTACATGTTCGGAACGAACTTAGCAACGAGCTGCTCGTAGTAGAACGAGTCCTGCTTCATCTTATTAGTAATATAGACACCAGTCTGCTTGTACTGGCTGATCGTAAAGGTAAAGTTACCAGTATCGAACGCAGTATAAGTGACGGGGCGGTTTTCGGCATAGTCGTTAACTTCAGCCTGACCGATACTCGGGATATTAATAGTATCGCCATCCGGGAAGTCGTCAACCATGTCGATCCACTTCATAGCCACAAGGTCTTCAAGGAACACTTCCTTGAGCTTGCTCGACCAGATATTCGAACGAATAAGATGTTCGTTGGTCGCAACAGAAAAAGCCATTTAGTTTCTCCAAATGATCTTGTTAATCGAAGAACGCTTCTCCCTGAGCAATTGCATCATTCATTTCCTGAACTGCAAATTTGCTATCGTTTCGAAGCGCGGGGTTTGCTTTGTACTGATTACGATACCAAGAAGCAGAACGCTTATTCGCGCCACCACCAATGTTCACAGTGCTTGTCGGCACGTGAGTTCCTGACGGTGCGGTCCTAGGGGCATCAACCCCAAGAAGCCTAAACAGTGCCTGCGGGCTCTTCCTACCCATAGCTTCCAGTTCTGCAACGGGAATACCAAGAGAGTTAGAAGCATTGCGCAGTTCTGAACCGACGTTATTACCCCAAACTTCATTCAGCTTGTTGACAACAACATTCTTGTTAGCGGCTTCCTTACGTTCGTTTTCGGCTTTCGTAAGAGCAGTCTGGACGATCTCGTCAATGGGACGTTCGTCCTTATCTTTCGCGTGTTCCTCGACATTCGACGCAGCCAGAGGGGGTTCTCCGCCGTTCGGCTTCTCGGACTTAATCGCGTCCATCAAGTCTTTGAGAGCGATACCCTGTTCAGCCTTAGCCCGCCAAGTAGCGGTTTCCTGCTTAAGCTGTTCGATGAAGGTATCGGCTTCATACTTGCCACGAGCCAGTGCCTCAACGTCTAGTTCACCATCGGCTTTACTAAACTTAGTCTTGGCGTAGTCCAGTGGGTTCACCTGTTCATTGGTCTGGAACGGGTCAATATTCGTATCGGTCATACGATTAATCTTCCTTTAAATGCGCAAGCAGTAGCTTGACTTTGTTGAGAGCGCGTCTCTCTCCTGTTTGGTCTGCCTTCAAATAAGGGAAGGCCGGAGAGTTATACTGCTCAAGAGATAGTTCTCGGTTATCTAATTCACTTTCTAATTCGTCTAAGATAGCCAAAAGTCTTCCGAGAACCAAACCGTCAGCAAATACTGCTTTACGGAATTTTACTTTGTCACCCTCATCTTTAAGGTGACTAGTCCATTTGTTATGCAGGGACACTATAATCCTCTGGTGTTAATCCAGCCGGACTATCGATTGCACTCATAGTATTCTCCATAAGAGCATTACTATTCTGCTCGGCTTCAGCCTGCTCACTAAGGCGAACATACGGCTGAACGATGTCCCACTGATCTAAATCAAGTTCATCGTTGAACATCTGTGCCATTCGCAGTCCACTGAAGTGAACATTGATCGCAGGGTCTGCGTATGCGGGGCTAGACACAAACTGATTGATAGTCTGGATACGCTCGGCCTTCTCTGCGAAGTGCCTAGCCGCAACGGGCTTAAGGCGACCGTTAGCAGCAAGATCGCTTGCCCTAATCTGAGAGAAGTCCACCGTACCGAACTTATCGTCAATAACTCGAATAGTCGTAGGCTGTAAGTACTGCTTCGCGTACACGAGCATACCGTTCAAAATCTTCTCGATCTGCTGTTCTTCTAGCTGACCAATCTTATTCTGGTAGATACGAGACGCTGCGTTTTCAAGTCGTTGGACTTCGTAGGCAGTCTTTTCACCCGGAGTACGGAAACCCATAGCTTCCTTGGGTGAACCAGCCATTTCTTCCATGAGCTGTTCGTAACGCTGAATGGCTAAGTCGATCTGAACCACGTTAACCTGTGGCGTCATCAACTCAACATCACCATCGCTATCGACGAAGATTTTCTCCATCGGACCCCATTCGAACTCACCAACAAGACCTTTGATCTTGAGGGGTGGGAACGTAGTAAGGTCGTAAAGATCAGCCTTCATGTTCTCAATGTGGTCCAGTCGATACTGCATACCAACTAGATTATCGAGCGGTCCCATTGCCCACAGGTTATCCTGACGAACTCGCCAGCCACTGTGCCAAATTGGTATTTCAGCCAACGGATACGGATGCGGAGCCTTGAAGATAATCTTGCAACGATCCATTACCACAATCATGTGATTGCGAAGGAGTTCGTCCCGTTCCTTATCGTACAGATCACCATAGAAAGTGAGAAGCTCAACGTAGTTACTCTGGAGATAAAGCTGGTAACTAGAGAAGCCATCAATCATGAAAGCTTCATCAAGGTGCTGGAAGTCTGTAGCAGGCCAACTTTGAGCATTGCTCCGGTTGTCCATGCAATGCTTCCACACTGCTTGAGCGACAGCCTTCTCTTCTTCTGTTTTGAACAGACGGGTAAGGTACTCTTTGGCTTCGCCAATAGACATCACACTTCTAATGATCTTAGGCGTATCGGCAAAAGAAGTAGCCGTGGGATTGAAGACAATATTGAGAGGGTTAATTCGCACGGGCCGCGCCCCTGAGAAACCACTCTTCACTTTACCGTTGACTTCAGTCGTACCGTCAATCCACTCAACAGTACTGAAACAGTTACCGAAGTCGATGTAGTCCTGAACAAGCTTCTTAACCTCTTCGCGGAAGTAAGGCTGCTCAACATTCCAGAACATGTAGTTCTTGATGTTCTTCTGCTTAGCTACATCGTTGTCTTGCTTAGACGCCGCCTCCCAGTCCAACCACTTCCTCTTTGGGAACATAGTAGCTTCATAGTTGGCAATCAGGTTATCCCTGATCTGGCACAACTTGGGGATCGTAGTCTTGTTAGACCAATCAAGCTTAGCATTAGTCGTGGTAGTAGTATCTACGGCGTACAAGTAGTTACGAACCTCTTGCCAGTCCGCCTTCTTCTTATCGCGATAGCTGTCCCATTCCATCCAGAAGTTGGCGATAGTCTTGCCAATATCATCCGGATTAATGGCATCGAGAATATCAAATGTTTTCTTAGCCACGCTTGTCTAACTCTTTCTTTGATTTCTTTTTAGGTCGAACAGTTCTACTCGTCTGAGAATAGTCAGACATCTTGAAGACGTACTTCTCTTGAACAACACCTTTCCTTCGTCGATCTTCAATGTTTGTCGACTTGGGGCGACCTTTGTAATCCATTAATTGATACCACCAAATCTTGAGTGAACATACTGATTGCGACTATTCTTCTGTCCACCGAAGTATTCGAGTGAAGGTGGTACACAAATCTCTAGGCACGAAGCTAGACTATCTTTAACATCGTCGTGCGGAGGATGCTGCATAACTAACTCGTTCTCAAGAATTTCACAGTTACCGCCTACGTAGTGGAACATCTGCCTATTCTCGTATCGAGCACTAAGAGCAGCGTGCATACGATCTTCCTTCTTAACCTGTGGCTTCACATCGTCGATCACTAGTGCAAGCCCGAAGGGCCGAACGTAGTTCTCTCGAAGGTCCTTGACTAGAATGGCTGCGGCACTAGTGGCTTCGGCCCTAATCTTTCGGAAGTTCCACTTCTTATGGAGAAGAAGAATATTGTCAAAGTATTCTTTAACTCGATCGGTCTTGAACCGAGCAATGTCTAGAATGTAATAGTTGGCCCGTGCATCAACACCGACAACAACAATAGAAGTAAAGTCCGCTTTCTTCTCTACACTAAATGCAAAGTCGACGGCAGCGAAGACATTAAGCTTACGTCCATTGTAGTAGACATATCCGTTAACATTTGAGAGAAGCGATTTTTCGTAGTACTGAAAGAACTCTCTACTGATGTCTGCGGTTTCGGCGTCGTTTGGATCGTTGTAATACTGGGCTCTAAATTGAGTCTTATCGAGATACTTGGAGCGCTTTGTAGCAAGGATTTTTGCATCAAAGCCAAACCACTTGCCATCGCCTCTTTGCTGTTTAGGCCAAAGGAACTGTCCAGTACCGTCTCCAATGTCTTCAACAACACGTTCGAAGACTTCGTATAGGTGGTATTGTTCATCTTCGACTAACTCTCCATTGTCATCGTACATATCTACAACAGTACTAAGAAGATCGTTGTAGAGGTCCTTAGGATGATAACGAGTACCGACAATCCACTCTTTAGCTTCGGCACCTTCGATAGAGGCAAGGAACGAATACTGCGTCTGAACCTTGTTACGACCTTCGTCACTATAGGCGTTGTCACCAACAACCACGTCATCTAGAACAGCAATGTCACAGTGCATACCGACGATGCCGGTAGTTAGACCAGCAGTAAAGACAGTAGGGTCACGAATGGCCTCTACGCGCCTTAGCGGGTGGTCTACGCTGATTTCGCTGTTAGTCCACTTCTCTCGCTTACCCTCATCCTCATTAATCATCTCAGGCCAGTAACGGCGATAGATTTTATTGGTGAGAATGTCCTTGATAAACTTTAACTGCTTCTCGGCCAGATTGGCTGTGGAAGAAATGTAAAGGACACGGATAGCCGGGTTACGAGTAATCTCCCACGCCACACGGTAGGCGATCATTGCGCTCTTGCCGTGATCTCGGGGGAGAAGAACTAACTGATGATGCTTCGCTTCGCTCCTAGTCCACCAACCAATCAGTTCTTCGTGGACGGCCCCCAGTACTCGCTGAGGATGAATTAACTTGATGAAGAATGAAAGATCGTTCTCGGCACGATACTTAATCTCTTCAAACTTATTCGATGGTGCTTGTGTCAATTTGAGATACGATCACTTCCTTGGCACCTTCTAAGAAAATAAGAAGCTTACCTATGTCATTAGTTGAAGACGCTATAAAGAAGAGGCCATTCATTTGACGACCAACAACTATAACATCGTTGAAGTCCAGCTCGGCCGCGTGAAAGAGAACATCGATGGGATCAACCCTAGAAGAAGGTACTTCGTCTTCTTCAAGAAGATGACCATCCTCATTAGGAAAATTGATTACCTCACCCATACACGTTAACCATTCAACCTATTCCAATCCTGTATCACGTCTTCTTTGTCTTTGAAGAGTTTGTCTGCTTCGCGTTTAATTGTCGCTGCGCTTGGACGCCCACGTGTGTCGTTCTTATCGACATAGCCTTTCTCGATGAGGTACTTGTTAGCAGTGACGCCATCCTTACCATTCTCCATAGCCTTGTACCGAATATTGTTGAGAGCGTCTGCCTTCATCTTAATCTCAAGCTCTTCCCTCATAGCTTCGAGGTATGGCTTAAACCAAGAACAAGCAATAAGCTTCTTCCAGTGCGCCCAGCCATCAAAGTACTTCTTAGCGAAAGAGTACTCGGTTGGGTCGTCACATTCAATATATAGACGGTGAAGGCTAGGGAGGCCGTTGTGGTCCTCTAGCTTAAGAGTATAGACAACATTGGCTCGCTCACTATCGGTAGCGGTCTCAAAGAAAAGGGCCAGCAGGTAATGCTGACCATTTGTATTCTTAAATCGGTTCTTCGAACCTTTATCATCTAAAGCTGATATGTCAGTCATTAATTGGTTCTCTGCTTAAAAATTCATCACCCGGGTGAGTATCACTCTTCGAGTGAAGTTCGTTTTGTTAAACGATACTAAGGTGAGTGATATTCGTATTAAAGTAAACTTAGGTTCGAAGTAATACCTAGATCAAATAACTAAATTCTTTTCTTCTTATAGTATATTATACCATTTGTACAAACCAATGTCAAGTCTTTTCTTCATTTTAGTGGAGAGTTATTTTCTTGGAGAAATTTTCAATGGGTGTCGCTTCGCTCATAAGGGTACCCCCAGTCCCCCCTGGTACCCCCTCGAAGGACCTGATGAGACGACCGTCTTATTATGGGACACTCGTCCTGTAGTAATACTATAAGCTCACCATGAGACCCGCGTCTCATTCTTATACTATTGTCTCAAATCGAGATGTGAGTATTATATTACCACATGCGGCTAATGATAGGAGCGAAGAATGAGCGAGATCGGAA
>ERZ869925.93-NODE-93-length-49839-cov-20.594830_pt1 | contig 49839 bp, 72 predicted proteins | sample MGYA00579311_ERZ869925 | MGnify/ENA primary metagenome ERZ869925 (study PRJEB32216, sample SAMN09231817) | wastewater metagenome | place: USA: Maryland | collected 2016-07-30 | study: EMG produced TPA metagenomics assembly of the PRJNA472060 data set (Reclaimed...
ACTTACCTCAATCCCTGAAGGCTTTAACCCGACTGTAGGGGGTTCCCTCTGGCTTCGAGGACTTACCTCAATCCCTGAAGGCTTTAACCCGACTGTAGGGGGTGACCTCGGGCTTCGAGGACTTACCTCAATCCCTGAAGGCTTTAACCCGACTGTAGGGGGTTCCCTCTGGCTTGACGGACTTACCTCAGAGCAACGTAAAAAAGTTCAAATAAAAAGACCTGATCCTGTTCTTATCGAAAGCCTTCGTAGGAATAAGCTGCTTTTCTGGAAAGACGGCAAATATGTGAAAGCTGATGGTATATTCACCGAAGTGATCAGTAAGCATGGCAATGTCTACAAGGTTAAGAAGATCCATTCAGTTAAGGAGTTCTATCTTGTGACCAACGGCAAAATTCATGCTCACGGTGAAACTGTCGAAAAAGCTAAAGAAGATTTTCGATTCAAAGTACTTTCAGAAAAACTGAAAAAAGATCCAATCAAAGAAGATACTATCATCACAATCAATCATTACCGTGTTGTTACCGGTGCCTGTGAGTTAGGAGTTCGTAACTGGATGGAAAGTGTATTCACACCTGAACAACGTAAAGAAGTATCTGAAAATGGAATCAAAGCTTCTGAATTACTACCAATTCTGAAAAAGCATAACGCTTACGGGATAGATAGGTTTACTCAATTAATCACATTTTAACATGAGTCAGGATCCTTATTTCGGCAGACACGAATGCTCTAACTCTGATTTAGGTGAATTGAAAAAATACTTCATGCCACCGGCATGGGCTATGGACTTCGACAATGCTCTCAGATTCGGAACATTAGTGGATGCAATTATTACTGAGCCGGAAAAGGTTAATGTTTATAAGCGGACTGTGGATGATATTATTTACAAGCCGGAGGAAATAGAATTGGCAAAGGAAATGAAACGTGCATTCTATAAGGATGAATTATGTAGACGATTTGCAGAAATGTCTTCTTTCCAGTCTATCTTCTCCGGCCATGTAAAGCTACAGTATGGCTCATTTGAATATGAATTGCTCATGCGTTGTAAGTATGATCTGTTCATGGAATCGCTTGGATATGGTGGAGACATCAAGAGCACGGCTGCAACGACTCAAAAACAGTTTGAGGAAGCAATACTCCACTTTGATTATGATCGCTCTCGTGTGGTCTATATGGAGCTCTCAGGGGCTGTGAAAGATATCATCATTGGTATCAGCAAAGTGAACTGTAAAATATTCAAGGTGTATATCAATAAAGGAGATAAGCTTTGGAAATCAGGAATGGATAAGCTGCAGGATGATGCATTTAAATACTATAGTCTGTTTGAAGGATTTAATCCAAATGCAGAACCAATGAAACTATGGCCAGGACATTCCATGGCAATTTAAAAATATAATTATGTCGGCGTTTTGCGGGTCGAAGATAACATGGTCAAATGGTGTCCAAAGCCAACAGACTGACTACCGAGGGATGGAAGTTACCCAAGAGCAATATCGGTTAAGGTTATCAATCCGACTTAGTTATAAAAATAAAAAGTTATGAAAACCAAAGAAATTATAAAGCTACTTCAAGATAAATACAACCAGATAGAAAACTCTCCGGTGTCCCTTAAGATCTTCTGGTTAATAATGATTGCAACCACAATAGTTTCTGCCACATCCATTAATTCAATCGTAACAGACTTTTTAAAATCAATATTATGAAAAAAATAACCCTTAACTCCATGAGTCTCGTGATCGATGATCGCATTGACTCTTTCCAGATCTTCCAAAAACCTTCCAGCAATGTTGAGTTCTTTGGAATCGATCCAGTGTCCGACAGACTTGTTATGCAGTTCAGAAATGGTACTTCATACATTTATTCAGGGATACCAACAGACTTGCAAAAAGAAGCAATTTCCTGTGAATCAATCGGGAAATTTTTCAGCAATAACATTGCCGGAAAGTATGAATCTCATAAAGTAGGTGAACGCTTAATTGTTCGTGACCGTAAAGCTGAGGAGGAAATATTTTGAACTGGCAATTCTGCACCCTCGAACAAGCTATTGAGCTTCGTGACCTTGGAGTAACTCAGAAGAGTTTATTCTATTGGAACAAACCTAAGTCTGAAAAGCATGGTCCATACATTAATTATGGATGGACTTCTGATGCCATTGCCTCAGCTTTCAATTCATCTGAGTTATTGGAGATGGGATCAATAGGTCTTGAGTTTTTTGAACCAGGAGATTATTTATCAGCACAACTGGCTTATAAAATTATTAGAGATATTAATAATAGTTCGATTAGAGTAAGAACAATCAATTCCAGGCTTGATAGAATATTTAAAGATGAATTTCCGGTCTTTTCAAATAACCAAAATGTAATCAAAAGTATCAATTAATCCATAAATCATATGAGCAATATCACAATCAAAAAAGCCAAGTTGAAAGACAACCTGTTCCTGGAAGTAGAATTCGATGAGCACCTGGTCAACAACATCACCAACAAAATTAAGCGCGAAAGTACTGCACCGGTTCATGAAGACATGATCAAAGCTTTCAGACTGCTGGATCCACACATCGCGCTGATCTGCGAAGAGATTACCGTTGATGATTTCAAAAGAGCCACAGGTGATAAAACTGAAGGGGTTGTAGTCTCCATGGTAAGCCCTGATGGCACAGAGAATAAACTTAACAAAAATCTCTTCAATGAAGTAGATCATATGCCAGTTCCAGAAGATGCATTTACAGTAACCGGATTCACGATTGGAGGAAGTGGAGACAGTGAAGGATGCTGCCTTATTGGACGCAAAAACCTCATGAGTGGCAAAGTCATGAACATTACTTCTCCATTCACCAAATGGGAAGACGATTACCGATATACCAGCGAGCTCGCTCAGGCAATCGAAATGGTAAAACATGAGATCCTTGAGTTTATTATCGAGGGCAAACAGGCGCCGGATCGTCAACAAGAATTTGATTTTCCGGGAGAAGAAGAGTTTGATTTAGTTGAAACAGGTAAATCATCATTCTAATGACCATCGTTGAAACTCCTCGCGGATACGAAGTGAACTTTGAATACAGGCCAACCATCACGGCCGAGGTTAAAGCTATTCCCGGTGCCCGATTTTTCGGTAAAGACCGGGGATGGCTTATCCCTCACGTTGCTGAGATTAAGCAAGCTGATAACACAATCACTCGCGTTAGTAATAAGCCACTGGTAGAACAGATCAGATCCAAGTACGTGAGACTTGCTGATGGTGCGGATGATCCTGAAAAGATCATGACCATATCGGAACTTCCTGATCTTGACATCAAGCTCAATTTAAAACTTGAACCTTATCCATATCAAAAACAAGGTATCGCTCGAGGAAATCAACTGAAACAATTTATCAATGGAGATCAGCCAGGATTGGGTAAAACTCTTCAGGCTATTGGAACGGTGTTATCCCTTAATGCATTTCCTTGCCTGGTTATTTGCCCGTCTACCTTAAAGGAGAACTGGCGTCGTGAATGGGAGGAAAAGTTTACCCATAAACGTGCATTGATACTATCTGATAAAAATAAGAATACCTGGCATCAGTATTACCGACTTGGTATGGCCGATGTGATCATTGTCAACTATGAAAGCCTTAAAAAATACTTTGTATCTGGGATAACCACTAAGAAAGGTGCACGCATGAAAATGTCTGACATCCAGTTCTCATCAACCATTAACCTATTTAAATCGGTAGTCATTGATGAGATCCACAGACTAAAGGATCCTTTAACCCAACAATGCAGGTTTGCTCGCGGAATTTCTTTTGGTAAAGAAGTTGTCATCGGTCTGACCGGAACACCTGTTGTCAATAAACCAAAAGATCTTATATCACAGCTGGCCATCATTAACCGCTTACATGAATTTGGCGGCATGCGGTACTTCCTTGACAGGTATTGCCAGGGTGGATCCGGAGCATCCAAGCTTAATGAACTGAATTGCATGCTTAATAACATCTGCTTCTTTAGACGCGAAAAGAAAGATGTTCTCAAGGATCTTCCTGATAAAACACGCGAGGTAATCCTTTGCGATATAGTAACCAGAAATGAATACAACCAGGTTAAAAATGAGTTCATCCAGTACCTGAACAATAGCGGTTTTTCTCCAGAAGAAATTGCAAAGAAGCTGAAAGGGGAAATCATGGTTAAGATCCAGATGCTTAAAAAAATATCGGCACTGGGCAAAATGGCTGAGGTTATTGATCACGTTCAGGAGGTTGTGGATGCCGGTGAAAAGATTGTATTGTTTCTACATCATAAAGAGATTGCTGAGATATTAATGAAGCAATTTCCGCAGGCCGTCACAGTAAGAGGAGGAGATGATAAAGACGAACGCCAGAGAGCTGTCGACCGTTTCCAGAATGATCCAAGTGTTCAGATTATTATCTGCAGCATCAAAGCAGCTGGTGTCGGCATCACATTAACGGCATCATCAAGACTTTGCTTTGTGGAGCTTCCATGGCACCCGGCTGACGTAGAGCAGTGCGAGGATCGTATTCACCGAATTGGCCAAAAGAATGCTGCTCAGATTACTTACTTCCTTGGTAAAGAAACCATTGATGAGGACATCTATAAACTCATTGAAGAAAAGCGTAAGGTATCAAACACCATCACCGGAGCTTCAGACGATGTTGAAGTTATGATCAGAGATATCACCAGAACATTATTTAATTACTAAAAATATGAAAGCATCAAACGTATTTAAAACCACCATTCAAAATCATCTGCAGAGCCTGGCTGAAAAGGATCCGCTATTCGTAGAGACATTAAAAAAGCCAAATAAAAACATTGATGATTGTATCACCTATATCCTCAACTGGGTGAAAGATAGCAAGTGTAATGGCTTCGCTGATGAAGAAATATTTAATGTAGCAATTCATTATTATGATGAAGACGATGCAAAACCTAGTGAAAAAATTAGTGGTAGAGTCGTTGTAAATCACCATGTCGAATTGACTCCGGAAGAAATTTCCAAAGCCAAGCAAGACGCACTGGATAAGATTATAGCTGAGCAGAAGCAAAAGCTTACAGCCAAGACAGCCAGGAAGAAAGAAGAAGTTCAGGAATCACAATCAACTTTATTCTGATTATGAGACCGAAAACAAAACTTCAGGCTGAGGTATGGAAGCTGAGTGAGTCGCTTCCATATATGGAGAAAAAGGTTGAATCATTTGCCTTTGAAAAGGTAATCAAACATTTAGGCTATCGGAATAAATCAAGAACTGGGTGCTTGAGCTGTGGCCATAAATGGAATGGACCCAAAATCGTTAAACGAGATATCTGCCCGAATTGTAATCGCCGATTAATTATTGAGGATACACAACGATTGAAACCGGTATACCGACAGATGGTTTATGTCAGTGTATTAGATGTATGCGGAAAATTCCAAGTGAACCGGTTTTTCCAGTTCTATGTTACTCAAAAGGTGGGAACTGAACCACGTATCTGGGGATGGGAAATCGTTCAGCAGTGGATCCAGCCAGACGGGAAGGATGAAGTTATTGCACGGAATCGACAAGGTTCTAATTATTATATGACACCATACTTCTCTGGTGATCTTGAAATCAGGCAGAGATATACTTTGTTTAATAAATACAACTTATGGCCGGATGGGGTGTATCCGGATAAGAAGATACTTCCAATCTATAAGCGAAACGGATTTAAAGGGAGTTTTGGAGTAAGTGGATCTTACTCATTATTTAATAATATACTTGATAACCCACGCGCTGAAACTCTTTTGAAAGCAAGGCAGTGGGGTCTACTGGATGCAGCATTAGATAATCGTGGCACCATCAACCGATTTTGGAACTCTATAAAAATCTGCATTAGGAATAAGTATCGTGTAAAGGATCCAAAGACCTGGTTTGATTACCTGGATCTACTCCAACAATTCGGCAAAGATCTGAATAACATCAAGTATCTGAGACCAGCCAATCTAAAGATAGCACATGATAAACTGGTTAAAAAACGCCGAGAAATACAGCGCAAGCGAGAACTGGAACATCAAAAAATGCAGCTTGAAAAAGATACTAAACTGTATCTGAGTGAAAAGCAACAATACTTCGGACTGATCTTCACTGATGGGGATCTGACCATTAAGGTTTTGGAAAGCATTCAGGAATTTATTGCCGAATCAGATGCTCACGGTCACTGTGTTTTTACTAACAAGTATTACAACAAGAAAGACTCCTTATGCTTTTCCGCTTCAATTGCAGGTGTGAAAATGGAGACCATTGAAGTTTCCCTGACCAATGGTCAAATACTGCAGTCAAGAGGATTGAAAAATAATCCTTCAATCCATAATAAACGGATTATAAATCTTATGAAGCAGAATATTAATGTAGTTATGAGCAGGAAAGCTACTATCAAAAAAAGTGGCATCAAAAAGATTAACAGTAAAAGCATAGCAGCATAATGACACGTAAAAAATTAACTGCAGAAAACTACCAATTCATACATGACAACTACCTGAAGATGTCAGGGAAAGCAATGAGCCAAATATTTGAATGTGACTCAGGTGTAGTCTACCGGTACATGCGCAGCCAAGGTCTTCATGTACCTAAAGAGTTATCCAGAAAGTTCGCCAGCTCTCAGCTTGTTGGTAGAACAAAAGTAACTCCGGAACAAGATAAACTCATTAAAAAGTTATACCTCAAAGTTCCAATCAAACGACTGGCCAGACAAATCGGAATTGGTGACACCGCACTCATCCTAAGCATGAAAAGATTAAACCTGGTCGTTCCAAGAGAAATCATTGAACAGCGGATCATCGATGCTAGAATTAAAAAAGGAAGCATACCTCCAAATAAAGGCAAGAAGCAAACTGATTACATGTCTCAGGAGCAAATAAACAAAACGATTGCCACCAGATTTAAGAAAGGCCAAACCAATCACAACAGCCTTTATGATGGATGCATCCGCTTGCGTAAACCGCACAAGAATAGACCGAATGATAAGCCACACTTACACATCAGACTTTCAAAAGGTGTTTGGAAAGAACTCCAGATTCATAATTGGGAGAAAGTAAATGGACCAATACCAAAGGGTAATATCCTCACTTGTATTGATGGAGATACACTTAACTGTGACCCATCAAACTGGAAACTGAGCACCAGATCAGAAAGCGCTATCCAAAACTCCGGCCAGTTACATCTTACCGACAAGTATGTCGCTGGACTACTGGCCAGATCCGGAAAAGCTAAAGCACCGGTAGATGAGAACGTTCGTAACCTCATCCTAAGTGTACCGGCATTAGTAGAAATTAAAAGACAACAAATATTATTAAACCGCACAATCAATGATAATGAAACTTCAAAATCAACTTCGTGACATGATAGGTAAGACCTTCATGTATAGAAATAATAACGTTAAAGTTCTTCGCTATAAGCTTGACGACATCACCGCTACACTAATTACAGATGTCAAAGACATCCCATTTATGGTGGCAGATGCTGATAATATATTACCAATGTTTCTTCCAGTGGATGAATCCATTACGATCCATCATCACACTATACCTGATACATTTGATAATCCTCCTCGCAATTTGCCAGAGCTTCCTAATCTGATAATCAACAAACAGTCTGCAGCTTTAAGTGATATCATACTCAAGAACATCAAAGACATTCAGGATAATCCCACCAAGGAGGTGCTTGCCAAAGCAACTGCAATCAATGATCAGGTCAAGAGCATCCTCGATATCGCAAAGATTGAAGTGGAATCTATGAAGGTCATTGCTTACGTTGATAAATATACCCGGGGATGAAAGCTGATAAAACCATTAAGCACGGTAAAATTATCAGGAGGACTGCTTTCGTCATCTTGTTAATTATTATGTCGATAATAATTATTTGGTCGATAATGGTTGAACCAAAAGATTCGAATTTATACATCCTTGTAAATGTTGTTGATTCTGCATTTCGAACATGGGTTATGGTTTACATTATTTCTTGGTTCATTGATATACTTCAATTGTTTGATTTATGAAGGCGGTACAGTTTTTAAATAACGCGATATGAAGGCTATTCAAACAAATCTATTTTCAGATACTAAGCGTCTGCAGATGAATGAAAGCATCGAGCTAACTATTCAGTCGTTGATCACCTATGGCTTAAAATACAAGCACTGGTGCATGGCATGGTCCGGTGGTAAGGATAGTACTACTCTGGTTACCTTGATTGTTTGGTTGATCAATTCAGGCCGTATACCGAAGCCAGAAACCTTAACGGTAATGTATGCTGATACCAGGCTTGAACTATCTCCATTATTCTTTGCAGCCCAAGAGATCATTGAAGAACTTAAAGAGTTAGGTATCGATGTCAGGGTTGTGATGGCCCCACTGGAGAAAAGATTCATGACTTACATTCTTGGCCGTGGAGTTCCTCCTCCAAATAATAATACCTTCCGGTGGTGTACTCGTCAGATTAAGATTGATCCGATGAAGGCTGAACTTGAACGACTATTCCGGGGTAAAGGTGAAAAGGTTTTAATGCTTACTGGAGTCCGTCAAGGTGAGAGTGCAATCAGAGATCAAAGGATTGTTATGAGCTGCGGAAAGGATGGAGCTGAGTGTGGACAAGGTTGGTACCAGGAAACGATGCCTGAAAGCATTTGTGATACACTGGCTCCAATACTTCATTGGCGAGTCTGCCATGTTTGGGAATGGCTTAAACATTGGGCTCCATTACCTGAGTATGGGGACTTCTCAACTGCGATGATTGCCGATGCTTATGGTGGTGACGAAGCTGAGGAAATTAATGCTCGTACCGGCTGCATTGCCTGCCCTCTGGCATCGAAAGATACGGCATTGGATAACTTAGTCAAGCGCGAAGCTTGGAGCTATCTACAGCCTTTAAAACGACTCAAACCGATTTGGAGAATATTACGCTTCCCTCAAAATCGGTTAAGGAAGACTGGCAAGGAAAGTAGTGAAAAGAATAAACAACGTTTAGGCCCACTTACTATGAATGCCCGTAAATGGGCTTACACTGAGATCATCAAGCTTCAGAACGAAATAAACCGTGAGGCAATTTCTACCGGAAGACCAACAGTTACGCTTTTAAACAGACAGGAGCGACAACTTATCCAAAGCCTCTGGAAGATAAATAGATGGCCAAATCGTTGGGACGGTACTGAGCCTACCGGTGATATTGCTATGGATACTATTTATCATGATGGATCTGTTCAACCTTTAATCCCTTTTGGCATATGAGCGATTATTATAACAGACTTGCAGAGAAGGCTACCGAACTCAATTCAGAGCGGGAGACCCTTATTATTCATCGATCCAAGATACTCAATGAATTGCACATCATTTCAGTTCGCATGGAATCTCTGGACAAACTACTTGAAGAAAACTATAAGGAGCAAGAACCATACTGGCCAAAATGCCGGGAGCCTGAATCTGAACTCACATTCACGTCCGATGTCATTAAGTCATTTTATGCCAACCCAGATCGAACATGTGATGAACTGGCAGAAGATTTAGGCATAAACAAGTTTGTCGTAAAGAGAGAACTTGATAATCATTTCAGTAAAAAATTAGCAAACATCAAACACGAAGAATAACATGGCCCGCAAATCAGAACCAGGTATCCGCTACTTCCCGCTTGACTCTAACCATGTCAGCAACAATAAAATCAAGTTACTGGTGAACGAATTCGATAGTCACGGGTACTGGATTTATCAATGTATACTTTCAGAAGCCTATTCAAAAAAAGGATATTATGTAGACTTTTCTGACCCAGATGTGCTCATTCTTTTTGCTTCAGATGTATGTAAAAAACCAGTCTCTTTAGTCAAAGATGTGATTGCCGGATGCGTCCGCAGAGGGCTCTTTGAAAGCGCTATTTTTGACACCTATAAAGTACTCACAAGCGACCGTATTCAGATCAATTATCTGGAGGCAAAAAAGGAGTTGAGAAAGAAAGGTAACGTGTTGAAATTAATCTCTGAGTATTGGGTCATTGATGTAGAAAAATCTACGACTTTAAAGTTTTTCTCGATAATTGGCAATTCTTCCCGGGAAGAATTAGAAAAAATAGGGGAAGAATTAGAAAAAATAGGGGAAGATAGGGAACAAAGGAGAGGAGAGGAGAATAAGAGTAGAATAGAAGAGAAGAGAGAGGGGCAAAAGCCCAGCACTTTCGTGCCCCCCTCACAGTTGGATTTAGAAAATTTTTTCTCAGAAGAAAAGCAATTATCTGCCTCAGGTTGGGCGCTCAAAAAATGCAAAACCGAAGCCGAAAAATTCATCAACAAATACACCTCCGTTGGATGGAAAATTGGCCGAGGACAAATCCTCATGCAAGACTGGAAAAGTGCTGCACTAAACTGGATTGAATCCGAAAAAGAATGGTCTGCAAAAAATCCCTCCTCAGCTGTCAATACCCCATCAGTTCCATACCAGGTTGGACGAACTCAAGTATCCACTCCAACCGCTGAACCTTCCGAGCAACAGAAAAAACAAATTGCAATCCAGGCCATTACCAATTCCTTTGACGATTTCATTGCCACTGGCCACTATGAAGACTTTGGAAACGCCATTTACCGCGCTTTTACCGTCACATTATCGAACCAAAAATTCAACGAATTCATTGAAAACCGTGATGAATATTACAAAAATCGTGGCTTAGATAGGCTTAAAAACCGACAATCTAAAACCATCGACATGAAAAGCGGAATACTCAAAGCCATCGAAGACAACGCTCTTTCTGATGTAGACACTGACCAAAAAGCTATCGTAGAGGGCAGAAAGGAAGCAATTCGTGATTTCTTCATTCACCTGGTCGATGAAAAGATTTCGATTAATGAAATTTTAAACTGACAAAATACGTCCAAACAACCTAAGCCATGATCATTGAAAAAATGTTAACCGATGAGCTGACCGATATACGGGAGGAAGCGAGAGCGAAAAAAGATTTTGCATTGAGTGATCAGATCCGGAATGAGCTTGACAAGCGTGGATCGTTTTGCTTTGACAATCCGGAAGGGCAGATGGTCTATCACCTGGGACCAGGATACACCCGGGAGTTTGTGATCAAGCACCGGGAATTTATTGACAAAAGTTTTGAAACCAACAAACAATTTAAATTATGAAAATCAAAGAGTTAAAAGAAAAATTGAAAAACATGCCTGATGACATGGATGTGATGATTCCTAGAGTAGACGGAGACGCAATGTTTACCCTCCTAGAAACCGTAGAAGTAAGGTCGATTCGATTTCATGAATGCGAGGAATCAGATGGGAATTGCGAGTGTGAGGCTGTTGCACATGTGGAATGCTTAATCCTAGACGAAGAATAACCATGACCCTCGGATTCACTCAAACCATCAACGGGCAGCCAAATTTCTTCATTGAGAAGATTTGGGCTGGATTAATCGCAACCAGGCAGGCAACAATTTCGGATTATGAACGATACCAGGATGATCACAGGTTGCTGATCGGTAGTGGCTTCCCTGACTACGGACAGATGATGATCAACTCCAAGGATCACACGATTCGTGAGGACAGACACAATCGATGGAAGGCTTGCATGGATATTCACTTCGTGATCAATAACCGGTCACCAAAACGCTTCCAGTTCGCACCGGTGGTGAAATGCGTTTTGGTTCAGGAAATCAAGATCGATTACTACCTTGGTCCTGACATTGATCCTCAAATTTTCATCGCAGGCAAGATTTTCTACAGCGAGCGAATCGGGGTTGATTTCGGGCTTCGTGATCTTGCTGTTAATGATGGATTTGATGGGATAAGCTCATTTCTGGACTACTTTGATCGCAATTTTACTGGCAAAATTATTCACTGGACAAACTTGAAATATTGAAACGATCTATCTCAAAATCTATCATCCAGGATCTGAAAGATCGCGGGTACATTGAGCATAACGGTACTTTTTACCCTCCGGATCAGGCAGCTGCTTTGAACATCGTTCCACAGGTTAAGTCCAAACGTAAACGCTCTGAGCCCAAGATCTTTGCCGATACCGTTGACACGTTCACGATGCTAATCACCAAGCAGCTCAATGTCAGGATCGTGATGGAGTATCGGTTTAACCTGGAGCGCAAGTGGCGATTTGACTATGCTATCCCAGAACATATGATCGCAATAGAAGTGGAAGGAGGTGTATGGACTGGTGGTCGTCATACCCGTGGAGCTGGATTCATTGGTGACATGGAAAAATATAATTCGGCTGCTTCACTTGGTTGGACCCTGGTCAGAAGAACTCCTGATAAGCTTTTGACCGAAGAAACAATCCGTTTGATCAAAGTAATTATCGATCAAAAAAAATAAATCAAAAAATACTATTTGGTTATCAAAGGTATAATTTATAGCTTTAAATGATTTTTACAGAAAATGGAAAAAAAGAAGTCTGATAAACTCGAAACTTCTAAGCGTGTAATCAGGGTCGTTGAATGGATCCTGCAGGATAAAAGTCGTCAGGATATCTTGAAGCTTTGTGAAAAACATTTTGGCGTTTCCTGGAGGCAGGCTGAGAGATATTACCTGAAAGCTCATGAATCATTTGTTGAGACGAACATGGTTTCACTGGAGCGCAAAAGAGGGTACTATATCCAGCGTAAACGCAAGCTGATCAGTAACATGCCTGAAAAGGAAAAGAAAACTGCAGCTGGTGTTCAGGCCATCAACAAAGTGCTTGACAGCATGGCCATGTTAGAGGGAATTGCAACAACGAAAGTTGAATTATCGGGTAAGGATGGAGGCCCGATTGAACAAGATTATAACATCACTTTAAAAATTAAATGACCAAAGATCGGATCCTTACCGACTTGTTCAAATCAGAAGAGTTTAACTCCTGTATTGGCAAGATGAAGCCTGCACATCTGCAGGACGATTTGAGGTCCGAGGTTATTTTGATCCTGTGTGAGAGTGATGAAGAGAAGATTTTGAACCTGCATGAATCCGGAGGTTTAAGGTATTACACGGTACGAATTATTCTGAATCTGATCCAGAGCAGTTCGTCACCATTTTACAAAAAGTACCGGTCGATGTTTGACACCAGAGATCCAAAGGCAACACAGAATGATAAGTCTGGAATTGATAATGGGGATGCATATCTGGAGAGTTTATTGCAGCAGGAAGCCGAAAGTGATCAGGAGTATGCCGGTCAGGTTTTCAGTATCCTGGAGAAGCGAGAGGTGAAGGAAAATCAGGAGGATGCAGCATTGCTGGCAGTGGATGATTTGTACTGGTATGATCAGCAGATTGTGAAGTTATACATGAGATTGGGTAATTTTCGTGCGATTGAGAAGGAGACCGGGATCCCGTGGGAAAGTTGTTACAAAACATTTAAAAAAGCTTGCAAGCAGATCAAAGATAAAGTGATTACACAAATGCCAAAATGAAATGAAACCTGGTATTGATAAGCAGAATTCTTGTGAGGGGAAACTGAGGTATGGTACTATGTCTGAGGCTAATTTGGCGGTGACAAACTTGAATAAGAGCAAGTCAGCAAAGAAAAGAATGGGAGGGTACAAATGCAGTTTTTGCGGGAAATACCATGTGGGTCATACGAAGCGTCAGGCATCGAATCAGGAAAAGAAGCGGTTGAAATTAAACCCAATAGAGTACAAAATTAACGCGGACTTAAGCTCCGGATACTGTATCATCAAAAACGCAATATGAATATTTTCAAGCAACCAAAAAACAATCGTAAGACTACCAGGGGTAGAAAACGTCAACAGGTTATGTCCGGTCCAGCTCGTATCGTTGCTGGGGAAAGTAAAGATAGAAACGGAAATGTAAAACGCTGGTACATCAAGAATCCTGTTGCTCCACATGTGGTTAAAACCATCATTCATGTAAGGCCAACTGCTATATGACAAAGAGCGAAATAATACTTTCTGCTTTAGCAATTGCTTTCGCTTTTGTGAATATGGTTTATCCAATTTTGGCCAGAAGGAAATTCTTTCAGCGCAAGCCATTTAACTGCATCATGTGTCTGACAGGATGGGCTTCATTGGGGTTATCACTGATCAATGGATACGGCATCGGATCAATACTTTTCATGATTGTAGGGCTATTTGTCGGAGCGATGTTTGAAGGGATTAAAATGATGTATTTATGAGTATTGATGAAACCATATCTGGAATTGTTAGTGCAGCATCTTCAGACGATTACCCGTCAGCTGTTCGCTTGTTGATTGACTTTGTGAATCATCAATCAAAAGAAAAACCATCAATTGATGGACATAACAAGAATGTTCTTAATTTGCTTGGTCATGCATGGAATGCCTATTTGATCGCAAATGATCATCAAACAACACCACAAGATGCAGACAACCTAAATGACTTCCGAAAAGCTATACTTGATGCTCAGCGGATTGTAGCGACAAGGGAACTTCAGTTAATTAAACCAGAATTTTTCAAATGAAGAAATCATCGATAGGATATTTTATCGGGCTTGGAATCGGGTTGAATATGTTCTTCAGTGAATATGCATTCATGTTCTCGATGGAGGATAAGAGTAAAAATTATTGTGGGATGGAGCAGTTGGTAGCTCGTCGGGCTCATAACCCGAAGGTCGTCAGTTCGAGTCTGGCTCCCGCAACAACACACAGAAGAGTGCCCCGATGAAAGGATGGATTTCTGATCGCGCAATCAGAAGATCATTTTTCGCAGACGATCGCTGTGATAGTCGGGGCCAGGATATTAATTAAACTAAAAATTTAGAGACATGATTGAATTAGGGCAACAAGGGAAAGACAAGATCACAGGTTATGAAGGTATTATAACTGCGAGGATCCAATATATCACCGGATGTGATCAATATGGTCTGACTCAAAAGGCTATACCAGGAACAACTCCATTACCAACTGAGTATTTTGATGAAGGTCGTATTGAGATAACAGGACGTGGTATTCTTCCTGAAGAAGTTCAAACGAATATGAATGGTGGTCCAAATCGCGATGCTCCAAGATCGTAAAATGAAAATCCTCGGCCTCATCAATAGAAACTCTGGACCCGGTTTTCACCGGATCATGATGCCATTACTCATGATGGAAGGGCCGGATGTGTACATCACCAATTCAGTTAAAGTCGAAGATTTTGAGGGTTGCGATTACATCTATTACAACCGGGTTATTTCTAATGAGGTTTTAGCATGCCGGGAAAAGTATGGTTTCAAGATCGTGGTTGACGTGGATGATTACTGGGAACTTGATTACCATCATATCGCATATAAGGATTATTTAGTCAACGATTTTGGAAGCTTGCAAAAAATGCATCTTCGAAATGCTGATGTGGTGACAACAACTCATGAACGTCTGGCTGAGAAGATAATCCCGTATAACAATAATGTGATCGTTGTTCCGAATGCGATTCCCAATCATGAATACTTTGCTTTCAATAAAACTGAATCAGAGCGTGTGAGGATCTTCTGGCAGGGATCCATCACTCATGAGAAGGACATTGAATTGCTCAGAGGCCCGGTAAAGCGGTTAGATCCAAATAAGGTGATGATGGTTATGGCAGGGTATACAAAGCATGAAGCCTGGGATCGAATGGTCAGCACATACACAAGTGGTCTGAAGCTGAATGGGTCTATACTTCCCGGGACAGCCACTCATTTGTATTATCATAACTACTCATTTGCAGATATCTGTCTGGCCCCACTGGTTGAGAGTCAGTTCAATTCATTTAAGAGCAATCTGAAGATATTAGAGGCAGCTCATGCCGGACTTCCTGTTATTGCCAGTGCAGTTCATCCTTATCATGATATGCCGGTTCTGTATGCTGAGAAGCAGAGCGACTGGTTTAAATACCTAAACAAGCTTATCAATAATCCTGAATTGCGTAAGGACATCGGACAAAATCTGAAGGAGTTCTGCAACAGGAATTACAATTTTCAAAAAATCAATCAAAAACGAAAGGAAATATTCATTTAATATGTTTAACAACCACGCTACGACAATTAAGCTAGGGTCAAATAGTCAGACTGTTCAGTTTAATACTCCATCATCTGGTATAATGCAACGATCGCATTCGAAGAGTAGGTTTATAAGATTCGATCATGGATCTAAATTAGCTGACTGGATTTTCTCAGATAATCCTCATACTAAGGACAAGAGCCAAGGAGAATACTTTAGGCATGATCCTGACGGTTTCGTCACAGTACTTCAGGTAATGATCTTCGGTGATATCAAATATCTATGCGAGATTGTCAACAATGAAGACTTAATTGAACAAACAACTTAATTCCCAAATTATGAAAAGGACAACATCAATTTTACTACTTATCGCTGCAGGACTGATCATGGCATTTACAATGTCAGCTCAGGATCCTAACAAGATGACTGTGACGTTAATGGCTGATCAGTGGAATGCTACTCTGCAGGTGATTGAATCCTCTCAGGCTCCGCACGTGCAGGTGACAGCAGTGCAGCAGCTGATTATCCCACAGCTTCAGGAGCAGGCAAAAGCTATTCAGGAAAAGGCTGCTGCAGATGCAAAAGCAGATTCACTTAAAACCAAGAAGCCATGAGAGCTGATAACATAGAATTCCTGGAAGCAAACAGGCATCATTATACCACATTGGTTAATGCCGGTTTCATACAACATCTGGATCAATCAACAAGACAAAGGATGCTTGATATTATTCATGAGGAGTTTAACCCGGGATATATTGCAACTCTCTGGTGCCAGAGCTGTATTGCTGACATGCTCAAGTACTTATATGTTCAGTACGACAAATGGGTGGCTTCTCAACCGGTTGAAGAACCAGTTCAGGAACGTGATCATGTTCGCATGACTTTCCCAATTCAGGAAGCAGCTGAGGAAACAAACGATGTCATTCCGGAGGAGGTTAAACCAGCAGCTGAATTGCCTAAGGTAGATGGCACATTGTTTGGCCAGAACAAAGAGGAAGTCAAACCAGTTTCTATACAAGTAGGCAAACCTACTAAGGATCCTGTTTTACCAAAAAAATACAAACAGATAAGATAATGGGAGCTTTAATCGGAATGGCAGTTTACTCCACTGCAGAGAATCAGAAAGATGATTGTCTGATCAGAACACTGGATAGTTTGCGTAAGACCGTTGACTTCTCAAAGCATGAACTCATGCTTTCGGTAAATGCAGCAACTCCAATGACAAGCGCTATTATCCATCAGTACAAGGATATCATCAGTAAGGTTTTCATTAATGCAAGCAATCTTGGTACAGCTGAAGCAATTAATCTGTGTTGGAAAGAGCGTGAACCTGGTCAGCATTGTATTAAAATGGATGATGATGTTGTGATCCATCAATCAGGATGGATAGAAACTATGATTGATGCAATATCCCGTGATCCTAAGATCGGTCAGATCGGACTTAAGCGAAAAGACTGCTGGGAATTCCCATATCATGAGAATCCGGACTTCAGGAGTGAAATGCACATGCTTTCAAATAATGGGGGACAGCCATGGATAATTATTGAAAAAGTTAAGCATGTGATTGGTACCTGTGTGATGCATTCATCAGATTTACTGGATAAGGTGGGTTATCTTAGGCAGCCTTCATTGTATGGCTATGATGATGTATTAATGTCTCACCGGTCTCAAATTGCCGGGTTTTATTCTTGCTTTTTATCGCACGTAGAGATAGATCATATTGATCATGGATTAACTCCATATCAGGACTGGAAACATAAGCACAGCGGAGAGCAGACGCAGGCTGTAATTGATCTAACTCATCGGATGTACAGGGGTGAGGAATCCATTTACTATAATCCGTTTTAAAGTGAAAATACTCATCGGTAAATATATTATCAGTAAGATCCTTGAGTATAACGAATATAAGGCGCTCAATTTGGGTATGCCTGCATTCAACAAATTATACTCAATTCTTAAGAAAATTTACGGGGATTCTGGAGCATTAACACTATTCTGTTATTACGACAAATTAATCAAAAAACATAACTTATGAGCTCTAAATCAACTTCATCTAGGGGAGGAATAGGCTTTACCGGATTATTAACTATCCTGTTTATCGGGCTTAAATTGACAAACTACATTGCATGGTCATGGCTTTGGGTGCTATCTCCTTTATGGCTGCCATTAATTCTATTGTTAATCGGATTTATATTTTTTGTATTTCTTCATAAATAACTCATGAACATTGAATTACCAGGCGACAGCCTAGATTACGAATTAATAACTGAAGGCGTGAATCTATCCAGGAACGTATCTGGTATGACTTGCGAGATTGGACTTCGCCGTGGTGGGGGTACTAAGTTCATCATTGATGCAATTGCTGCGAACTGCCCTCACAAAGTTCACGTTGCTGTCGACCCTTATGGATCAATCATTTATGCCGACAAGGACAATAGTCACATACGGCTTGATTATACCAACGATATGCGGGATGAAAGCCTTCCAAACGTGTATGCCTATGCTAAACTGAAAAGAGTGAACTTCATTTTCATTAATCTGGAAGATACTGAGTTCTTTAGCAGATATGCCGATGGAGTCCCGGTATATAATGAAGTCAAGAGCATTGAGAATGAATACAGCTTTGTTCACTTTGATGGTCCCCATGATGTGATCTCATTGAAGACCGAGCTGCAATTCTTTTTACCACGCACTCCCAAAGGTGGTGTTTATTGCTTTGATGATCTCAAGCATTACGATCATTCTAAGATTGAAGAGATAATTTTCAAAGCAGGATTTAAAGAGGTTGCCAAAACAGGCAGGAAAGGGCTTTATGTTAAAGGTTAAGGTCATCACATTTGCAACAAGTCCGTGCAAGGATCTGGAGGATAGCTTGATTAAGTTCGGATATGATTATATTATTCTGGTCGGTCCATGGAAAGGATTCGGTACGAAGGTCATTGAAACACGTAAATACCTTGAGCAACTATCAGGATACACTCACTTTATTTTCGTAGATGCTTATGATGTGATCTTCATCGGACCATTGGATAAAATTCTTGAAAAGTATAAAGGAGGCATTCTGTTTTCAGCTGAGAAGAACTGCTGGCCGGATCAACATTTGGCAGGCAAATACCCAAAAACTGATTCAGCCTGGAAGTACTTAAACTCCGGGAGCTACATGGCGCCGATTGCAGAGTTCCTTGAACTTACTGAGCGGCTCTTCTGCAATTACGAAGATGACGATCAGCGTTATTTCACCAACATCTTCCTTTATGGAAACGATATTCAGCTGGATTATAATTGTGAGATCTTCCAGTCGATTGCATTTTGCTATGAGGATGAATTGACAATCACGGATCATCTCAAAAATAACTGGACCAATACATTACCGGTCATCATTCACGGTAATGGCAAGGCCGATATGACAGCCATCAAGAACATTAATATTATGAACAATATCTCAGAATTGAACTGGCAGAATACTGCTGAATATCATCAAGGCATACATGAAGGATTTATAGCCAAAGTGAATGGAATGCCGGAACTTAAAGCCCATCGTGATTTCGTTGAGACGAACATTTTCGGTTTTGGGGAACGGTCATTCCTTTGGCTATGGTGGCTTCTGATCAAAGAGATGCCGGCATCATTCACATTCATGGAGATTGGAGTATTTAAAGGTCAGATACTTTCTCTCATTCGCATGGTAGCTGATATGCAGGCAAAGAAAGTGGTTAGGCATGGTGTAACACCACTGTCATCAATTGGAGGCGTGTGGGAGTCGGATTATGAGGCTGATATCAAATTCATTCACGATCAGTTTAAGATCAAGAAGGACTATAAGATTATCAAAGGAGACAGCACAGATCCTCAGACCATAAAGGCAGCATCAGAAATTGAACTGGATATCCTGTATGTGGATGGTGGCCATACTTACGATATCGCCAAATCAGATATCGAAAACTATTCACCATTGATTAAGTCAGGCGGTTACCTGGTAATTGATGATTGCTGTAATGATCTAAAAATGCCATTCGGATATTTCCAGGGAATTGAGAGTGTTACCAGAGCTGTGAATGACCTGCTTCCGAATAAAGACTTTGAGTTTGTATTCAGTGTAGTTCACATTAAAGTGTTCCGCAGACGATAACATTTAGGTGGTCAAACGTATTACAACTTTTACAATTATCTGATTCCAACTATCAATAAAATTTAATTCAGCATGGATCATATGTTTAAAGCTTTGTTCTTATCCACTGCAGGCATAGAAGCTGCTAAGCAGGGGTTAATTACATCCGGCAATGATCAGTATTATAGGGTTAAGAAGTTGGTTCTGGATGTTACGCAGATTGAGAGTTATTATGAAACTGATGATACCCAGTTAAGCCAAACTTGCTGTAATGTGATTATGAGATCCGGAGTAAGCTGGACATTAATCATCAGTCTGCAGGAACTCATTGAGCTTCGTAAAACACCATTAATTTTTTACAACTGATGGCTGCTATCAAATATACACGGCCATTCGTATATTCCTATCAGGCTGATATCATTGATAGTCCATCAAGATTTACGGTGACTGAGGCATCAACAAAGGTTGGTAAAAGTGCATCACATCTTATCTGGCTATTTGAGCAACCTTTGGCTCTTAATTTAACAGCAGGACAGTCTGTTTGGTGGATCGCTCCGGTATTCTCTCAGGCAGAGATCATGTTCCATCGTCTTAAAAATCAGCTGTCAGATAAAAGCTTCCTGAAGTTTAATGAATCAAAGCTTAGGGTTATTTATCCTACTGGTGCCGAAATGCAGTTTAAGTCAGCTGAGAAGCCAGATAACCTTTATGGGGATGATGTTTATGCTTTTGTATTTGATGAGTTTACACGAGCCCGGGAATCAGCATGGCATGCGCTAAGGTCAACAATTACATCAACCGGTGGTAAAGGAAAGTTTATTGGTAACTGTAAGGGCAAAAAGAACTGGGGGTATAAGTTAGGTCAGAAAGCAAAAAATGGAGAGGATCCTAACTTCACATACTTTAAGATCACGGCCTACGATGCTGCAGCTGCTGGCATGTTAACGAAAGACGGAAGGCCATTTATTGAGGAGATTGAAGCTGCTCAAAGAGATCTTCCGGAAAATGTGTTCAAAGAGCTGTATTTAGCTGAGGCATCTGATGATGGATCGAATCCGTTCGGGATGGATCATATTTCCAGATGTATTTATCCGATAAGTGATCAGCCGGCTGTTTGTTATGGAATCGACTTAGCTAAGAAGCATGACTGGACAGTAATAACCGGGTTAGATAAGTTTGGCCAGGTTTGTTATTTCGAGCGATTTCAACGTGACTGGAGGCAAACTACTCAGGCTATCTTGGATCTTCCTGCTGTTCCAGTTGCAATTGACAGTACCGGAGTAGGGGATCCGATCGGGGAAGACATTGCCAGTAAGCGTGATAACGTGGAATTATTTGTTTTTACATCCAGGTCAAAGCAGCAGTTAATGGAAGGGTTGGCATTGGCTGTTCAGAAGCGTGAAATCACCTTTCCGGAAGGGGTGATTAAGGATGAGATGGAAAGCTTTGAATTTGAATATACTAGGACTGGTGTGAAGTACTCAGCACCTGAAGGTCAGCATGATGACTGTGTGTGTTCTTTAGCATTGGCCCGGAGTATCTGGAGTAAGTCTGTAGTTCAAACCACTACTCCTAGCTGGTAATTGATTATCCAGATTAGGTTAACTGAATATCTTTCATACTTAATTCTTTTCCGGTAAATGCGAAGTATAGGTTTTGTAATGTATGAACATACGGTATAAATATCCATTCGCCACCTTCAGATGAAATATGAAAGCCTCTTTTATTATCTCCAAATATTTCGAATTGCCAGATTATACGATTTGTTAAACCAAGCCATCGCAACCATTGTTCAGTTAGTACTATTGGAGCCATATCATGAATGTCAATTGCTACCCATTCAGTAATACTTGCAGGATTTTCATGTATTAAGCATGATTCAACTTTAAGAAAACCAATTGTTAAAACACGTCTAATCGTAGTGGTAATTGGCATGTGTGTTGGTGAACTTTTGTCAACCGGATGGAATAGGTTACCTACTCTTAATTCATTAATTTCCATATGATCAAAGATAGCAAATACACACTTCAAATTTTCATCACCAACAAAACATGACTTTCTATATATATAGTCATGAATTGGAATGATATCACTGTACAGCAGTTTCAGGAGCTTCACCGGATCAACTCTGATCATACGCTTGACGATATGGACCGGGCCACCAGAACCATCGGTATTCTTTACAATAAATCTGAAAAGGAAGTTGATGAAATGGAATACATTGAGTTTGGCAAACTTTCCCGTGCCTGCTCATTTCTATTGGTAAATGAAGTACCTGGTAAAGCAGTAAAAAGCATTAAGGTAGCCGGTAAGAAATATGCTATTCCATACAACATAAGTGAGTTAAAATACCGGCAATATGTGGAGGTTATTTCCTTCTCAAATAATGTGATTGAAAACCTGCATAATATTTTGGCCTCTATCGTTCAGCCTGTTCGATTTGGATTTAAAACCAAAAATAAGGTTGAGGATCATGCGAAGATCGCTGAGGTCATGAAGGATGCCAGCATCGTGGATGTATATCACTCCTGTGTTTTTTTTTGCAAACTCTTCATCGGTTCAATAGAAGCGATTACAAAGGGTTGTTTGGAAAGGAAGATCCAGATGAATACGGAGAAAATGATGGAGATGATGATCTTATTGAGAGATTCCAAAAACGCTATGGATGGATGTATTCCTCCAAACGCGCAGCCGATTACGAAGGGATCACTTTAGATCAGCTGTATGAACTCGGCGTAATTCAGGTATTAAATGATCTAAGCTATTTGAAGGCAAAGGATGTATACGACCAACAGATAAGTAAAAAGTAATGGCTCAGACAATAGCATCACAGTCAATCAGTAAATCTCAGGCTAAGCTCTTAGCTTCAGGGTTTCTTGATTCATTGGGTAAAAATAAGGACTTCAGTGATCTGGTCTTAAATGATAGCCTGACAACATTATTTCAACTGGCTGGAGAGTTGATTCTCGAAACAACCAATAATTTATCTGCTGCAGGTAATGTTTCTTCTGGAGCTTTGTCTGAATCTTTCAAAGTCAGAAATCCTTATTATGAGGGACAGGAGATTCATCTGGATGTTGAGGCACTCTATTATTATGAGTTCTTAAACAAAGGGGTTAAAGGTACACGAAGCGGAGAAGGGAAATTCTCATTTAAATCTGATTTACCATCCAGGCAGATGGTAACTGAAATTGCTGCATGGATGGAACGTGCAGGGATGGCTAGTTTCAATATAAAGAAGTCAATCAGCAATCAGGAGGTTAAAAATAAACGCATCAGTCAATATGATAGTGCCTATGCGGTGGCCAGATCCATTAAGATGAAAGGGATTCGCAAAACTGGATACTTTGACAGAGCTGTCAAGACCATTCAGGACACAGCAATTACTGAACTCGGTAAGGCTTTTAAAATTGACCTCATAAACTCATTACCCAATAATTTAAGCGATGGCACTGATAATTCAAAGTAATCCAGGCAACTATTATAGCGCTCATGGAGATATTCTCTATGTGGTTTCGGATTTGGCAAAGGCAAATGATCCTGCGACTTACAATGATTTTAAATATGTGTGTGATGTTTATATCGGTGGGGTACTGGTTGCGAGGTTAAAAAAAATCCCTCAGCCAGATACTAAGATGGGAATCTTTAATATCGGCACCATCGTTCGGAATTACATTACAGCAACACTTAATCCGGCAAGTACTTTACGCGCTCAGCAATTGGGATCAGGGGCTTTTTACATACCAGTTCAGGTGAAGTTTGGGGAAGAGTACAATTACATTACCTATACTGATCTAAAGCTTGATGAACGCTTTTACTTTAACCATTACAACGGGAGGATGCTGGGTGTGGCTACAGATCTGGCTGCTTTGGTTGGGAAGGTTGTCAGCTCAAGGCCATTAATCAATAGTGTGATGATTGGTGGAGGCAGGTCATTTATTCCTTATTTCCCGAATGAAACTCCTATCCCTGTTGAGATAAAGACCTATAACTATGCAAATACATTGGTGTCTACTCAAAGCACAACGGTTACTCCTAATGCAAAAGGTGTAGCAGTAACATTAAACTTTGAATTGGTTGAGAATAATAGTGTTGATGTTGACATACAGGTTTATGTCAATGATGTTTTAACACATTCTCAATTTGTATCTGGAACTTTTACGGTATCTGCCAATGAGGGGGATATAGTAAAAGTACAATTACTTACCAATGGTGCGACACCATGGCCCGGAACAGGAACTCCATTTGCAAATATTTACATTACTGAAGATGGAGTTACTATATATAATCAGATTACAACTGATCAGGGAGATCCAGATTATCATGTACTTTATGAAACCTCATTTGCAGTAAAAAATAGAGATTATAGTATTGTAGGAGTAGGGGATAACACAGCTGTTCCAACTACAGATATTGTTGATGACACTTCAACTGATTATGTTTTGCCATACGATCTGCAGCTGTTTGATGTGTCACCGGCAAAGATCAATGCTGCATTTACAGGGCTAATATCCGAGTATATTAAATACTATACCGTTAAGATCGGATCCACATCCATTTATAAATTTAACCTGGTTTGTGAGCCAAAGTATACCCGGTACACGCTTCACTTCCTGAATAAATTCGGAGGGTTTGAAAGCTTTGATTTTACTAAAGTGTCCAGGAAATCAATAAGCATTGAAAAGAAGGATTTTGGCAAGCTACCATATACTGTCGACTCAAACGGTGCTATCTCTTATTACAATGGCAATAACGTATACAATGAAACAAGGAGCGTTTTTGTCAGTCAGTTTACTGAGAACCTGATATTAAACTCAGATCTGTTGACTGATGATGATTATAACTGGCTGGCAGAATTGCTGATCAGTCCGCTGGTTTATATTGAATTGAATGGTTATCTGGTGGGTGCAACAATCAAGAATAACAATTATGAGTACCGTAAACGAGTGAATGATAAATTAACCAGCCTGACCATTGAGTTGGAGTTTGGGGATCAATATAATGCTCAATTCAGATAAGATGTTCGAGTTTTTCATAGAGAATTATAAGCTTGATATTAAAGGTAATCTTTCAGCATTACTGAATTTATCTATTGATGATGTCAAAGACTTCTCCTCAAGATCCACATCGTTTAGCAGAACGATTGTACTTCCTGGCAACTCCACGAATAATAAGCTGTTCGGGCATATTTTTGATATTTCTATTAACAATACCTATGATGATACGCTTGCCAATGTAGGGTACAATTTTAATGCTGCGAAATCAGCTAAGGCAATTATCTTCCAAGATAATATTCAGGAATTTAGTGGAGTCCTTAGGCTTCTTGAGATTATTGTTGATCGTGATCATATTGAATATGAGGTATCTGTATTTGGTCATTTAAATAGTTTGAATTCTGCTTTAGTCGGGGCATTAATTGAAGATCTTGATTTCAGTGCCTATGATGAAGCCTACACAGAAACGAATATCATTGCTTCATGGGATAACCCTGGTGGATCCGGACTTTATTATCCATTAATTGATTACGGCACTTATTCGACAAATAAAAAGGACTGGCAGTTAGGAACATTCAGGCCAGCTATATATGTAAAGGAAATCATAGATAAAATGTTCTCAAATGCTGGATTTCGGTATGAGAGTGCATTATTTGATACGGACCGGTTTAAAAGACTTATTGTTCCAAACAACAGGAAAGCTCTATACAGTGATATCAAGAACTTACTTAATGTCACATCGAATACCCCTCAGGTCATAACCAATAATCCTGGTGGAGTATACGATCCATTTGCTGATGCATCCATGGATCTTGCTTTTGCGACTCAGGTAATAATAAAGGATTTTACAGCATCGATTGATGATCAGGAGTTCACCTATGGGGGATCAACTCTAAAGGTGGATATCACACTCAACCTGAATATTACCTATAAATCAGTCACTGAGGATGTCAGCATTTTCCTGTTTAAGAACTTCCCTGGTGTGATCGGGTCTGGCATACTCGCTGCAACTCCTACATATCAAAGTGAAACTATATCAATTTCTGCATCTAACCTTGATCTGAACAATCTTGATGTTTTGTCTGCATGGATTGGTTATCCAGGAATTGTTAGTCCTGATTATTATATCCGGGTAGATTCATGCGAACTCATTGTAAACCTTACTGCAGCTCAAACAGCTACACTTGGATACGGTGAAACCGTAAATGTAAATTTTAACCTTCCAAAGAATATCAGGCAAATTGATTTCCTGGTCAGCATTGTTAAACTGTGGAATCTCTACGTTACTGAGGACCAATTTGATGACCGCTTAATTTACATCAAACCATTTGTGAATTTTTACAGCACGGCATTGTCTGATGTGGTTGACTGGACCTACAAGCTGAATCGTAATAAACCCACCAGGATCAGGCCGATGAGTGAGATTAATGCCAAGATCTATGAGTTCAAGTACAAAAGCGACAGTGACTATTATAATGAGCTTTACAAGAAACGGTATGGTGTTGATTATGGGAATCATATTTATGACACTGAATTCGAGTTTGAGCAAAAGACTGACAGCTTTGAGCTTATATTTTCTCCAACTCCACTGGTAGGTTTTGCCGGGGAGGATAAGTTGTATTCTACGATTTACAAAAAGAATAATGATGTGGAGGAGAATGTTGATAGCAATATCAGGATCCTTCAGACTAAAAAAGTTACCGGGGTAGCTGCATGGAATCTTTTGGATGATGCAACCGTGTTGGCCAGTCCTACAGAATATGGCTATGCCGGTCATTATGATGATCCGGATTCTCCAACCAATGATTTAAACTTTGGGGCTCTTGCTGAGGTATTCTTTACTTTGGTAGCTGGTGATTTGAGTAATACCCAGTTCAATGCTTACTGGTCACAGTACATGGCCGAAATCACGGATAAAAACTCTAAGCTTGTAACGGCTAATTTCTATTTAAAGCCATCTGATATATTCAATCTGGACTATTCCAAATACATCATGGTAGATGGAGTAATTTTCAGACTGAATAAAATCATTGATTACAATCTGGTAAGCCCTGATGATTGCAAGGTAGAGCTATTAAAATCTATATTCTCAGGCATCACTTCAGGTGGAGGTACCACAACAGTATGCCAGGCTGTAATTACATTATCACCGGCTCAGGTAGCAGATACCGGTGGGTCTATTACAGTGGATGGAATTGTTCTTACTTCACTGGCGGGAGTAGTCACGCTGGTTTGGGATGCAAGTATGAAATCATCGTTTATTCCATGGCCGGTTATCTGGGCTTACTATAATGGAGCAAAACAGCCGGTATTCCCTGTTCTGGATGATAATGACAATCCAACTGAAGTAGCGATTGATTTAGGAGCGATACCGGATAATAATGCTCATATCATTCTTCCATGCATTGATTCAGCCAAAGTACTGACATTAACAGCTGCTCAGATCACAAGTTCAGGCCCAATCATTGTAGAAGGCATATCGTTATCTGCAACAGCTGGAGTAGTATCGCTTTATTGGCTTGGTGATCAGATTTCTCAGTATGGGGCTCATCCGGTAATCTTTGTTTATTACGATGGCCAGATTCAACCTGTATTTGCTTCTGTTGATAATAATGATAATCCGGGGGTAATTACCCTCGATCTGGGAGCAATTCCATCGGGCGATGCTCACTTCCTGATCATGAGAAGCTTCACGTTTACTGTTATTGAATTAAGCCCAGCTGAGGTAGCATCATGCAATATAATTACAAATGGCATATCCGTTACTTCCACCGATGGGGTGATCTCAGTTACAATGAATGCAGAACTTCTGGCATTACATGGAGAATTCCCGTTTGTAGGATGCTATTATGATAATGCCTTCAGATCGTTGTCACCATCCATCAATGACAATGATAATCCAACCATATTAACGCTTGATCTGGGAGCAATTCCATCGGGTAAACTGTTTTTAATCTTAGTATAATGGAAACTATAGTTGCAGCAGCGCTTACACTTGATGCTTCGCAGGCAAATAAAAGTGTAAAGGAATTTAAGGAAGAGCTTAAACAAGCCGAGAATGATTATAAGATTCTACGTGATACCGTAGGTGAAACTAATCAGGCAACTATTAAAGCTGCTGAAAATATCACCAAGATTAAAGAGCAGATAACATTGGCTTCAGAGTCAATGAAAAGCTTTAAGACCAGAGTGAGAGAAGCTGAGTTGGATCTGATCAACATTCAGCAAACCTTTGGCTCAACTTCGAAAGAAGCATTGACTGCTGCCAAACGTGTTGCTGACATGAAGGATCAGATGAGAGAAGCCAAGGAGGTTTCAGATTTGTTTGATCCGGGAGCGAAATTTCAGGTATTTGGTAATGTGCTCAGAACAGTGGCAGGAGGATTCTCTGCCCTTACTGGTACGATGGCTTTCTTTGGTTCAGAGAGCGAAGCAGTTGAGAAATCAATATTAAAGGTTCAGGCAGCACTGGCCATTACTGAAGGTGTAAACACGATTGTTGATTCTGCTAAGGATTTCGAGCGGTTAAAAGCGATGATCTTTCAAACTACTGCAGTGCAGAAGGTTTATACTACTTCAACAGCGATCGCATCCTCCGTCACTAAAGCATTGGGAATAAGTGCGACAAATACATCTGTTGGCTTTAAAGTATTACGTGGTGCTATCATTGCAACCGGTATCGGTGCGCTTGTTGTTGGCATTGGCTTGCTGATCACAAACTTCGACAAGGTTAAGAAGGTAGTGATGGACCTTATCCCGGGCCTTTCCGGAGTAGCTGACTTTATTGGTAAGATCATGAACAGAATTACTGATTTTGCAGGGGTTACTTCAGAGGCTGGTCGTCATGCACAAAATACTATCAATGGGCTTGAGGCAGCAATAAAAAAGAACGAGCAGTTTCTGGATCTAAATGCTGATAAGTACGATCAATATACTTTACGTAAGATTCAGGCAGATCAGGACTATAAAAAGAAAAAGCTGGAATTTCTTAAGGATGATAAGTTAACTGAGGATCAGAAGAATGAGCTGATTAAGCAGGCTGAGGATCAACGTACCAGGCTCATTACTAAGGCTTCAAATGATAGAGCAAAAGCAGAAAAGGATATTGCGGATGCAGCTGGTAAAAAGTTATCTGATTCAGCCAAACAAAGACAGGATCAAGAACGCGAGAGAGTGAAGCAGGCTTCTGATCAGTTACGAACATTGCAGCAAGAAAACTTCCTGGCTGCTATTTCTGATGAGCGTAAACAAGCAGAAGAGAAGGTGAGGATTGATGCAGAGAATTTAGCGCGAGAAATAAACAGTCTGATGGTATCTGATGATCTCAAGTCTCAATTGTTAAAGGAGAATGAGACTAAGCGTCAGCTGGCTTTAAAGTCTGTAAAAGCTGAGTTTGATCAGAAGGATATTGAAGATGCAAAAAAGAAGAACGAGGACATTGAAGCTACTCTGAAGGAACAATACAACCGTCAGCTTGAAATAATTAAGGAGGAGGAGTTAAAGATTCAGAATGCATTAAAGGAAGATGTTCTAAATGAGACAGTTTCTCCGGAAGATGCTTTGGCTAAAGAGCTTGAAATCAAACGAACAGCATTACAGGCTGAATATGATTTGAATGCAGCATATGGGTTAAGTAATCACGAACTCAGATCGCAGATGCTTGCTATGGACTTAGCTGCTCAGGAAGACGCTACCAAAAAGAAGATCTCCTATGATGAAGCTGAAAAGGCATCTAAACTTTCATTATTTAGTGCTGTAAGTTCTGGATTTGGTGCGCTTGCCGGAAAATTGGGGCAAGCTACTCAGGCAGGTAAAGCAGCTGCACTTGCTGAAATTGCGATTGGTACCGGTGTTGGATTTATTCAGGGCTTAGATATTGCACAAAAATCAGCTAAAGCCACAGGCCCTGCAGCTGCGTTTGCGTTCCCAATATTTTATGCAACTCAGATAGCTGCAGTATTAGGGGCAGCTTCCAGAGCAAGATCAATTATGAAGGCTGGGGATAGCGTAAGTGCTCCGGCAATTCCAAATATCGCAGCATCTGCAGGTGCTCCTCTGATACCTTCAAGACCTCAGGAAACAAGTACTCGTTTGCCACAGGACCAGATTAATCAGGTAGGGGAGTTCGGGTTCAGAGCTTATGTTTTAGAACATGATGTATCAAGTTCTCAGTCAAGAAATGCTATGTTAAACCGTCAGGCAAGATTGGGGGGCTAATTGATAAGCTTAGAAAGTTCAGCCTTAATTTTTTCATATTGTTCAGCTGTAATCAAGCCAAGGTCGAATTTATCCTTGGCTTTTTTTAATTCAGCCAAAGATTCATCACTTGTCATCACATTTGATACTAATTCACCTGATTCAAGAGCTTTCTCAATATTAATTCCATATCCACCTAAAGTTCCATTCTTTGCCCATATGCTGGCGTATAATCCTGATTTTTTCATACCTGATACCCAAATACTTCGTATCTCTACCTGTTCCCCCATTGCATTTGATGTCAATGCTTCAATTGGTGACACTAAACCATCGCCTTGTGTAATGAAAGTATAAGTATTCCCATGGAATGGTTTTCCTATTTTAATCTTATCCCCAGCTTTATATACTGTGCCATTTTTGCTTGTATAAGAATCAATTTTGCCTTTTATGGCATTCGCAACATCAGCAAAAGTAACATCCTGAGCAAATACAGATGATACATTGATCATCAATGCAATAACAATGAATTGTAATTTCATATAATTTTTAGTTTAGTTTAATCAATACTCAATACTGAAATCTCTCCATTGGCTGTTAAGGTCTGCTTCTTTAATGATACTGTACCTCCTGATTTAGTCACCTTAGTAATATCAGCCTCAATCGTCCAGCCTTTAGCAAACAAATTTGATTCGATTTGAAGAGAAGCTGGTTTCTTTTTACCAAGCTCAAACTTTAATGGGTAAGCATATGTAAAATTATTTGGAATTGTCCCACCTGTTGGACCTGTTCCTCCACCCTGAGAATATCCTTCATTATTTCTAAATGTCAACTTAACTGATGCATCACTTGCTGAAGCAGTACCAGCTGGGTTTATCATTTTAGCTGAGTAAACTATCTGAGCTTCAGTATCGGGTATGTTATTAATAGCCTCTTCAATTTCAGGTTTATCGCATGATCCAAAGATCAATACTAACGCAATCAATAAATATTTTTTCATGACATACAATTTGATTGATTAAAACTACAAATATTTTATACTAAGTAGGAGTACTTAATTTCTATGATTTTGGTCAGTCGGAATTTCCGACACGCCACTTTAAATGAAACATTTCCTGCTTTACATACTTAATGGCATGGAACTTAAAGTATATAGGTGTGTCATTGACGAGGAACTGACCTCAGATCTGGAAGTGTCTTTTGTTTCTTTAGTAGGCCGACCGGCCATTGAAAAGAACTTCTTAAAGTTCAACGAAGCCAAACCACTCACGTTTTCTATTGATGAAGAAAAGAGAGTAGTCTCAGGTCCAGCGATGCTTGCTGACTTTCCGATTTATCGAAAGGACAAAGATCTTGGAGAATACCTGGTCATCTTCGAGAAGGAATCCATTTATTCAATGGTTCAAAAATTCTTTAAAAAAGGCTACATCCAAAACTTCAATATTCTGCATGAAGAGGCAGCCGATGATATTGTAATCTTCGAATCCTTCTTAACTGATGAAGCCAGAGGCATCATGCCAATGAAAGGCTTTGAAGATGCCAAAGATGGTTCTTGGTTCATTTCTGCTAAAGTTGATAATGCTGATGCCTGGGGACGTGTGAAATCAGGTGAACTAAATGGGTTCTCCATTGAGGGCATTTTCCAGCAGATCCCTATCAAGATGTCTACTCAGAAAAGTACTGCCGATGAGGTGCTTGATAAGATCCGGAAAATTTTAAATGAAACATCTATCTCAGATTAATATTTAGGAGAAAACAACATGGCTACTACAAATAAGTCAACGACCATTCTTGAGAAATTAAAGAAATTATTGTTTGAAACAGACAGCCCTGCTGTTTATGCACTTGCTGATGGAACTGAAGTGATGATCACTAAGCTTGAAGTAGGTGGTATAGTTACCATTGGTGATGCTCCGGCTCCAGCTGGGGAACACACACTCCAGGACAAATCAAAAGTAACAGTTGATGAGAATGGAGTAATTACTCTGATCACTCCCGATTCAGATGATGACGATGATTCTTTAGAGTTGGAGTCTCATGTTCTTGTTGATGGCAGCACATTAGATGTTACTTCAATGGAGGTTGGTGCAGCTGTAACCATTGGAGGAAATATGGCTCCTGCAGCCACATATGTTCTGGAAGATGGAAGGTCTATTGTGGTTGATGCTACTGGCAACATCACTGAGATCATTGCAAAGAAACCTGAGGAAATGAAAACTCAGATCAATCTTTCGACTGATCTGGATACTCCTGAAAAAATGCGTGATGCAATGGAGAAGTTCGCTACCGGTACTCCTGAAGAGCGTATTGCCAATCTTGAAATCATGGTGAAAGCTCTGATGGAATATTCTTTCGGATGGCAGATTAAGGAAGCACAGGAAAAGGCAGCACGTGAACAAGCGATCGCAACATACCAGCAAAAGCTTTCTGCAGCTGAAAAAGCTCACAATAAACAGAAGGAAATCAATGAGCAGATTTTAGATCTGGTTACTGAACTGGCAGAATCTCCTTCTGCAGATCCTCCTTTTCAAAGAACTGTTTCAAGCTTCTCCAAGGTGCAAGTGAAAAACAAAGGTTTGGCAAAGTTTGCTGACGCTGCCAAGAAAATAAGTGACGAACAAAAAAACAATTAAAAAAATAAGAACATGGCTTTTGACGTATCCGCATTAACCAATTATACCATCGAGAACGAAAATCTCCTGGTAATGAAGTCCTTGTTTAGCTCAAAAACTAAACAGCTTATCCAGGCTGAAGGAAACATCATGACCGGTGTGAAATCTTCTGAGAAGATCAACATCATGGACACTGATGCCATTTTCCAAAGCGGAGGCACTTGTGGCTTCAACTCTTCCGGCAACACTACCTTTACTCAGCGTACAGTAACTGTCGGTAAGATCAAAGTAAATGAAAGCCTTTGTCCTAAGACACTGGAAGCTAAGTACATTCAGAAGGCCCTTCAGGTTGGTAGCCGTTACGAAAGTATTCCTTTCGAGCAGCAGTATACTGATCAGAAGTCAGGCACTATCGCAGAGCAACTGGAGACAGCGATCTGGCAGGGTGATACTGATCATGGCAACGTTAACCTGAATAAGTTTGACGGTTTGATCAAATTGATTGATGCTTCCGGAGTTGCTGTGGCTTCAAACTCAACAGCATACATCACCTCTGGTGCTCCTATCGCTGCTGCTACTGGAATCACAGTTTCAAACGTGAAAGCGATTGTTGCTGCGCAGTGGCTGGCAATGCCAACCCGTATTCAGGGCAAGGATGATGTTCGCGTATTCTGCGGATGGGACACATTCAATAAGTTCATTGCAGCTTATACAGATGTGAACCTGTTCCACTTCGCTCCGAAAGGATCTGAGGTGTCTGCAGAGAATGGTGAAGTAATCATTCCTGGAACAAATTATACATTGACTGCAGTACACGGTCTGGATGGAACTAACCGTCTGTTCACTATGCGTATGAGCAATCTGTATAATGCAACTGACCTTGAAAATGAGGAAGAGCGTTTTGAGATCTTCTTTGCAAAAGAAGCTGATGAAATTCGTTTCATCGTTGAATTCAAGGATGGTGTTAACGTGGCGTTCCCGAACGAAATCGTTCAATTCAAATTAACCGCATAATTAACTGCCCCGTAGCAATACGGGGCATAACTCATATCACATGTCTTGTGCCTTATCTCAGGGATTTAATTTTGATTGCAGAGACTCGATAGGAGGACTGAAGGAAGTCTATCTTATTGAAGTTGGTAATATTTCATCAGTTACCGAAGCAAGTGGTATAGTCACTGCAATCACCAATGCATCAGGTAAGCGATTCTGGAAGTATTCATTAATCCGCGAAACCTCAAACTTTGACCAGGTGATCACTCCAAACGATCAGAACGGTACATTGTATTATGCTCAGACTTTGCAGATCATTTTGAACAAGCTCCAGGCTTCTGTACGAAATGAAATCATGTTACTTGCTCAGAATAACATTGCTGCTGTCGCTGTTGACAATAATGGCAAAGGATGGTTATTGGGTAAGGAGCAGGGGCTTGTACTTGGGGGTAACAGTGGTACAGGAACTGCATGGGCTGATCGTAACGGGTCAACTCTCAACTTCGCTGGAAATGAGAAAGCACTGGCTCCGGAAGTAACTTCAGGAGTGATTGCAACTCTCGAAACACCAGGATGATAAATTGTATTTAATCAATAGTGAAAAACCCGGTATAAGCCGGGTTTTTTTGTTGGAAACAAAAGTGGCTTTTCTATATATATAGTCATGTTAGAATTACTAAGAAGCCAGGAAAGCGAAAAGATTATTGTCACGCTGACAGAGCTGGTTACGATAGCTAATCCTTACTACCTGTTTGTTCTGACACATGTATCCACAAAGGAGCATGTTAAGTTCATCAGGTCTGTTGCCACAGATGAAAGTTTATATCAGTACCGGTATAACAAATTTGATGTCAATACAAATTTACTCTTTACAGATAAGCCACGAGGTTATTATGATTATGTGGTTTATGAACAGGAGAGTGCAGTGAACCTGGACCCGACTGGATTAAATGCAATTGAATACGGAAAGCTCATTTTAAAGGATACTGAATTTGAATTCGATATCTATGATGCTCCGGTCACTTATAAAGCATACGATGGCTGAAGAACAAACCCTTCCTGAAATAACGATACTGAATTTTGCTGACAGTAAGATCCCGGAGTTTAAAGAAGTCCGTAACAAGGATTTTATTCTGTACGGCGAGGATAATTACTATCCGGAGTATCTCACTAATCTGTATAATAAAAGCGCCAAGCATAATGCCATTATCAATGGTAAGTGCAATTACATTTTAGGTAGTGGATTTCAAAAACGTAATGAAGGGCCTAAAACTTTCTCCCAGGTAAACCGTACTGGTGAAAGTTTAAATGAGCTTTGTCAAAAGACCGTTAAGGATAATGAGATTTATGGTGGTTTCCGTTGGATCATTATATGGGATCTGCTTGGAAAAAGCTTTGAAATATGGCATGACGATTTCCATAAGTTCAGAAGGAGTAAAGATGGAGACGGGTTTTGGTATAAGAATAACTGGAAAAACTCGAAAGAGGAGGCAATTTTCTATCCTGATTTTAATGAGAATGACCGTAAAGGAGCACAGGTATTTGAATACAATGAGTACCGTCCTGGTTGCAATATTTACCCGCTTCCGGGATACGTAGGGTCATGTAACTACATCGAGACCGATATTGAGATTTCTAAATACAATCTATCGTGTATCCGGAATGGTATGATGCCATCAAAGATGATTCAGGTATATACCGGTGGAACTGATCTTGGTGAAGAGAAGAAGGGAGAACTTGAAAAACGCTGGAAGAAAAAGTTTGCCGGTTCTGAAAATGGTGGACGGTTTATCTTAATTTGGAGCCCAACGAAAGAGAAGAATGTAGAGATTGAGGATTTATCAGCTACTGAATCAGATAAGCTTTTTGATCAGTTAAATAAAACCTGTCAGCAGGAGATATTTACCGGCCACCAGGTCGTTTCTCCAATGCTGTTTGGTATTAAGACTGAAGGGCAATTGGGTGGCACCAATGAGCTTAGAGTAGCTTATGAGATATTCATTAATACTTATGCTAAGCCAAAGCAATACAACTTAGAAAAGATTGTCAATTACTTTGGTGCTCTTGGGGGTTATGGCAATGATTATTTCATAGAACAGCTGGATCCTATCGGAATAATTATTCCGGATAGCCTGATTGAGTCTTCATTGAAACCAGAAGAGATCCGCGAAAAGCTTGGATTGAAACCACTTGAAGTCGTTGAGCTTGGCCAGTCTCAGAAGATCATTAATGCATTATCTTCAGTTTCTCCACTGGTGGCCACTAAGATCCTGGATAACCTTACTCAGAATGAGATCAGAGGCCTTGCAAATATGCCATCTATTGAAGGAGGTGATACAATCCCATCCCCTGTTGGAAGCTCTTCAGGCCAGCCCAATGCACCAGCAGCAGGACCTAATGCAGATGGGTTAGAAAACGAAACCTTGCCGATTACTGTTAATGAGAACATCAAGAACCTGACTGCGAAGCAACATCAGCAAATTCTTCGAATTATTCGTCAGGTTGAAAATGGTAAACTGACTGAAGCTGCAGCGCGGATGCTTTTAAAGTCCGGATATGGTTTAACTGATGATGATGTTAATGAGCTATTGGGCATTACTCCAGAGGTCGATACCGATAAGTTTGCAAGTGAGGATGTTAACGTAGAGGTTATCATAGGTATGTTTAATTCTTGCGGAGATCTGAAGAAGGATTTTCACATTATTAAATCAAAGAAGGTCAAGTTTTCATCTGATGAAGATGCAATGGAAGACGAATTGAATTTCGTTTCTCAGGCATTTAAGGCAACTGGAGTATTGGTTACTGAGGCAGATATACTGGATCTCATTGATGGGGATAAAAGGATTACTCCTGATCTGATTGCTGAAGCTTTAGATACTACTCCGGAATACGTGACTTCAAAAATTGCTGCATTGGTTAAAAAGGGATTGCTGAAGATCAAGGAGGTAACGATAGGAACTGATGTGGTAATCGAGCGGACCCTAACCAAGCCATTAAAGGATATTATTAAGACGATTGACGGAGATCCGTCATCCACAGAGATTTCAATTAAGTACTCCTATGAAGGCCCAGACGATGATCGCAACAGGCCATTCTGCGCTAAGATGCTTAAGCTTGATCGCTTATACAGTCGTTTTGAAATTGAAAGTATCTCTCAGAAGCTTGGATACTCGGTATTTGATCGTAGAGGAGGTTTTTGGAGACATAAGGATGGAATTATTACACCATACTGCAGGCATCACTGGCAGAGTCACATAGTAGTTAAAAAGGGGAAAGAATCATGAGCTTAAATATTTTATTGATATCTGATTCAATGATTAAGGAACGTACTGTCATCCATGGCAATATTGATCCTAAATTGATCTATCCGGACATTAAGGTGGCTCAGGATATGTATATACAACCTATTCTTGGCTCAGCTCTCTATGATAAACTGCAGACAGATATCAGTAACAGTCAATTGACTGGAGACTATAAAATCTTGCTAGATAAGTTCATTGTGGATTGCTTAATCTATTATGTGTTGGCAGATCTGCCAACCTCAATCAGCTTTCAGTTCTGGAACAAAGGTGTAATCCGGAAAGGAGGAGATAACAACGAGATCCCATCCATGAGTGATCTGATTGATATTTCCAATAAGTACAAAAACCGGGCTGAGTTTTATGCTGATAGATTAATCAAATACCTGAAGCAAAACGCTCCAGCAAAATTTCCTGAGTATTTAAACCCAGGAAGTGGTATTGATACCATGCACCCGGAGCGTAATGCATTTACAATGCCGGTATACTTGGGTCCGGATGATGACTGCCATAAATCCTATGAGGAAAGATATCAGGGTAATAATCCTAAATGTTAGAAAATGCCAAAAAAAACTACAGTTAAAAACGAACAGAAGTTAAGGATATACTTGGAGAAGCAGAATGCTCAAAAGGTTATTGTTAACAAGGTGATCCAAACTAAAAAAGTAAAATGACTTTCAATCAGGTAGTTCTTAGAATAAAGACACGGTCTTTGGCTCACGCTCAGATCAGGAACTTCTACTATGGGAATGTCAGTGATTTTCTGACGGACAGAACCACCCAGTTTGCTTCCTGCTTTTTACAGGATACGCCAGGTTCAATTAATATAGGGCAGAAGACAACAACATTAAATTTTAAAATGTTTTTGTTGGATTTGGTGAATGTGAGTGAGAATAGCAAGGATAATGAGTTAGATGTTCAGAGCGATATGCTAAGTGTCGCTGAGGATCTGTTAAGTCAGTTTGATGATAGTGTATATACTGATTGGAGAATTAGCAATTCTAGCCCAACTGTGTTTGTTAGAGATGAGACACCAGATATTGTTGCCGGTGTGGTAGTAGATATCAGTATTGAAAAACTATTTGTAAAAGATACATGCGCAATTCCACAATAAATATTATGAAAAAATCAATTACCCTTTTGATTCTAATTCTGAGTTCATTATTTGGCTCAGCTCAAACAGTAACAACTATCAGTACAGCTGATAGTACTAAGTTTAAACGAAGTACAGGTACAACAAATGCTGAGGTGATCATTGAGAACGGTACCAGAAATATAACTGGTGGATTTCTTTGGAATAGATGGAATGGAAGGACTCAGTTTAGGGTTCCGGTTGTTTCTGATATTACAGGCTTGCAAGATAGCTTAAATGCTAAATTAAGGCTAACTGGTGGTACTTTAACGGGTACCTTAAATGCTACATCAGTTTCTTTAAGTGGAAATATAAATCTTCAAGAAACAACATCAACCACAGGAATAATTAATCAAAATGGAATTGCTGGTGCTGGTTCAAAGAGATTATTACATTCATTCTCTTCAAGTACTTCTGCATCTACCAATATATTTTTAGGATATGAGGCTGGTAATTTTACCATGTCATCATCGGCAATTTATAATTCAGGGTTAGGAAATTTATCATTAGTAAGCTTAACAAACGGAAATGAAAATACTGCATTAGGTTATGCTGCCGGAGCTGATTTGACTACCGGATCTGATAATACGTTTGTTGGCCGATCAGCCGGCTCAGGAATTACAACAGGTTCAGGAAATACAATCATTGGTAGACAAACTACTACATTACCCGCGTCAACAACCAACAATATAATACTGTATAACGGTACAGGTATAATGGGGAGATTCGATGGTACTAATTGGGAGCTAGTCAATAATTTAACTTTAACAGGTCTTGGTGCTGGTGGAAATAAATTAATAGCAGCTAATAATTCCGGAACGTTATATGGGATACTTGTTGGCACAGGATTAACTTTTGATGGAACTACAATATCTGCAACAGGAACAGGATCAATTAGTGGTTCTGGAACAAATGGTTATATACCAGTTTTTACTGGAACTTCATCAATTGGGAATAGTCTATTGCAGCAAAGCGGAACTACCTTAACGTCAAATGGTACTACAAATATTTTTTACGGTATAGTTAATGCGTCAGCAACAAACACTCCTTTAATTGTTAATTCAACTAATTCTAATGGCGGTAAAATAGGATTTCAAGACAATGGAACTGTAAGAGGATATATAGGAGCAACATCTACTAATAGTTTTGAAACGTATAGCTCAGCAGGAACTTTACAACTATCAATAAATAACTCTTCTGGTGCTTTGATTGTAAATACATCCGGAGTTCCACTAAACGCAAATTCTACAAACAGCAACACTTATAAAGTATCATTACAAGACAATGGAACTGTAAGAGGTTATCTCGGTTCTGATGGAACTAATGCTTTTATAGTAGCGAATAACACGGCAGGGTCTCAATTAATGACTATAAGTAATAGTACAGGAGCGGTAACAGCAGGCGCATTTTATGAAAGCTCAGACAAGCGTTTAAAATCATTGATTGACGAGGATTTTAAGTACTCAAAAATCTACGGAATCAAAGCAAAATATTACGTGAAGGACGGAGTCAAGGAGTTAGGGTATTTTGCACAAGACGTTCAGAAAGCATTGCCTTCGGCGGTAATAAAAGGAGGTGACGGGTATTTAGATTTATCATATAGGCAAGTTCATACGGCTAAAATTTCCTACCTGGAAAACGAAGTAAAAAATCTTAAAAAACTTATAAAGAAACAGCGATGAGAACAATTGTTTTAATACTATCTATTTTTTTATTCGGTTCATTCAATATGCCATTGTCTGACACATGGGATGGAACTGAATATGATCAATTGGTTACTGGAAACGCTGTTAGAAACGCAGGAACAATAGGTGTATTTACTGTTACAACTCCAATACCAACGGAGTTAAACAAGAAAGCATTAACCAAAGCTCAATTGGCAACTTACACAAGTATTTCAACAGGAAGCTATCCATTAAGTGAATACGCATCAAATCAATGTGTGTCTAAAGGCGCAATACTTTCAACATTTTAAATCATGAAAAAATTATTCTCAATAGCATTACTGGTTGTAGCAACCGGTTTCGCAATTAAAACTCAGGCTCAGACAAAGGATTCAATAAAAGCACCGGTTGATACCCTGGTGGCAATTCAGATGCCTATAAATAGTTACAGAATGTTGCTATTTACTATCGACCAAAACATTGATAGTAAGAAAATTAGCAAAGATGTTGTTGATTTCCTTCAGAAGTCAGCAAAAATAGTTCAGCCAGCAGATAAACCAAAGCCTCAAATCGAAGAAAAGAAACAATAATGAAAATTGGAACAATATTAATTTCATTCACAGATTATCTATCCGATCATCCGCAAATAGGGCTTGTTTCTGGATTTGGAAGTGGCTTGTTTTTGGCTATCACATCATTTTTTACCAATGAGACAGTGATAAAAGTTATTGGTATATGCGGTGTATGGCTCGGCTTTTTGATTGCGCTAATGACTGTTTTTATAAAAATGTTTGAACTAATGAAGTACTCGATTGACTTCTTTAAAAAATTGAGAAATAAATGAAAAAGACAGGAGAAGATCTGCTAAATGCAGCAGAAAAATACTTGGGAAGAAAGTATGTTTTAGGCGCAATTGTACCAAAAAGTACCGATGAATATACCGGACCGTTTGATTGCGCTGAACTTTGCGCCAGGGTTATTTTCGAGGAAACCGGAAATCTTTATGGATGCCGGCCAAACGATCCATTGAAAGCGTTAAATTCTGATGCCTATACCGGTTATTTCGGATCTGATGCTGAAAAGATTGGAACCAAAATAACTATCGAAGATGCAGCCAGAATACCAGGAGCATTGTTACTCCGAATACCAACAGGATCAGCAATTGGTCATATCGCTTTCTCTAAAGGTGATGGTAAAACAATTGAAGCTAGGGGCGCAAAGCATGGAGTAGTTGAATATAAGGTTTCAGGCCGGGATTGGGATTATGGAATATTGCTTCCATTCATAGATTACAGTAAGGGTAATGAAGTTGCTGTTCAAAAACCTCTTGGTAAGCTGATCAAGCTTGTTACTCCATTCTTAATTGATGCTGCTGTAGCTTTAATTCAAAAGGTGCTAAAAGATAAAGGATTTTATACGGGGTCAATTGATAAGGTGTATGGTCCAAAAACACAAGCTGCAGTAGTTAAGTTTCAGAAATTAAATGGACTTACACCAGATGGTCAAATTAAGTCCGGAGGTGAAACAGTGCAAGCTTTAGGAATAACAATTTAAATAACAAAAACCCCCAAATTTAGGGGTTTTAAAACTTAAAAATTATGGTAAAGAAAGAGTTAAAAATCAAGAAAAACGGTTTCCTTGAAACTGTTAATGTAATTGAAACTCCAGGGAGAGGAAAACTAAATTCAAGAGACTTTTTGCTCGGTCTTGGAATGGTAGTAGCAACTCCTATTATTATTCAGCTTTGGGATATGCTAATGGCTTTTTTAGATTATCAGCCTGTTACAATTGATTGGCGTGCTCTTCTTAAATCTGGCCTTGGAGCAGGCGCTGCATATCTTGGGAAAAACATATTCGATAAGAGCAAATTTGTTATTCTGAGTAAGGATTTAAAGTAATGGTATTTGCGTTGGTATTGATAATGCTTATCATTTGCCTTCTTGGTATCTTCTGGAAACAAATCATTTCCCGGATATCAAGAAGGTTTTAAAATTCCATCGTCTTTCCCTTTAGCTTACTATTCAATCGAAGCCCAAAGTTCCTAGCATAGGCATCATAACTTTTGCTATCCTTATGACCGGTCAGATCCTGAATCTCAGCATCTGAATACCCAGCATTCTTTAAATCTACCACACGAGTATGTTTCCATGAGTACATCGTGTATTCTGGGCTCAATCCTGCTCTTTTTCTCAGCTCATAGTATCTTTTACTAAGGAAGTTTTTATATAGCCTCACGGGGCTTATTTGACCTTTCTCGCCAAACAAATAATAATTCAATGGATAGTCCTTCAATTTCATATCCATAAAAATCTGATGCAGCTCATCACATATTGGCACGAAACGATACCCGGTTTTCCCGACACTTTCTTTTATCTTAATTACCCGGTTATCTAAATCAATATCTCCCACAGTCACCTGTGATAATTCCATGTAGGATCTCAGAGCAGAATAATAGATTACATTGCAAACACGCTCCATCAATGGATCTGAAGCCAACGCTTCTTTCATAGCTACCCTGGCCCGGCCATGATAATCCTCATTCTTTGTAGATACTGTCTTTTGAGGTTGCAATCGCCTGGTAATAGGGGTAAGGTCAATGTATTTTTCTAACTCGAACCAATCAAACCACATCTTGACATAATCTCGAATCGAATTGTAGGTCCGGCCACTCCATTTCTTTTCAATCTGCATCTCAGATAAAAAGCTTTTAATGTCCGATTCAGTGAACTCTTTCACTCCACGGTCAGTCCAGTTACGACCAGCAAGCCATTTTTTAAAGTGGGTGATTGGGGTGGTATAACTCTGAATAGACTTCTGAGTTAACCCTTTAATGTGTAAGTGAGCTAAGTACCGGTCCAGAAGGATGTTGATTTTTTCACCTCTCATTTTATCACTCTCTGACTCGATTCTTTCTTTCTCAGCATTATCTTTCTCAGCCATCAATATTATTTCCTGCCGGTATGGATTATATCCATGCTGAAGATTCAACTCAACAGCATCGCGTAGATCCCTGGCATAATCTTCCTGAGCTTGCCCTTCATATCGATTGATCAGTTCATAAACTTTGAACCGTTCAAACTCCTTGGCAGAATCGTTAATTAAGTAAAGTGGGTTTTTATAGTAGTACTCAACGAACCATTTGTCTTTGTACCTGCGAATGACTGGTTTAGTGAAGATATCATTCATAAATCGAAACGTCCCCTTCTTGTCCCTTCCGTGTCCCTCTAGCCTAAAATAGCTGCTGAGAGACTGTATTTGGGATGATGTGCCCGAAGAGAGATTATGATTCTCATCATTTGAGCGTTTCAATGCGTCAAAAGTAGTCGTTTTTTTCATAATATTAAAATTATTTGTCCCCGGTTTGTCCTTTGTCAGTCCCCAGTTTTGAAGCAAGAATTCTAATTTTACGATCCTGATCACGTATCAATGTAAAAATTGTCTCGATATCAGCCATCTGATCAGAGATATCATGAATAAGTTTTCGCTTATCCTCCAGATTTGTTACATCATTACCAACTCCTGTCAGAAACCAGTTAGCATTTAAATTCAGTTTTTTTACTAAAGTCCTCACAATCTCTAACCCAATGCCAACCTTACCCGTCTCAATCTCTGAAATGTGTTTTTGAGAAACTTTTAACAGATCTGATGCATCATATTGAGATCCTATATGCTTCTTACGAAATTGTCTGAATCGCTTTGATAGATTAATATCGTATGCCATATCATTTACTTTTTGTCATTGTTCAATAACTGATTGATACTTTCATCATCTAAACCGGTATTTATCCGCATTTCCTTGCCACATAGGACACAGTAAAACTTTTCATCAGCCTTATACAGCTCGAATGGTATCAAGCGCTTCCTGGCTCCAGGCTTCATGAAACAATCCCAACAGGAATATTCCACATAATTGTAACCATCACTCATATTTTCAATGATTAATTGTTAAACTAATAATTATAACCAATAGGTTATTTGAGTATAAATACTTATTATAGAGTATTGATTATTAATCTTAATAAACAATTCTTTGAATTAGCTCCAAATTATATATCAAAAATTTTTAACCTTTAATTTTATATATGACATGCGCCAATTAATCGATTCCCTATCTCAACCCAAGAAACCAGTAATTAAGTACCACGCAACCAGATCCACTCAGGTAATTGATAATCCAGAAATAGCCTCACAATTCTTTCGCAGAGTATGGGATCCTGTTCTGATCGAAAACCAGGAACAGTTTTATGTTCTATTCCTTGACGAAGAGAATATTCCCATTAAATGTCAGTGTCTCCAAACCGGAGGACTGTCTAATCTCACTCTTGATTTCCGACTTCTCTTCAAACATGCCGTTCTATCCGGATGTTTTGCTATGATCATTGCTCATAACCACCCCAATGGTTCTCTTAAGCCAAGCCAGTTTGATAAGAAAACTACCCAAATGGTAATTGACCTATGCAAGCTTCATGGCTTTCATTTAAACGATCATATCATCATGACTAAAAAATCTTATTTCTCATTCTTGGAGGGTGGGATAATTAATCATTAGTCTTCTTTGCTTTCATTTCAGCCAGTTCTTTTTTCAGTAATTCGAGCTGCTCGAAAAGATTCTCAATAACTTTATCTTTTAAATCGTATGCTCTGGCAGGCTCCGGTTTATCTTTAACTTTATAAGTTGAGGTATACTCGGATAACCTGCCTGGTTGCATTTTATCCACCTCCTTAAACATACTCCCTTCGCCGGTTTCAAACCATACCGGGTTTATATCATCATATCTTTCAAGTACACTCTTGTATACAAGTTCTTTTAGAGGAGTCTTTTTTTTAAATATTTTTCCAAGTGTGCCATTCCCAAGGCCCAATCGACTCTCAGCTGAACGTATTGAAATGTTCTTTGCATTCAAATATTGTTCTAATCGATCGGTAGCAGTTTCTTTCATTTGTAGAAAAATCTATATATTCGTTTTAGAAAAATGTCTGTAAGACTAAAATCATCGGTTTAATTAAAAAATCATAAATGATAGATGTAACAGCTGCTGATATTATTGCCATACTTGATCGTATCCCAGCTTTCTTAAGCGGAGTCATATTTGCCCGTATGGTACTTCGCTGGCGTAAACCTCCAGAGGATGATAACCGTATATGGTAGATAATCCAATCAAAAACATATTCTATACTGTACCATCGGTATTTGTATTCCTCTGTCTTTTTACCATATACTTTCCAGTTTAACATGGAGACATATTCACTGTAAGGCATCAACAGAATCTCTTCATATTCCATTTCTGAATCATTCGTATTGAACAGTTTCCTTACACGAACCATGTCTGCTGATCTCCTCATTTGAAAATAATTTATCTCATTTTCAGTTACTTACATTTATTAATTAGACTTTTCTATTATAATTCTACATTTCTATTGTTTTTGTGTAGAAAAATCTAATACATTTGTATATCACAATAACAAATATATAACAATACATACAATTAGATAATCCTAAAAAACTACCAAATGGAATTCTCTCATAAAAACATGCTTCCTGGCATCCTCAATAAAGAGACCGAGTTCTTTGCTGTGGATACCAATAAAGTAAATGCATTCCACGACAGTAAGCTTTACAAAAGCTTTCAGGAATTACCTGAGAATATTTTCTCAACAATCAGATCTCTGATGAATAACCCCAATGCCAGTTTGGTAGAAATGGAAGAGTATGTATTCGAACACTTCGGAGGATTGGATCATGAGCCAGATCTGGATGAAAGTGGTAAAGCCAGCTGTACAGAGTACATGGAATCTCATGACCGGTTGGAACTGAGGAATGGTCAAGCCATTACCCATTCAGAATTGCGTGTATTGAAATTAGCATTACTTCCGGATAAGATCATTGCTGACCAGTTATTTATATCAACCACCACTGTATTGACTCACTGGCAGAACATGAGACATAAAACAGGATTGGGTGGCAAAGTTGAATTAGCAGTATTAGCGACAAAAAAAGGAATTATATGATTAAAGAGACTATTGAGAAATCAGAAGTAATAGAGATGCCACGATTCTGGCCTGAAATACTTGAAACGCTTCAGGTGAATGAGAACATTTTATTTACCGAAGATGATAATATCAATACTGCAGGTATGGCTGCAGTTAGGCTTAAAAAGAGAACCGGTAAGGTATTTAAGATCCGGACCAACAAGAAGACCAATGAAGTAAGAATATGGAGGACCAAGTAATGTCTGAGTCACAAAATGAAATTCATTCACTGCTTCTTGAAATGTCTGAAAATAACAAGAAGTTATTCAGGGTTTGCAGACGAATGATCAGAAGGTATAAAAATATGAAGCTGACAATACTTGAACATAACATTGATTACGATGCTTTACATAGCCTGGAAAAGAGATGAGCCTGAGGGTGCCTTCAGGAAGCCAACACGAAAGGAACGTGTTGAGGCTTTAGCTGCGCACCTGATGGAGAAATGGGAACGGGCAGATCGCATTGCAGCAGAGAAAAAGTTTGCAATAAAAAAAGCGCCTGATGCGAACAGACGCTTCTATAATCAACAGAGTTAACTATTAATAAACTTATTATGACAAAGGTAATTAATCCGACTGAATTTTCAATCGCTGTCCTGAATGCATACGAGGATAACCTTAGAAGTCAGTTGATGCTGATCAATCAGATCAAAATCAATCAATCAAAACTCGATTCAATCCCAACCAGTGATTACTACAATCTAATGGGATCTCAATCAGAAATGCAGGAAGACATCAGAACTCAAAACATGATTCTTGATAGTCTTAAAAACAAGCTGAAAGAAATCAGGCAGAAAGGAGCATTGTTATGTTAGGAGTTCAGCAATGCTATACCTGTGAAGAGCCGGTTAATCCAGTAACAGTGTATACACGTTTCGGCATTAAGTTCTGCTCAGATGAATGCAGAGATCTCTTTGATGAGAGAAATGATTATGGTCACACCAAGGAAGCTCAGGCTCATGAAATAGAAAGCACTGATTATGAATATTAGCAGTACTCATATTCCTGAGGGATATATCCCTGTAGTAATCAAGGATTACTTCGTGAAAAACACCAACCCAATTAGTCAGGCTGTCAGAACATTGATCCCTGAAGGGTATAGAAAACCTATTATGAATAAGACCACTGTTGATACCAGGTCTAATTTCATTGATCTGGTAAACAAGCCAAAACTGAAAACTTTCACTCCTGATGATTATGTGAGGTGCGAAGTTACTCAGGAGATCATGGTTTTTAGGCCTTACATCAAATGGTACTGCATGATCAAGAAGGTGAAGCAACGCAATACTCCGAGAGTTGGTGGAGCCGGGTTTGAAGATGTTATGGAGAATTTGCTCGGTCAGGCTAAGGAACTATTAACCGTAAAAACAAAGAAATGATGAGCTTCTACGAACCAACCGAAAAAGAGATCAATACGACCTACAGGAGAAGGCCTGATTCTGAAAAAGAAGATGATATCGTTCCACTGGTTATGATCGTAGTTGCACTATTCATTTTATTAATCACAATCATTTTAACTAAATAATCATGTCAACAAAAAAATCAATGGAGATTACAAAATCTCACATCAATAGTCTTCCAGCTATTGAACTGGCAGATGATCCAGGAGTAATGGAAAAATTCGTGGAGCTATATAATAAGATCCACGGGACCAAGGACGGTCAGATGATCGCCCACAAAGAAGTCTTTAACTACCGGAAACTGCTGGCAGATAACCCTGGATTAAGGGAATGTGAAAACCTTTCACTGTATGGCTGCTTGTTAGACGTTGCTGTCAATAAGCTGAGCCTGGAAGGAGGTAAACATCCGGATTGCTACTTGACTCCACGATCAGTTAACATCGGCACCAGGGATGCAAAGCAATATGTGAAACGTGCTGTCCTAAATATTAGTCCTTACGGGGAATTGAAAATGAGAATCAATTCAGGTCAGATTAAGTACGCTGATAACCCGATCGTAGTGTATGAAGGTGATACTTTTAAAGTAGGTATTGATGATAAAGGAAAGCTTGTGGTTAAAGGATACGAGGCTCAGGTACCACGACCAAAAGAAGCCAAAATTATCGCTTGCTTTATCCGGATTGAGCGTCACGATGGCTCATATGAAATGCCTTACCTGGATCAGGAAGCAATTGAACGTCTGAAAGGATATTCAGCCAAACAAAACGGAGGCACACCGAATGCGCTCTACACATCAAACAATGGTCAGATCGATACCGGATTCTTAAAGGCCAAAACCATTAAGCATGCATTCAGCTCGTATCCTAAGGTGCGCACATCTGATTTCTCCCAATTGGATCCTCTAGATACTGCTCCTGGTCCAATTGATTACGGAATGGATATGTCTGGAGAATCAGGTAAGCAGGAGACAGAAGATGTTACGCATGAAGAGGTGGATGATTTCAGTAATGCACTTCAAGCTGAGACTATTCATATCAGTGAAACAGTAACAGTTGATGAGGAAGAGGATTTATTCAATTAACATGTCAGAAACAATTAATACCGGCTTAGTGAAGTTCGAGGAACTTCCGGCCATTGCAGCAAATGCTCCCGAAATATTAATGGCTAATCAGAAGCTGTTGTCATTGGCTCAAGGTAAAGGGCAAGGACTTCTTGATACTATCGCAGCTGAAGGAATGAATGATGAGCTTGATGCAGAATGCAATAAGTTCTTAGTGAACTGTAAGGCTGCCATCGAAAAAATGAATGATCGCAGATCACCAATCACAAAGATGTTTACAGTGATCGCCAAAGAATTCACTTCGCTTGAGGCCCCACTTGACTCAACTAAACCTGATAGTCTTTACACTAAGATTCAGAATCAGCGTAATGCCTATGCAAAATTGAAAGCAGATCAGCAGCGTCTCAAAGAACTTGAGATCCAGCGCAAGCAACAGATCGAGCAGGAAAAGATTGATTTGAAAGCAAGGGTTCAGCAGTCAATCCGTGAGGCTTATTTATCAAAGCTGTATGCTCATAAAGTAAAAGGCAATGAGATATTTAATTCCATCACTCTGGAAAACATTGCAGAGAAAACTGAGGAGATTAAAAAACTACCGATACTTTATCCACGTGATAAATTCTACGAGCTTCCTGTAACAGCTACATCCGTGTACCTGGAAAAGGTTGAACTGGCCAGCTTAATTTTTGATACCAGGGTAAATCTGTATGATGAGTTGGCTGCTAATTTCCGTGAAAACATGGAAGATTTAAAAAGCAACCTTCTTGAACAGATCCCGGCACGTAAAGCTGAGCTGAATGATATTGCTAAAGCATCTGCTGCAGAAAAGAAACGTCTGCAGGATGAGGCTGATCGTAGAAAGCAGGAAGAGGATATCCGGATTGCACGTGAGCAAGATCAGGCTAAACGCGATGCTGAAGCACTGGTTAATTCAAGGAGAGAGGCTGAAACTGCCAATACCTTATTTGATGCTGAAAGCGAGAAGGCTCAACTGGTGGATGGATCCGGAGCAAAGGTTAAGACCGGGTATAAAATTACCGTAACGGCACCTGCAGGTTATCAGCAGATCGCAGCTTTCTGGTTCAGTAAGTTCATTACTAAGTCGACTGTAGAGCAGTTAGAAAAGAAAAGCTTAGGTCAGATGAAATCAGATTTGGAGAAATTGGCAACTGCTTCAGATGGTAAGGACAAGATTATCTCTGAGTACATCCAGTATGAGGAGGATTTTAAAGCTATTGCAAAAAAATAATCACATGAAAAAAGAGATTCAATACTTCTGTAGAAAAGTCGGTATCACAGAAGATCAATTTACCGGGAAGAAAGAAGTAGGGGGTTCCCTCTGGCTTGACGGACTTACCTCAATCCCTGAAGGCTTTAACCCGACTGTAGGGGGTGACCTCGGGCTTGACGGACTTACCTCAATCCCTGAAGGCTTTAACCCGACTGTAGGGGGTGA
>ERZ869925.94-NODE-94-length-49799-cov-24.469041_pt1 | contig 49799 bp, 70 predicted proteins | sample MGYA00579311_ERZ869925 | MGnify/ENA primary metagenome ERZ869925 (study PRJEB32216, sample SAMN09231817) | wastewater metagenome | place: USA: Maryland | collected 2016-07-30 | study: EMG produced TPA metagenomics assembly of the PRJNA472060 data set (Reclaimed...
GTGATGCTGCTGGTTCGACGGAGCACGTCATACGTGTTGGCGGTCTTGAACAGTTCAAACTTGAAACTGATCTCTCGAACGCCAGCCGCGATGACGGTCGGGAAGAAACTGTTCGTGTGATACACCTGGAGGTTGTTGTTGATCGTCAGTTCAAACGACCGAATATCAACCTCCTCACCCGAACCCGTCGCCGACTCGCCCTCACTCTCGCTCGACAGGTAGAACTTGGTCAGGTCAAAAGTGAACTCGCTGGGCAACGCCGCCGTCGCACTGAGAGCGGTGGGGCTTCCTTCGTTCTGCTCCTCCTTGCCGTTGAACCCGACGTTCATGGTGATCGTCCCGTCACCGTCCGCACTTCCCGCGATGGTGAGAGAGCCGATTCGCAGACCCAAGTGGCGCTTGTCGTCGTTGCCGTTGTCGAACAGCATCGCGGTGAATGAGTCGATGGTCGGGGACGCCGGGCCGCTGATCGCCGCCGTGATGAGGTGCTCGGCAATGCTCTTGCTAGAAATATGCTGAGCCCACATCGGCATTTGAAGCGAGCCGTCCAAGGTCGCCTTCGTAACGCGGTTATGTTTCCGCTGACGGACGCCGTTGAACAACGCCGCCTGAGTCGCCTGCGGCTTTACCGACACGTCGTATGTCGTGTAAGGAATGAGCAGATCGGTTCCGCTGCCGTCCTTCGATCCCCACGTTACCTCTTTTCGGAGGTTGAGGTATCGCTGCCAACCCATCGTGATGCCGGACATCGTCTACTCCTTACGTCAATCGCGGATTCCAGAACGCCGCGAGGATGGTGATTTGGAACGTCCAGCGAGTTGCCAACGGTCCTTCGTCCGCAAGCTGAACGAGTTGCGGAACCATCGGTGTGAATCCCATCACCCGATTCGTAGCGCCGCTCGCAGGCTCAAGCTGCTGGTACATCGCCTTGATGAGTTCCTCCCAAAGGAACTCGGCTTCAGTGACTTGCCAATCCCGCGTCCAGACCCTGAACTCCAGCGGGTAAAGAACCTGCTGGTACTGGTTCAAAGTCCATGCGGTCGTTGAGTTGGCGGGGTAGATTTCGAGAGCGTTGAGGTCGCCCATCGTCGGGGATGGAGGGCCAGGAATACCGCCCGGACGATCTTCGTATTTGAACTTCTTCTTGAACTTCCCCGAGAGCGGTGAGTGAGCCTCTATCGCCGTCCACACTGCCTGTCTGCACGCGGTGAGTATCGGTGTGGGCATGTGTCACCTGCGTGCTATTCGTGGACGACCGGCCTTCCAAGATTCGATTCGCTGGGTGTAGGGCGGAACGACTCCGGGGATCATCATTTGGCCCGCCGCGAACGTCGCGAGGTTCTGCCGTGTTCTCTCTGCCGCACGTAGAAACGACTCAGGGACCGCTTGCCCCTTCCGTTCGCATAAACGCTCAGAGGCTAGGTCAACACCCCAGCCCCTTAGCGTCTCGTTTCCCTCGTATTGCGTTGGCGTCGTTGTGTAGGTCAACAACGCCCGTTTGATTTCTTCGTCCGCGTACCTGATGCACGCCTCGATCGTCTCTCGGTCTTCGTCGATCTCTGCCGATTCGCTCTGTGATTCCGCGTCGTCGTCATCGTCCGCTTGGTACAGAACACCGGCGAACGACAGACGCTCGATCACATCATCCACAGAGCAAAAGGACATTAGGCCCCCTGTTAGAAGCCTGTGACGGTCGGCATCCAGACGGCGTTCGGTTCACGGAATGCGTACATGTAGTTCCCACCGAGGAACAGAGCGACTCGCGGCGGATTATTGACGATGTCGGCGAAGGCGAAATCGCCAAAGACTTCAATCAAGTCGTTCTGAACAGCGTTGAGACCAGTCTGTCCAATCTTGGTTGGAATGAGTTCGCAACCGATCGCATTGAAGAACCAGTCGCCAAGCTCAGGTGTGATGATTGCTTGATCTTCGGGGATGAATGGATGTTTGTTGCCATCCTGCCCGACATACGATCCGCTATAGAAATGGAACTTGAATCCATTCAACTCGAAGCCATTGGAGTTTACGATTTCCGTGATAGGGGTAATCGCGCTCCAATTAGCTTTAAGCTGGTCATTATTTCGGAACCACCTGCGAGCATTGCCGTGCAACCAAACATGGACAGGAGGGGCTACACCGGCGTCTTGAGCGGCCTGAGAAATGTCGTCAAGATGATCAAGGATCTTCGTTGATGCCGTTGCCCACGATGCGGAAATCAAGTCGCCGCCAATATCCAACTGATCCTTGTGGCTCGCATCGACTCCAAGGTCGATCGAGTAGGCGTTTCCAGAACTCGACTCCAGAATCTCACCCTCTGGCGAGATGTAAATAATCCCGTCAGAAAATGCCTTTGCCATGAAGACTTGTTTCTGGATGTAATGCCGCTTCGCAAAGGCGAGCATCTGAAGTTGGACGTACTCCTGCCCCTTGCGTTGCAGGGTGTTGTCCGAGTTCGCCCGAAGCATTCGGAGTACATCGACTCCGAGACGCATTTCGTTGAACGTGTGAACCAACGAGATATGAGCCTTCGACAATCCAACAGGATCAGTGACGCGAGCTGGAGCGCCGCGCTTGTTGAACTTCGCAGCATCTCGCACGTCGCCAACCATCAGATATTCAACGTCGTCCGTCCAGAATCGCTGAACAGAGCCGTTACCGATTGACGTGATGGTTGGCACGAGTCGGGGATCGTACTCAGCATCGTTGTCAAAGAGAGCGGCAATCTCCGCTTCTGCCTCTTGGAGCGGGTCGCCAACGTACGCACCGAAGTACGGGTTCTTGACCGACTTCATGCCGTACGCGGTGAATTGAGGGCCAATCTCCTGGTAGTGCAGATTAGCCAGAGCTTCTTCGTGATTGGCCATTGATAGCCCTCTCCATCAGCAGTGAAACTTGATTCTGTTCTGGTTGATTCGTTACGACAAAGGCCGACCCAACGTCGGGCTGTAAATCTTGAATCGTTGCTGCAAGATTCCCTTGCTGGTTGAGTCCGCCCAAATCGCGGCCATGTCGCCATAAAGATTGCTCAGGTCGACCGTGCCACCGATGACGAGATTTCCCTCTCGCTCAACCGTGTCTCGCTGTTCCTCGTCATAAAGATCACGAGTACCTTCAAGGAAACCGTGGCACGTCTGCGAGCCGTCAGTAGCAACGACCGCACCGGCAGTAATTGCCGTGGAAGCAAACGTGATCACGTTCGTTGAGTAGTTGATCGTTAGAATGGTGACAGCTGTTCCATTGATCGTTATGGCGTCACCGACCTTGAACGCAGCCGCATTAACAAGAGTCGCCTGTGTGACGGTTCCGCTACTTGCCGTCGTGGTCCGCTTGCAAGGAACCCACTTCTTAGTCGAAGTGATCATTCCCATTGGCCAGCCCGCACGAATCTCGTTCGGATACCCAGTGTTTCCACCGTCGTATCCGTTCTTATCGAGCGTGATGCCGCCGGCGAGCAACTCCAGTTCCGCACCGCCGTAAGCAAATTCGTTTGGCGTAACCGTCCGACCTACTCGGCGTCCACCGTGACCGTATGCCATCTCAATTGACTCCCTAGTTGATTCCGGTTATTTCGCCATTCCGATCCGCTTCAGTGCCCGCTGCCGTCGCTCTGCATAGCTCGGCTCTCCATTACGAGGCATCTTGGCCGACAGTTGAGCCATGACCTTGGATGCCGCAGACGGAGCTACGGCCATCGACTCGGGGAGAGCGATCGCATCGAGGACTGACAAGTCGTAGTCACTCTTCGCACCGAGTTGAATGGCCTTGTTCTTCGCGTCCACCGTGAGACGACCGGCGTTCATCAACTGAACAGCCTTGCTCTCGAAAGCGGACTTGGCCGCAAGCTGAATGCGGTTCTTGAGGGCAGCGTTCTCGGCGAGAGCCGCCTCAAGCTGCGTCTTCTTGACTTGCTTCTTCTCGCCCATCTGGACGGGTTCGGTGCTGTCTGCAATCTCGGATGCGGTGTCGTCGGTGATCGGTTCAGACGCTTCTTCACCGTTGTCTTGGCTGACGGTGTAGTAGAGGAATGCGTTGAATCGCTCGGCGAAGTTCATGCCGTTGGTGTCGGATGACAGAGGCTTGTCGCCGCAATATTCGATGTACTCGTTGATTTTCTCGACGAGCCAAGAGGCTTGTTCGTCGTCGAACTCCGGGGCGGTTTCGCTTCCGTCCGGTGGGGCATCGGTAACGACCGCATCGGTGGGAGGTGTGTCCCCTTCAGCGAGTCGATAGGTGAAAGGCTTCTTTCCTTCTCTCAGCCGAGTGACCCACTTTTGAGCCATTGTCTTCGTCCCCAAACTCAACGCGATGACAGGGCCTTGCCCCGGAACCGCTGGATGCGTGACGACGGCCAAATGGGTAAGCATCTCGTCGTACGAGTTGCCATGACCGTCGGTGTAGTTTTGGGTCACTTCGACTGATGAGGGCGAAAGGCTAGCCTTCGCTCGTTCTGACTCATTGGGGATGGTTGAGGTAGCGTATAGCCAGTCGCCAGAAATTTCTAGCTCAACCACCGTACCAATTCTTTTCTCCGGGTCGTCGGTGTGTCCCATCATCAACGGAACATCGACCCCGGCCTCTTTCGCGCGGTAGAAGTTCTGAACGAGCTTCTGCATCTTGTCGAGTGAAACGACGTACGGCTGGCCGGTTGGTGTGTTGCCGTACCACTTGCCGACCTTGAGGCAGCGGCGTTTCTCTTTGTTGCCTGAAAGCTGCGTAGTTGCTTCGCTCACTGGGAGCGAGAGACGATAGACGGGTTTGTCTGGCATGTTATCCCCCTAGGACGTCGATTCCTTTCACGATGGTTTCGATGAGCGAATCGTTTTCGTTGGCGACTGATACCTTGGGGGTAGTAGGCTCAGTCTCGCGAATCGCTTCCTTCTCTGACTTCGTTGCCTTTGCAGGTGTCTCCGGTGGTTCGCCGCCAGCGGATATTCCTTCCGCGATGGCATCTTCCTCAGTGAGCGGCGTCTCGGAACAGCGGCAGTTGTAACGGTGAAGCTTGGCGGTTGCCTCTCGTGCTAGCCTTGATTCCTTGTGATAAACCTTGCCGTCCATCTCCGCATGGTCCGGGTCGACGCGGTTGTCTAACGTCGCGAAGTATTTCCGGTACGGGAACAGGTCCGCGATAACCGGCTCCTCCAAGACTTCGTTCTGACCAGCGAGGTAGGCGTGATGGATCGTCGTTCGCGCCAACGTTTCATCGAATCCCGGCTTGGTCTCAACGATGTCATTGAGCCGCTTCCGCCAGTCCGTTCGGCCCTCTCCCTCGGTGATCGAGGTGGTCAGAGCGTCCGTCACGTCCTTCCAAAGCTGCTTGTTCGCTTGCTCGGAATACTCGGTCGCTCGCAAGGTCTCGATCTTCTCGATCCCGACAAGCCTATCAGGGAAGTTCTGAATTTGAGTCGTCAACCAATCGATGGCGTTGGTGAGGAATGAATCCGAGTATGCCGCAAGTTGGACTTTGGAAAGCTGCGTCTTGCCTTGTGAGGCGAGTACGACTCTCACCCATGCCGCAAGCTGGGATGCTCGACCGTGCTCGTAGTACGCTTGCTGGTACGCCTCGGTAATGGCGTCAAAGATGCCTCTGTTCTACTGTCTCGCCAGCATCGAGCAGGTCCGCGACTTGTTGGCGAATCACCTTCAATTTGTCGTTGAGCGAAGAGAGCAGCTCCTCTTCCCCTGGTGGTGTCGGTGGAGCGGGAGCCGCTTCCAGGCGAGCGGAGAATCGAGCCGGGGCCGCAGGAGGTGCCGCAAGGGATTCCACCTTTTGCATCGCTGCTGCCAAGTCGCCGCCAGCGGGGATGCCGGACAGCTCGAGCAGCTTCGCGAAGTCCACGAACCCGGCCACGATGAGCGGATTCAGTTGCGGGGCCGTGACAATCTGCTTGACGAGTGCCCGTGCGTCTTCTTCGGTGGAGTCCCCGATCGGTGGGGTCGAAAGCGTCATCGTCACTGATGATCCGAAATTTGCCCACGCCAGCTTATTGACGACTTGTTTCTGGTACGCCTCTACTAGCTGTTCAAGGATTTCCTGCGCCACGTCCCAGAGGACTTGCAGGTACGTCTTCGAGGCCGCAAGGGAACCGACGTCGGTGAGCGTGATGGAGTTTTCGGGGATGCCGAGCGATCGAAGCGCCTCGATGTCGAGCGTCTGATTTCGGTTCTCGATCGGGGTGGAGTCCTTGACTTGGGCGACGTCTTGAAACTCGTACTTCTGCCCGCCGCCGTCTTCAGGGAGGAACTGGCCGGATGGCATGATGACCACGCCGCCGCCGTCAACCTGTTCGAGCAATGCCTGCAAGTCTTGGATCGGGTCTTCGATCCGTCCTTGCATATCTTGCTCGCCCTTGGTGCCGTAGTTCTGGTAGGAGTCGTCCCCCTCGGTGTAGGAACCGGGAGCTTTCGCTACACTGATTCCGACCGCGTGTTTTCGGTACCACTTCGAGCGGTTGTCGTAGTTGCTCTCTCGCTCCGCTAGGACTCGTTCCGGTGCTCCCAGGTACCGGCTCTTGCCGACAGGGTATTCCGGGCTAGCGTCGATCGTTGACAGCCAGAGTGATCCGCTTTGAATGTCGATGTAAAGCGGTTCATTGTTCTCGTCGAGTTTGTCCTCTCCTACCCGCATGAAGTCAAGTTGACCATACGGATCGAAATACGGTGTCGTCCACTGGTAAGGCAGGTACCCAACGAACGAGATGAGTTGCAGGTCATTAGCAGAGTCGTAGCTCTTGCGCCACTCCAACGCGGCCCGGCCCCACTCGACCGCTTCAAACACATGCCGTATTGAACGCCGCCACATCTTCTGGATGTTCTGCGTCAGTACCTCGGTCCGGTCGTCTTCATCCATCCCCTCGAACTTCACGACAAGAGGGCGCGACTTCACGAGCGATAGGAGCACGCGAATCGCGAACGAAAATTGAGGGTCGTTTCGGAACCGCTCCACCTTTTCCGGCAGGTCTTTCGGTGGAGGGATGACCCTGTCTCGCATGGCGATAAGGACGCGAGCGCGGTCCTTCGTCTTCTGTGACGAGAGTTGCACGGTCTCTTTGCGTGCGGACTTCTTTGTCTTCTTCTTCGCTGCCATGTCAGAACCTCTTTCCAGCAGGTGAGCCAACAGGTCGCCCGCCCATCGAGCGAGGCTTGACATCGTTAACGAATCCATGAAGCCCCAACGCCGCCGCCCAAAACCTATCCGCATGACATCCGTCTGAAGACTCGCGAACCTTAGACGCTTCGAGCCTCCACCCGTTCTGGCTCTTTGTGGGATGCCCTACGAGCAGGAAGTCAGGCGCGACCGTATTGTCATCGTCGGTCGGGGCAGGGAGTCGAACAGATCGGAGTTCGATGGCATTCGATAGGGCCATCGCCATTTCGCCCATGCGGTGCTGAGTGAACTGCACGTCAACGAGTTTCGACTTGATGCGCGGGGCAAGGAAATCCACGATCGACTTACCAGCGAGCCCTGAATCCACCGCCACTTTCACCACACGACGATGAGCCGCCCGCCGTGCGATCTCTTCCTTTTGCTGCTCATACGAGACGCCCCGCATGACGAAGCACTCTCGACACCAAGCCACGTCCCCAACTCGCTCCCACGTCCAGATGACGGAGAGGTTATTCGACCTGCCAACGTCGAAGCCGATGTAGAGCGGACCAGTGAGGGAAGGCCACTCGCCACGCCATAGAGTGTGCGGCTCGAAGCACGACGCGATTTGCTCGTACGTGAGCAGGTTGCCGATGTCGTCGAGAAACTCCCCTTCGAGTTCCTGCCGGGCAAGACGGTCCGAGTGAGCCGCAAGGATAGTCGCTTTGACTTCATCCGACAGGTGCGGCGCGTCCATCGTGCGAGCAGAGAATATCTCGGTTCCTGGTAGCGGTTCCTCGATGAATCGTTTGTATGTCCAGTGGCTCTTCCCGTTCGGTGTGAATGCTGAGTAGAGCCAGCCGAGTTGACCACCTTGCCGAAGACGTCCAACCACGTGCGGGATGATGTCGTCATCGATGAGAGACGCTTCCTCGATCACTGCTCCAGATGCGTTGATACCCTTGATCCGGTCTGGGTGCTCCGCGGTACGGAACGCGATGTCAGCCGGTGCGGATCGCTTCCGCTTCTTCACGAGAACGCGGAACGGTGAGTACGTGATCCTCACCCAGTAGCCGAGCATGTCCGCCACTTCGCGGATCATTTCAAGGGATATGTCGCGTGCCATGTCGTACGTCGGAGCGACGGACAGATACATCTTTCCCGGCTCAGCATCAAGCAAAAGAGCAGTATTCATCACCCAGGACTTGCCCGAGCCAATGCCGCCGACGAATGCCTTGACATTGGCGTCCGATTGAAGGAACGCCCATTGAGCCGGAGAGCAGGCAATGAAGCTTTTACGAGGAGCGAGAAGCATTCTTCAACTCCTCGAATTGCAGGTATTCTTCGCGTGACTTCACCTCGACGAAGGACGGTTCTTCCTCAATCATCTCCTCAAGTTGTGCGTCGGTGATCGGTGGGATAGGCAGGCCGAAGAGTTTAATTTCTTCCTTGATGCACTCGCGCACTTCAGCGAGGAAGTTTCGATCTCCTACGCGGCCCTTCTTCTCTTTGCGTATTCGGTAGGTCGGCTTGCCATCGACTTCACCGATCTCCTCAACCTCGGATTCGGCATTGAGTTTCGAGCGGTGCCACTCAGCGTAGGCGAGTTTCTTCAGGTGCTGGAGTTCAGCAAGAGAGGCTGATCGTTGAGCCTCTGCTTTCTTGTACGTCTTGCGGTGGAATCTCTTTCTGGCATACGTGATGTATCGATAGGCGGTTGTTAAGGTGAGTCCGAATCGCTCAGCGATTTCACGAACCGGAACGTGTTCAAGGGACAAATCGAAGACTTGATCGATGATCGCAAGTGTTTCACTGCGAGTCTCGATTTTTCGTCGTCCTGGATTCCATCCTCTTTTTTTCAACTTTATCGTTCCGCTTGAAATTTCACGCCGACCCAGGAAACTGAGAGACCCACCCCCATGAGCCTGGACAGTCTGAGTAACCTCTAAACCTGGGTCGGCGATATTCCCTTTCGTCTCGCGTGTTGCTCTCGTGCCGATGCCCGCAGTTTAAACTTCTTCAGCGAAATTTCTCTCTGAGGCACCCAGCGAGGCTTGTCCCATCCGTTATCGATCCACTGCTCCACCCATGCGGATTCGATGGTTCGGAGTTCCTCGTGGGTCCATGTGGTGAATTCTCGTTCGGCGAGACAGAGGCATGTCACATGCGTTTCCGCCATGAGGATAAGCTGCTCGGCACCGCTGTGAAGGCGTGCGATTAGTTGTAAGGATTTAAGGCGGCTGTCCGTAGCCTTTGTCACTTCATCCCCTCTGGCACCTGAACCACTCTTCCCAATGTTTGATAGCTTTCTCGACCGTTGGTTCCGGTTCTGGTCTTGGTCCGCTGTCACTTGGCTCGGCGTGAAACATTCCATCCTTGAAGTAGACGTACCATTCCGTTCCACCACCCCACATGACGATAAGCGTGTTCAAGTGATGGCAGAGGTCGCTCATAATTTCATCGCCTCATTTTCTTTGACCAGTCTTTTCACTGCATCAACAAGCATTGAGCGATCAGAGCGAAAGTAGTTCTCAACCACCCTCCAGCAATGAGCCTGCCTTCTTTCCAAACGTTGCTCGGCAAGACGCTTCAAATGGTTCTCGTGCAATGTTCCAGGTGGACCAATCACATCGATATCTTCACTCATGGTGCCACCTGTATCGCTTTGCTCGCCTCTACCGGCACGTCATCCCACTTCGCCCCACCTATCCTCACATTGCCAATACCAGACGCCGTCCGTAGCCAGAACGGTACCTGTGGCTTTCGATCAATCACGTCGTGGAGGTAACGACTCTTGCCCGAGTATCCTTGGTCGTAGGTCGATGAGATGTAGTCGATCAAAGGGAACTTGAGGCTGGTTGTGTTGGCTTTCTGTTCCAGTCCTTCCGCCGCCCATAGTTGGTTGGTTACGTCTCCGTAGGTGGTAGTGAAGGCGGTGGAGATAAATGCGATTTGGGGGTGGCGGTAGATTCCAAGGTCCAAAGTCGATCTTGGAGCCACGCAATGGAACCCGCAGCCATCTTCAAAGATATTTCCACGTCCAGAAGTCCAATAGCAGATGGAGCGTCCGTCTCCAGACTGTCCGCCAATTCCCGAAGTCGCCGCACTATTCCAGTTCGTACTAAGTAGCAACCCTTCATGGCTTCCTCGAAGCCAGTTGGAGTTAATGACGTTTCCGAATGAGTTCCCATAAAGATTGATCCCTCCCACGCAGTTGGTGAACCTGTTGAATACAAAGCTGCAATCCGTTGGACATTGGCTGATGAGCACGCAAGACGACTGGTCCGGTGGAATCTCCCACGGTGTTTCAAGCGTATGCGTGCCATCTTTGCTCGATGCGATGATTCGATACTGACCGAATCCCTTGCCGCTGATGATGGCAGCCGTCCAGCGTGTGCGGTCTTGAGTGTCGTTGCCGAACGTCTGAAAGGAATTCTGGTCGGCTTTACTTACGCATCCGACGAATGACCCTCTCGCTTCGTGCAGGATGGTTTCGCCGTTTCCGATTTCGGAGAGCATGTCGGAGAAGTTGCAGCAGGCGACAACGCTTTCGAGGGTGCCATCGCCGGCAGCCAGTGCTATTCCGCGACGCGAGTTGGCAACCTTAAGGTTATAAATGAGGCTCCCTCTTCCGAGGCATGAGCCAAGAACCGAGCCCCCAACCAATCCATAGGGGGGTTCATAAGTGCAATTTTCGATGAGCCACCCATCACACGCTCCATTAGTTCCGAAACCATTAAAGGGTCCATTTGTTCCCTCAAACGGCACTTGAACGTTGAATTCGCAATGTCGAAATGACCAGTTCCGATGTAAACCGAATCGATATACAAATCCATCGCAGTACCCCCATTGGTTAGCGTCCGGCTTCGTACTCACGAACCGGCAATTCTCGAAACTTACTGAATCAATCCCTGGTCCTGCCGCGATCGCACTGCGTGTCGTGCCCGGTGTGAGTTCAATGGTCAGGTCGCGGAATGTGATGTTCGAGCCAACAAGACGAATCATGGCGTCGCGGGAGCCGACGAGCTTTGATGAATCTGAGGAGAGCGTTTGCGCACCTTTCAATACAGTCAAATTCTTCCCTGAGCCTTGAACGGTTATGTTTGAGCCAATGTCCGTAGTCTTCGTCAGTAAGAGATCCGCAACAGGCAGCTTTAGCACGATTGAATTCTTCGCAGACGAAACGATCGAACTCACATCCGTGCCGCTGCTCACTTGCACCTGCACCACTTTCTGCGGTTCCGGCGCCACTATCGTCACTGGTATCAGGTTGCTCAGTCCCCATCGTGATTCTCCGTGGAAGATGAAGAGGGAGTATCGTCCGGGTGGAGTATTCGGCGTAATGCTTGCCCAAATGGCGACTCTGGATACATCGACGACATTACCAGTGCCAGTTCCACCAGGAGTTCCAGTTGGGAGACGGTAAAGGTCTCCTGATTGTCCCAAGAGCCATACCGAGGGCTTAGCTTTTGTAGATGCCAAATGCCTGCCGGTGATTGCCACAGTCGATGACTGAATGATCTTGAGAGGGTCTGTTCCAGCAATACCAAAGATTCTCGGCTCATTAATTCTAGCTGTCTTACTTTCTCCATCTTTCCCCCTCACTACAAACGGGACGCAGTACGCCCCGTTGTTCTTTGGATTTGGATCGGTGTAATCGAGCACTGGATTACAGAAAGCCACTTGGTCTGTGTACGCTTCAAGCTTTAGGTCAACGCCTTGCCGCGTCCAATCGATCGTAGGACCAGTCAGAGCCGCGCGAACTTCACTCTCCAGGTTGTCCTTCGTCACCGTGATGGTGTTGTCATAGCGCACCGTCGCGCCGGTGAATCCTTCCCCTGCGAGCCACGCACCCGTGCCCATGCGAACGTCCGGCTGGATTTGGCCGACGCGAGGGGGAGCGGAGATGAGGAGGAGAAGGACTAAGATCATTCAAGTTCCTTGTGTCAATCTTTTCTGATCGACAGAGTGTAATTGGATGTAATCTCAATTTGTTTCTTGTGTGCTAGGTACCAAATAGCGTTTCTTATCTCCCCTTTGGTCCACGCACTTCGCAGATTCTTCTCAACCGACTCAAATGGAACTTTATGGGCAAGGGCAATGATTCTGATGATTGAATTAATCAACCTTTCTTCACTCATCCCCATCTCCCTACCGCATATCCAATCGCAGCCGCCACGAGCATATGCGGCCAAGCTAGTATGCCGACGCCGATGTAGTAGCCGAGTTCAGTACGTAGGCTCATCGAACTAACTCCCGAATGAGGTCGTATAGGTCAACAACCTCATCACCACGAATTAGCTGCGACTGCATTCCGACTGACTTAGAAGCTTCGAGATCACCGAATTTCTCGTTGGCTGTGACCATTAGCCATTTCTCTGGAGTGATGTCGAGTATTTCAGATGCCGCCCAATATGCTCTCGGATTCGGCTTGAATACTTGCGCGATTTCGAGAGGAACAATCGCATCAACGTCGATGTCGTTGTTTTTCAGCAATGCGGCTTGCAGTCCTAGCGGGCCATTGCTGAGTGTCACCACCATGAAATGACGCCGGAGCATCTTGAGAACGATCGCTGAGTCATCGAACGCCTTGAGCTTCTTCCACGAATCAGGCAACACCAGCGGAGACCATTCCTGTTTTCGGATGTGGTCCGCATACGCCTTAATCTCTTCGTGTGGAACTTCATCTTTGAGACGAACGAGAGTTCCGAACACGTCGAAGGCAATCACCTTGATTCGCGAACCATCAAGTTTCATCGCCGTCTCCCGAACAATCCCCGCCGTCCGCATTGCCCGTTACTCTGCGTGAGTGCCTTCGACTTTGCGGTCTTCACGGTTGGCAGTTCGCTCGTGCAATGCGACCAACGCAACGTCAATGGCATCGATAGCACGCTGGTTGTAATCGCACTTGAATTTGGACGCCTGATAAAATTCGAGTCGCCCACGAGCAGCCTTAAGGATGTTTTCAACAAACGCTCCGTTGGCTGGCTTTCGGTTTTCACCACGTCCGAGAGGACCTCGCTGCCATGCGATTGCGAAACCGTCACCAAAGGTTTGACCACCTTCGGGACAGCCGTTCTCATCATTCCAATGCTGTTCAATGATTGGCGAATTCACTTATCGACCCCTTTTAAAGAAACCTCGTCTCGCACTAGGTCCGCATTGCCCATTGGCACATGGGGATGACTGGTGCGATTCAAGGCGATTGATCCCACCGATTGAAACAGCTTGAGGTTGGCAACTGCCGTTACGGCAAGTCGCCACTCTTCCCACCGCTCGGGGCTCACTCGCTGGAATCGGTGTGCTTGGTGACTTGGTCGGACAGTCCGTGCATCGACATTCGCCGTTGACACAGACGCATTGCTGGCCTGTGTCGGTACAGATGCAGGCAGCGAATCGATGCTTAACCTTAACCACTTCGAGGGAGCCCCAAGCCGGTGGACATTGGCAAAGCACTGACAAAGTGAATGCAACAAGCATGATCCCTCCTTAGACGGTTAAGCCTGGGTCTTGTGGATCGTGGGCAGCCGCTTCGATGGCAAAGGCGTCCAATCCGTACCGCTGGCCGGTGAAGTACGATTCATCCATGAAACACCAGCCACCCTTACCCCAGTTGGTGCCCCATGAGTTCGCGACCTTCACATACCATTTGCCGTTGATCTGCTTCAGTCCGAGGCCAGCCATGCAGTGGCCGCCTGTATTCTGTCCGTTCCACTGAGGAATGATCCCGTCAGAGTTCGGAGAGAATCGGCCACCGATGCAGATTCCAAATGAAATGGTAAATCCCAGTTGAATGGCGGAAGCGAGTTCATCGAAGGTCGTCAGTTGATAGCCTTCCTTCACCTTAAAGCGTTCGGCCTCGGTGTAGGCTGACTGGCTGATCTGTGACTTGATGTAGGTCGCATACTTGACCGATGAATCGAGACAGGTGCCGGTCTGCTTCAGGGATTGAAGGGCATCCGATACGACAGCACCGTTATCCATGCCGCCATTGATCTGCGAGTAGCAGAACCATGCCGACAACTGACGCTTGGTTCGTCCAGCCTGATTGATGGCTACCTCGAGCGCCGTGACCGATCCATGTCCGACACATGCCCCGCGTCCGTTCTGGTCTTTGATGGCGGTTAGGTACGGTTCGTTATCTACTTCACGCCATTCGCCACGGGGAATCGTTCGTCCCGCTTGGAACTTCTGAAATCCGGAATCGTCCTTTGGAGGCAGACAGGTGAGGTATCGACGCTCCCCATCGATGAGGACGTATTCAAGGCCATTCATGTCGGTTTGGATCGTAGCCATTACTTTGCCTCCGACTTCAGAATCTCGGTCTTCAGAATCTCCGCGGTCGATGGCAGAGAGAACGCATTCAGTACCTTACCTGTGGCCGCGTCGTGAACCGTGACCGTAGGAAGCTGGCCCACCTTGTCGAGGAACGGCTTGACGTTCATCCGTTCGTCTTCGCCGTCATTCACTGACTCAATCCGGTATTGATGTTTCGCCATAATCGCTTGGCGCCATGACGTGTCATTGATGACCGCTGCCTGTGCCGCTGTTCGCGTGGCAGGATCGAACCAGATGTAAACGTAGAGCTTCTTCGCTTTCGGAACCTTGCCATCGTCCGGTTGCGGGTCTGGTCCAGGTTCCGGCGCGTCACCAATAACGAATGACTTGACCGCCTTCTTAATCGCAAAGGGAACCTTGTCATTCCCTGATGGTCCCACGGCAGTGAGCCGAGCGATGTACGTTCCCGGTGGAGCAATGACGATAGCCTTTCGACCTACGTCATCAAGCAGCCGGAAATCAACGCCTTCAGGAAACTCCCAATCGTATGCCCAGTTATCAGGCCCAGACGCTTCGAAGTCGGCAAAAGTGTATGGTGCATACACTGCCTTTGAAGTGATGGAAACCGCCTGCCCTACTGCTACGACGGGAAGCAGCAGTAGAGCAAGCAGCACGGGGAAGGTACGGGATCGCATTAGCCTTGCTCCTCTGCGAGGAACAGCGGAAGCACCTTGAGAATGAAGGAGATGATTCTCCCCCAAGGAACGGCTCGCGTCTGGCAAACCCCTTCCTCGGAAATATCACCCTTCGCCGCATGCAAGGCTTCGACGAACTCCTCATTGGTCACTTCGCCACTGGTTGCCGCGAATGTCGGCTTAGGAGCAGGTGACGGACCAAGAGGCTTCACGACGTTGAGTCCGTAGCCGAGGATCGTCCAATATGCGTTGACCGCCTTTTCGTTGAGCAGGTCGCCGGTCGGTACGATGGCAATGAGGTCGTTGATTGAATCGAGCGGAAACTCTGACGGATACGGGTAAGCCATTGATCTCTCCTTACAGTGAAAACAGTTCCTTGATCTTCGAGAACATCCAGACGACTGCCGCAGCCGCCTGCCAGATAAGCCCGCTGGCGAGCACAAAGCGGAGCAAAGCCAGAAAGGCTTGTTGATTCACTTTTGTAATCTCTCGCGAAACTCAGACAGCGATTTCGTGTTGTCTTCAATCGTTCCAGCGAGCTTTTCTCGGACGTAGGAGTTGATCGATTCGTAGCGGTTGTTGCACTCTTGTTCGCGTTTGTCGCCACGATAGATGAAGTAAAGAACGAGCGGGAAGAGTCCTAACTGAGCCGCAGCCATCAGTAGCTGCGTTACGATCTCTGTGTTAGAAGCATCCAATATTCCCGCCCCCGTATAGGTGCCCCATCCGTGGGGCGTGATGTCGTCATGACTTTTTGATGGTATGCAGATTCGGAGGTGGAATGACAGCTAACGACTACAGTCACTGTAGTCAGGAAATAGATAGGACTGATCGATGGGATCTTTCGACGGGGCGATAACTCCAATATAGGCTTTGACTACGCTTCCAGGTTTGCCGCAATTATCACACTTCGCAGGCAGCTTACGACTATGCAAGCCTAGTTTCTTGCCGGATTCCTTCATCGTCGAAGTAATCATCATCCCTAGACCGCAGTGCGGGCAGAGTGAGTCTTTCGGAATGATGCGGATATGGTTCATGTCGTTAACCGTCAAAAGACTTCTGAAGCTTCAGCCACGTCTCAGCCGATGTCCCAAGAGCACGGCTAATACCTTGAGCAATCTCTGGTGTGATGTTTTCTTTCTCGTTGATGATGTTGTTTATCTGATCGGCACTTAGACCAGACATACGCGCCATCATTCGCACAGGAAGCTTCCGGGCTTCCAATTCGTCTTTCAAATATTCGCCTGGGTGAAACTTCATCCTTCTTCCCCTTTCCTATCCAACGGTATGGCGCGGAGTCGCTTCACTGGGTGGAGTGCTCCTTGGCATCCATGTAACCTTCAAGCCAATTCATAGACTCTGGCTCGAAATGCCTAGCTCCTCGATACGGATTTGCATCCGCGGAAATGTGAAGCCTATAAGCTCTAGAACCCTCTTTTTGTTTTTGCAACAGATATTGTCTTCTTTCTTCATCGCGACGAGGTTTGTCCAATACTGCCAATGTGACCACCGCAACAATTATGATCACACCTACTACATCGATACACAATAGAACCCATAGCCAGCGATTCATTCCTTTCCTCCTTCATCCAAATAAGCCTTCGGGTCAATGGGGCCAGCGTATCGAAGGACTTTGAATTGCCGATAATAGGTCTCATTCCTCAACTCATAGGTCCAACCGTCATTCGACCAAACCAATAGGACATTAGGAAAACGAAAAACGATATCTGGATTATGAGTGTTTACATGCACAAATCTTGGCTTGAAACCATCTAACTCCACCACGTACCACCCGCTCTCTGTGGGTGGTTGAATCGGTTCAGTCATTGTTCACCTCGCAAGTATTTCTCTGGGTCAAAAGGTTTGCACTGATAGATGTCAAAGAATGCCATCAAGACTCGACCACGAGCCGAGTAGAACCTCGGGCTCATATATCCGTTTGGCTGCCTCTCATGGCGAACATATCCAACCTCAACAATCGTTGGTGAGTTCAGCACCGCCCAAAGTCTGTATTGGATGACGTACATTCCATCTTCGGTAGGAGGCTTGATCGTTTCCCGTGTCTCTGTGGGTGGGGGGACTGGATTAGTCGGCATACTCATCACTTCTTCTCCTTGACTACCTTGTACTCACTCCAATCGATTCGCGGATCGAGCCAGCACGTCGGGGCGTCGTCTTCGGGGATCATTACGTACCGCTTCCGCCCGTTCCGCTTCATCGGGTGCAAAAGTGGCTTCAGGTCTTCCGGCCCCCAAATGACGGTCTTAATCAAATCGTAGTCGTCTTTCGGGATAGCGTACTCATTGCCGTCTATTGCCTCATAGAGGAGAAAGAGGGTAGAAGTCGGTTCGGTGGTGGTTGGAGCCGCTGGCGTGGCGGCGGGGCCCGTCCCCCCGACCCCCGGGTCGGTGCGGCCCTCGGTGTGTGGGAAGGTGGCGGTCCGTTTTTCGAGGAACCGTAAAACCTCCTCCCGCCGCGCCCGCAGAATTTCCGCATGCGTGGACGATAACTGACCAGCCGGACTGGATCGAATCCGACCATCCACCGCAGAAAGAGTGATTCCAGTGGACTCAATTTCAGTAATTAGGTCGGAGATCGGCTGAAGTGGTGGCCAAGTATTCATCAATCACACTCCCGGTCACACATCAATCACGCTAGGTCAAAATCGTAACTATATAATAATTAAGCACTTAACCGATCAATCACATCAATCACACAGTCACAGGGGTACTGAGACATATATATAGAGAGCAATAGGTCATTAAGGTGTAGTGGTTCTTCTCGCGTGTAGTCTGTATGTGTGTGTTATTGTGTGATTGTGTGTATGATGTATGTAAGTATGTATGTAGTATGTATTTATATTATATTTATCAGTCACACCAGTATCACACAATCACACCTAGTACTCTTCTTCGATCAATCCAAACGCTGAAGCTGGAATTTCTATCCCTCTCGAAATCCTCCCTGAAATCTTCCGCTGGCCTCGTTTTGCTCCTTTGACTCGAAGGAGAAGTTGATCAAGCGACTGATCTTCCCACTTTGTTCCTCGGAGGAGTTTCTGGGCCACAGCTCGGTGTGAAATAAAGATGATTCCGCGAGACATCCACGGGCTGACATCTCGGCGGGATTTATCCCCTTGGACTGTCACGCGGGTGATTCCGCTCGCTTCAAGTGAGGTGACCGCGCCGGGCTTCTCCGCTGTTTCACCGGCGAGGATTCGCCCCACAGTCTCTTTCCCTCGATCGACCCAGACATCAGCCGAGAGGATGGCGTCGAGAAGTTCGTCCTGGTCGGACATCATGGTCTCCTCGAATTCCCCGGCGTTCAGCACTCCCCCGAGCCACGCCCGCGCGTACGCCGCGAGCATCCCGCTACTCACCGCCATCATCGCTGTTGGAACCGAATACGACTCGACGACTCTGTCCGGGGTCGATCCGTACCGCCCGCGAAGCTCCGCCGCCATGTCGCGCGCCCGCCAGACGTTCTCGATGGCGACGGCGAGCAGCCGCAGCCCCAAGTCGTGCGCGTCCCCAGCGGTGGGGAGGGTGAGCTTCCCTTGCTCCTCATCGGGTGGCTTGATGAGTTCAAGCTGGACGAACCTGTTCCGGTCCGGGTCGCGGCGCAGGCCTATTTCAATCGCCGCCACCCAGCAGATGTGACGGAGGGAGAACCGCTTCCCCTTTTGGTCCTGCGAGCCGCGGAGAATGGCCGACGACTCGCCGCGGGAAGCGGTGCGGATGAGTTCGAGGACTTTCTGGCGGTGCTGATCGTGCTCGAACTCGTCGAGGAGGATCGCGCGTGAGGAGTTTCCCACCGCTTGCCGCAATCCGGCCTCGGTCGGCTTCTCCCCCGACATCGCCAGCTTGCCGAACAGCCGCCCCAGAAATTGAAAGAGGGTTGTTTTCCCGGTGCCGGATTCCCCGAGCAGCGCGACTTGCGGGCGCCAATCAAAGAAGACTTGGCAGTAGGTCGCCATAATGAGCCCGACGATGAGGGCGGGGTCGGTATCCTGGTTCCGCCACTTCCATCGGGCGAAAACCTCGAGTGCAGAATTTATTGTGGCCACACAAAATTCTTTGTGGGTTGCTTGGTGGAGGTAATCCCGCAGCCGGTCGAAGTCCACCCACGGCTCGGTGTTGTTGAGGTCGAGCAGGTGCCCGCGACAAATGGGGGACTCGTTCGGCTCGAGTTCGCGGGAACCATTCCACACCGCCGCCGCGCCGCCGTTCACCACACAGACTGCGTGCCCATCGATCGGCCAGACTCCCTGCCCGAGCATCGAGCCGTCTTCGATCCGGCGTTTTCCGGCGATGAGGGCAATGGATTCGCGGACGTCCTTCAGTGGCCACTTTCCTTCCTCTTCGGATTTCTCGGTGACGTGGTCGCGAGCCGGACTCCCGCAAATCTGGATCAACTGCGGAAACTGCATGTGGGAGACGTCTTTGATCGTGACGACCTTCTTGCGGGCCTTCGAGTAGACTCGGATTCGCCCGTCCTCGTGCTCACCGAGAACATCCAGGTGGATGAGGTCGCAAATCGCCCGTTCCGCCATGTCCTCTTTGTCGCCGTCGTTCGAGTTGGATTTCTTTGTCACCGGCTCGAACTTGTCGGCGAGCTCGAGTAAGTCGGTGTAAGAGTGCTTGTCGGTACCGATCCAGTCCCGCAGGTCGAGACCGTGCTTTTCCGCGATGAGGTAGGGGAGATCGACCCGCCGCACATTGGCGCCCGCTTCCGCGAGGACCGACACCCACACCGCCGCGCCCGCCTGCCCCGCGTGGTCCGCGTCGTGGATGACTCGCACATCCTTCCCGGCGAAGAGGGCCGCGAACTCCGCACGCGGTTTCTCGCTCGCCCCGCCACTGTTCGTCACAACGACATGCCGCCCGCGCAACTCCTCTGGGATAATCGATTCGAGCGTGAGACAGTCGCTCACCCCCTCCACCTTCCAAATCACTTCCGCCGTCGCCAAGTGCTCCAGCGCGAAGCGGTTCATGAGCCCGCCGCGTGTCCCCCGGAGTGTGTGCGACTTCTCTTGCTTGAGCGGTTTCTCCGGGCCGTCGTAGACATTGAGCGGTTTTCCGTAGGCGTGAATCACCACCCAGCCGGATGGATCGGAGTTGAGAAGGTTCGGGCCGTAGACCGGCAGCGCGAAAACTGAATCCGGCTCGGTGGATTTCTTCGGCCACTTTCCCCGGCGCGCCCCCATCCGTTCCAATGCGTCGGCCGTGATTGGTTGCTTCGCTTGGGTGTAGAGGTGGCAGAGATTCGGAATCCACTTTTGGAATTCGATCTGCGATTCCCAGTCCGTCGAATCCTCGGTGGCGGGGAGCGTCACCCCTGCGACGGTCGCGTAGTGCTTCAACGCCGCTTTGTGGTCCGCGTGCCCGCCGAACCGTGCCGCCGCGTAGAAGAAGCTGAGCGATGAGTCGGCCGACGTGTCGCCGAAATCCCGGTACCGGCCTCTCATCACACCGACGCCGACGTTGATACCGGCCGATGCGTTGGAGTCTTGCCGCCCCAGCGAGTAGCACGCAACCCAGCCGTCTTCGTTCGGTTCCCCGGCCAGCTTCGCGCCCCAGGCGATGTATTCAGCTTGCACGTCGATCGCTTCGAGGACTTCCGCCCGCGCCGCGTCCCATGCCGCTTTTCTTTCTGCCTTCGATGTGCCTGATTTGCTGACGCTACTACTTGGCTGAGCTGCTGTTTTTGCAGGCATTGTGTTCGCTTCCGTCCGCTCGGTTGCTGATCCGTTGCAGTCTGCGGGACTCCGCCGCAGGCTTTACGATCTGATCCGTCCAGTATCGTTCGAGAGTTCGATAGGTAGTGATTTCGGCGAATCGCCGCGTGTCACACATAAGCCAGTGAGTACGTGGGTACCGCTGTTGGTACGCGAGAATTGATCGGTAGATAGTCTTTGGAAGAACCTGCGACCGCTCCGGGGGCCGCAAGCAAGTAACCGTCCAGGATGCCTCAACGACGACGGCGGAGAACCGCATCAACTGAAGCCGTTCAAGCTCTCGCTCGAAGCGGTCTCGCCCGCGCGTCAAGGTTCCGTATAAGTCCTCAAGCGATTTCCGCTCGATGGAGATTTGGTCCTCGTGGCCAATTATCGAATAATCACCGGACTTGAGGCCAACAACCTGAGTCCGAACCACGAGCGGAGATCGTTTCGCCCCTTCCCTTAGGCCAGTGAATCCGAAAGGGAACTGCTCTCGTGTGTCGATGGCGACGGTGAAGGGACTGATGATAAGATCATTGATTCCATCCTTTGAGCTTCTGCCCATTGCTCGCGTTCCTCCGTGATGAGTTCGACCAGAAATGTTTTCCGCTTATCGAGCAGTTGCCGCCGTGCCTGCTTCTCCATCACCGACTGCTTGCCGATGACCAAGCAACGATCCTTCGCGCGGCTGATCGCTGTGTACCACCATTCACGCGAAGCGACTCGCGAAGCGGTTTCGTCGGCGAGGATGATGACCACCGGCCATTCCGAACCCTGCGACTTGTGGCAAGTAATGGCGTACGCGAGTTCGAACTTCTTCACCGACTCCGGGTGTGTGCTGATTCGGACGATACGGTCCCCGTCGCCAATCGAAGGGAACCGCATTTCGATCGTCTTGTCATCCACACCGATCACGCGGCCAATGTCGCCATTCGCCAGGAACTCGGGAGACTCGTGCCCCTTATCGGACGTGTACCAGCCGTTGGATGTGCAGATAACCTTGTCGCCAACGCGGAAGATGATTCCGGCCTGAGACTTCCCGTTCGGGTTAAGAATCCCCTGAAGCATCGTGTTGAGCGTCTTCCGGCCCAGTGCTCCCTGTTCGTTCATCGCCACGAGAATCTGCAAGTCCTCGATGGGATCACGAGCACCTTTCCGCACCACCGCCTCGAAGACCGCGCGAATGATTTCCATCGTCTTCGCGGGTGATGAAGTAGGAACGATTCGCAGATTATTCCCCTCATCGTCGAATCGATGGCAGGTATCCACTCTCCGCTCTTCACGAATCGCCGCACACCCTTTCACGATCAGCCCCGAGTTCCGCTGAATCTCGGTGAGGTGTCCGTGCGGGATGTTCGAAGCGATGAGATCACGGAACGGCGCGCCGTGGCCAACCGGGGGAAGCTGGTACGGGTCGCCGATGAGTAGGAGGTTAGTGCCGCGTCCGAGGGCTCGAAGCAATGACGCCATGAGGTCCGTATCCACCATCGAGGTCTCATCAACGATGATGAACTTGTGCGGGAGCGGGTCGCGCTCGTTGTGATGAAATCCCCATTCACCCGATCCAAAACCTCCCCTTGATGGAACAAGTGCTCGGTGAATCGTCATCGCGGTGAGGCCGACGATCCCCGCCTTACTCAATGACTCCGTCGCCCGCACCGCCGCCTTACCCGTGGGGGCCAGTACCGCAATCGCACCGTGTCCGTACTTGTTGATGATCGATCGAATCAGAGATGCCGCCGAGTAAGTTTTCCCCGTCCCAGGCGTGCCCGACAGAATCCCGACCGCTCCCGCCGTCGCGAGTTTGACTTGCTGCTCTTGGTGCGGGCTCAAACTCCCAGAAGGTTCCGGCCAGTTCGCCTCGCACTGCGTCATGCGGAAAATCCGCTCCGCGATCTCTCGCTCATTCCGTGCGGACTTTCCGACAGCAAGCCAGCCGTTTCCATCGACGTCGCGCCGCGTCTCGATCCACTTCGCCCGCTTCCCGAGTCTCGTCGCTTCTTTCGGCTTCGCGTCCGCCCCGCCGATCCTTTGCCGCAGCAACTCGCACGCATCTCGGTAAGGGTGCCAGGTATCTCCCGTGCCGCGCGTCGCGAGAACGTGCCAGAGGCAAATCGTCTGCCGCTTCAGCTTCGACGGGTCCAACCCGAAATCGACGTACATCTTGTCACAACGAGCAAACCCAGCCGACTGGAAGCGGTGTGTCATGAGCAAGTACGGGTCGCGGCGAATCAGCACGGGAGCTCGCGAGCCCCACTTATTAATGACCGATCGAATCAGCCCTTGAGAGAACCCGCGACCGTTGAACAGGCCGATTAACTCGACCATCGTGTTCTCTGACTTCTTGTGCTTCGCGAGTCGATCGCTCGCTAGCTTCAGCTTCACGGCCGCGATGCCGCACTCTTCCGCAACTCGCTTGGGATACTCACGCAGCATCCGCAACGACTCGGACTCGTACTTGTCCCAAATCTTGTCAATCGCCACCTTCCCGACGCCGGTGCCGCGAAGCAGCTTCGTCAGATAAGCGATAACCGGGCCACGACCCAAAGGCATGTGCTCGGTGAAGACGTCGTACCGGAACTGCTTGCCGTACTTGGGTGACGTCGTCCATCGACCAAAAAACCGATAACACCCGCCCGCCTGAGGCATCGGTTCCGCGGGCCCGACGATCGTGTCGCCCGACTCGGTGAATCCGATGAGGCAGTTCTGTGATTCGTTCCGCCACTTGGTGGCCTGAAATGTCGCGACGAACTCTTCCATCGATCCACCCCGCACTCGCACGACTTGATTTGAAATGACTTGATGGCAGGAAAATGGCGGGTGCCCACAGAAGCAGACACCCGCCACGGCAAAGGAGGCACTCACACAGTGCGCGGGATTAAATGTCGTCGAAGTCGTTGCCGCCCGCCGCCGAACCAGCCGCTACCGGCTGAGCCTTGCCGTTGCCAGACGATGAGCCGGAAGACTTCGGAGAAGAGGAAGACGAGGAAAAACGGCGAGCCCATGCAGGGTCGCGGGGGACTTGAGCGACTTCCTCGTCATCGGTGGACCAGACGCCGAAGAAATCCAACTCGATCGACTTCTTTTTCTTCCCGGTCTTCGCACCGGTCTCTTTATCCTTCTCGTCATACTCCCGTTCAATCACCTTGATGATGCAGTCGCGGCCTTCAGCCAACGCAAGATCGACGTCAACGTCCTTGCCGATGTCCGCTCGATCCATCGCGCCAGTCTCGACGGCGAAACGGGTGATGCGTCGAGTACACATCGCCGTTCCCTTTTCGTCCTTCCCCTCGATGTAGAGACGCTGCGAAATCGTCTTCCCGCCCTGGTCCGCCACCGTCCCCGCGAGAATCACGAAGTCGTATTGCACGTAGTTCTGGTCGGGGAGTTCGCGAACCGTCTCAATCATCGCGTGATACATCCCAGGCGCGGGCCGATTGTTGCCGCCCTCGATGTCCTTCTCCGTCATCCCGTTCGTTGCAAGTCGCACCATTTGAAAACCTCCTAAACAATTGCCTTGAGAACTAAATCGCATTCCTTGAAACAGTGAGCCCAAGTGGGCGGGTATCCGAGAGCACGGAGGCCAGCGGCCCACACAACGCCAGCCCCGTGAGCCTCAACCGCTCCTTCGAGCAGTCGAGGCCATGTCATTTTTTTGGCAGGTCGTTTTCAGCCTTCTTCAACTCCTCCTGATGAATCACCTTCATCCGCAGCTTCGTTAATGCCTCGATCATTTCCGCCGCCTGCTCCTCGGTGAGGTCGCGGGCCGACAGTGCGTTCCTTTTGGCGAGAATCTTCTTCCAGTTCTCCAGGTCGATGTGACAGTCAGCCTTGAGGTTTCGCAGCCCTTCAAGCTGGGCGTCCGTGATCATGACCTTGCCCGCCACGTTCGGCGTTCTCGCTGAGACAGGAGAAGAAGCAGGAACAGACGGCGAAGTCGCCCCGGAAGCCGCCCCAGCTACCGAGACACCAGCCTTCGCCGCCTGTCCTGACTGCTCTGCCTGCTGAGCAGCACGATTGAGGCGTTCATTGCGCATCGCTTCCGCATCGCGTTCAGCTTCCGCCGCCGCGAGCCGCATGGCCGCAATGTCCGCTTCTGTTTCCTTCTCCTCGATCAGCCGCTCCCCGGCCTTCAACTTCGCGTAGTCGGGAGGGTTGAGGATGTATTCGCGAATCGCTTTCGGTGTGGCGTGTGGCAGTCGCGGTGGGAGAAGATCGACCCACACCAACTCACCATCGATCCAACGATGATCAGCGAGCCGCGACTTCAAAACATTGGCCCCAGGAACGTCTGGAACATTCCCCTTGGCATCCGCCCGACGATCCATGTGCAGATACAGCGACGCCAACTCCATCAGCGTCTCTTTCCCTTTCGGAGCCTTCTTTCCGGTTGGGGCGTTTCCCTTCCAGACGTTCCTGAGGTGACTCGTGAAAACGAATGTCTCACAGCGGGCCGCGAGGTCGGCGAGGATCGACTTCCAGAAGTCCTTCACCGCGCCCCACATCAGACCCGCCGCGAGCGTGAACTGCTTCGCGGTGAAGCCGAATTTCTCCGGGTTCTGCCGCACGTACTCGACGATCCCCGATTCGATCTCACTCACCGGGTCGAGCATGATGACGCGATACTGCCCAGGCTTGATCGACTTAATGTGATCGAGCCACCAGAGGAAAAGGTCGACCGGCTTGTATCCGTTCGGGTGCCGCTTGACCATCTCGTCCGATACATCGACTCGATCGAAGCCGAGAGACTTGTACGTCCCCGACGATTTCTCGCAGTCATAGACGAGCGTGGACGGGCCGGGAGCGATGGAGAGTCCAAAGATCGTCTTGCCGCTCGCGAAGTCGCCGGTGAGTCCAATGACTTCGATGGCGACACCGTTCGGCCACAACGATGTTGACTGACTTGGTGACGACGGTGTTTCACTCTCTTCCTTCACTCCGTTCTTCGGAGCATTTCCCGCAAGCACTACCATTCCTGAGACTCCTTTGCCTTGTTGATCTGTTCGATGATTTCCTCAACCGTGACCGCCTCGAAGGTCCGCCACTGGTGACGAAGCTCGAAGCTCACTGCCACGCGAATCTGCGATTTGCCGCCAAGCAGGAAAGACTCGCGATATTCGAGGTAAAAGAACTCAACTCGCTCACCGATAGCCTGCTTGATGCGGTCCGATGCCGTCTCCTCGATCCTGGGTAGGTCAACGTGAATCATGACGCGAACTCCAGTTCGAGAGGAAGGTGCTTCTCAACGAGTCGCTGATAGATGGGGATGCGTGCCTCCTTTTCTTTTGTGGAGGCTTCATCGGTGTGAATGCAGACGGGGCCAACGTAGCTGACCTTGAGGTTCGACACCTCGCCAATCCAGTACCGCACGGTCATTTCTGGCACACCAAGCTTCCGCCCAATTTCTGGGGCATTCCATCCGTTGCGGTAAAGCAGCTTCGCCTGAGCGAGGAGTCGCTCACGCTCTTCTTTCGTTCGCTTCATGGGGTGTTTCCTTTGCCAAGGATGTGAATCAAGACTTCGATAGCTTACATGAGCGTCACCAAATGTCAACAAATATTTCTTGACGCTTGGTGAAACGTGTGTATATTCATTGATGTTCGGTTTTTACAGCGAGGAGAAAGATGATCGCAAATCTTGTTGAGCACACGGAGATGTGGCTGTCTTTACGAGAGGCAGCGTTGTTGACCGGAAAGTGCGAAAACACGGTGAAAACGCACCGCGACAAGATCCGGCACCGCCGAAAGGGGTACGGGTCGCGGGCGCCGCTTTACTTCCATCGCAAGAGTCTTCTCAAGTGGGTCGAGAAGTACAACCTTCCAGACCCAAAGAGAGCAGTCTAGCCGATGTTCTTGAGGATTTTCGTTGCCATCCGAATGTAGGGAGCGGTGGCAGGATCAGACAGGAGTGACTTGATGTCGCGTATTATGTCGGCTTCCGAAGCTTTTGGTGCCTCGATGATGCCAATAACGACCGCTTCGCGTGCCGCGTTCTGCGACATCTGCTTTTCTTCTTCCTCGGTGAGGATGTTGGCGTCAGGTATATCCAACGCTTTTTCAAGCTTTTCACGAGTTGCCTTGTGCAGGCTACTCACCTGGGCTTTCTTGATTCGCCACACCATCGCGTGTGCAGCCTTGTACGTCATGCCGTCATCTTGGAGCTTACGAATCACATCATCCTCATCGATCCTCTTCTCTTTCAAAAGGGCATCGAATCGATTCTTGATGGTTTCGTTCAACGTCATGTCGTCATCGAACCCAATATGTGTGCCGTTCCAAATCATGGCAAACCTTCGCCGTCGCCTGCCTCGGTGGGGACGATTAGCCCGACCGGGACAGGGCATGTCCGTAGTGCGGGTTAATTATCGTGCTCGCGGCGTCCACCTGCCACAAGAAACGGGCAGGCACGAACACTGACGAATCCATTTGGGTGCTGGGTATGTCGATCCTTACGACTTAGTTAGTGTACACTTGGACATTAAAAGTGCAAGATGAACCTAAAACGACCACCAGAATGAGAAAAGCGGTGCATTTGGTGCATCTATGGGCGGTCGATAGGCGGGATAGGTGAGGGAGGAAATTTCATGGCATCGAAGTGTGAAGACTGCGGCGCGTGGCTGGCAGACTGCTTTTCCGCGTGCTCGGTGTGCGGATCGGAGTACGAGCGTCCCGTCGATGTTCGCAAGCGTGGCATCGTCGAACTTCGCGGTGAACGAGTGGTGACGTTCGGACGAGAGGACGTGATCATCCTCAACGCGAAGATTCGGCACATGCAGATTGATGGCGAGGACTGCATCGTCATCCGCCACAACCCGAGGAAGCCGCCGCAGGCCTATGGGTGTCACATCACGAAGGACGGGGCGAAAGGTCCGTTCGCGATTTATCAGCAAGCTACCCAATGACGTGACGAGTCCCTGAGTGCTCGGAGGGTGTGCGTTTCGGCCAGGATCGCGGCTAACCGAAACACAAAAGCATAGGCGCGACAACGAGAACAGGGGCAACGAGCGACACCTGCTCACAACCTAGTGGTGTGACGGCTCGGAGAGACGAGCACTTGAAGCACTTAGCACTGTCGCGGTGCCGGTCGGATGCGAAGAAGCAAGACGTTGTTTCGTTTGTTCAAGCCACAAAAGGAACCCCCGTCCATGCTCCTAAAGCTATTTCTTACCGACCGTTTGGGGCGGTTCGTGTAACTGGTAACGGGGTGGGAATGCTCATTTCCCATCGATGCACGTTCGAGTCGTGCCCGCTCCACTTCATTCACCACAGTCGAGCACCACGGAGGGAATCATGCTCGTTCTCACACGGAAGACCAATGATTCATTCACGATCGGCACGGACATCGTTGTGACAGTCGTCGAGATTAGTCGCAACAAAGTCCGGCTAGGAGTGTCGGCACCGAAGACAGTTCAGGTTCATCGAGACGACATCAAGACGAAGCAAGAGAAAGGAAGCGAATCGCCATGATCAAGCTAGCGACGTTGAACGAGATGGAAGCACCGGAAGTAGGGGAAGAGGAGAACTCCAACGCCACCACCCTCGCCGTTGTCGCCGACGACGATCCTCGGGGAGCGGAGTACCCGGTGGACGAATCGAACGACGACGACAGTGAGAAGGAGGAACTCACCAGCGAGTTCGAGGAAGAGGAGGAGGGGGAGGCAACAGAAGAGGAGCAGGCCGCGCCGGTCGATGTGACGAACGACCCCGCCGCCGCAGACGTCGCAGTCGCTCCTACACCCGCACCACCGGAGAAGATCCTTCAACTCCCCGACGAAGTCCGCGCCCGCGACCTCGCACTCATCGAGGCTCACCAGAACGACCTGCGCGAGCAGCGGCAAGAGGTTCGCCGCCGCTTCACGCAATGGTCACTAGCGAAGGAAGAGGCGAAAGAGTGCAAGTCGTCGTATGACGAGTCGGTGTCGAAACTCCTCTCGATGATCGATGAGGGCCCGCAGCGACAGCACAAGTTATTTCAAACCGAGAAGATCACCGAGGACCAGAAGGCCGAAGCCGTCGATGTGAAGATAGTTCCGCCGCCCGCCACCACCGACGAACCCTCTCCACCCTCTTACATCTTCACCGGCTGGCGTGACACCTCCATCGGCGAATTCTGCCACGGCGACGTCTCCCCCGGACTCGCTGAAATCCTCTCCGACATGAAGATGGAGACGGTCGGGCAGTTATCAGACTTCCTCGATGGCGACCGAGTCTCCACTTACCTCACCACCGACCAAGCCGCCGCACTCCGCGCGGAGATTGAAGTCTGCAAGATGACGAACAAGAAGCCGCAAGCGTCGCCTCCCGTCGATGACGACTCGTGGCGCGGCATCTCGGTGGATGATCTCGATATTCCGAAGTCGCTGAAAGAGAAGCTGAAGGAACAGGACTTCGAGACGGTCGGCCACATCGCGGACTTCACGTCGAAGGGGAAGAACCTCACCGACATCAAGGGCGTCGGCGAGAAGAAGGCGGAGCAGTTGCAGGACGCGATGGAGAAGTTGTGGGCGTCCAGGAATGCGAGCGAGTGAATTCACCACACACCCCCACGGTATAGCCGCATGGGAAGGGAGGAAGAGAGATGAATATTTCAGAAATTGAACGAATGGATAGCGCGGTTGAAGAAGCGAAAGCAAACAACCGCAGACGAAACGACATTCTTAACACAATCGATTACATCAAGGCTGGTAATAAGCCCAGGGTTGAAATCGGATTTGCTGACGAAAGCGACTTCCTTTTCATTGATGTCGAAGAGTCGTTGATCATGGCACTTCTTCAGGATGAGTTGGTTAAAGCTGAACAGCGAATCAGAGATTTTAAGTGGCCATCGAGCACTTAGCACTGTCGCGGTGCCGGTCGGGTCTTCCTATTTCTTACCGACCGAATGGAGCGAGTAGCAATTCGGCCGAGCCAACACTAACCTCTTTCGGCGGCTGGATACGGTGCTGCGTGTTGGGTTCGACTCCCAACCGCTCCAATGGCAAGTCAGCAAGGAGGAAGGGAAAAATATGACGATTGATGATCTCAAAGAAGGCGATACCGTTTATCGGACGTACTACGACGATTGGTACAAGAAGACCGGCCACTTTCGTGTGATCGCTGGTGTTGTCGAGCGAAAGACAGACAAGACGGTCAAGGTTAAATGGGAAGAGAAGCCTTCCTATAGCTGGCCGTTCAGAGAGGAATTGTCTTCGTTCGGAAAGTTTTTCTTTGGCTCAGCGATCGACGCACTCAACAACGCAAAAGATAGATTCGCAGAAAACATCCGAGAGGGCGAAGAGTCGCTACATCGTGAGCGTTCACGTCTTGCCATTGTCGAGGAAATGATTTCCAAGCTCATCTAACACCACGGAAGGTACACCACATGTTAATTCTCACCCGTAAGCCCGGAGAGTCAATCTCTATCGGCAACGACGTGAAAGTCGTGGTGCTGCGGACAAGTAGCGGACAAGTCAAGCTGGCGGTGGAAGCACCCCCATCGGTCGACATCGTTCGAGGTGAAGTGGAGAAGAAAGCCGCATGACGGAACTGTCTCTGTTCAGCGGCGCGGGTGGCGGTCTATTGGCTTCAAGGATGCTTGGTTGGAGGACGATTGGATATGTCGAATTCGAGCCGTACTGCCAAGCGGTCCTGCACCAACGAATCGTCGATGGTCTATTGGATGCCGCGACAATCTTCGGAGACATCAGACGATTCGTGTCAGAAGGTTACGCCCGACGATATCGAGGAATGGTTGACGTCGTCAGTGGAGGATTCCCGTGCCAGCCATTCAGCCAAGCCGGAAAAGGTCTTGGAGAACTGGACCCGCGAAACATGTGGCCGGCAACCCGTGATGTTTTGCGAATCGTCAAGCCAAGATTCGCATTCCTGGAGAACGTCCCAGGCCTGCTTGTTTCAGGATACTTCGACACCATCCTCGGAGACTTGCATTCGCTCGGGTTTGATGCTCGGTGGGGCTGTCTATCGGCTGCCGAAGTTGGGGCGAGGCATGATCGAGACAGATTATGGATTGCCGCTTATTCCAACGCCAACGACTAGCAACGGGCGAAACAAAACTTGTCGCCGATCAGGAGGGAGAACTTCCAACAACGACGGCGTGACGCTGTTGGATTATGTGACTCTATACCCTTTCCCAGGATGCCGCCCAACGAAGACTTTCTTTGAGTTCGGCGCTAAGGCGAATCTGAGTTGGATGGAATGGTTGATGGGTTGGCCGATAGGTTGGACATCAATGGAAATGATGACCGAATGCAAAACGCTTCCTATCTCGATCGAGCCAGAAATTCCGCGAATTACGGATAGCGAGTCTGACTACTGGTCTCGATACAAGGCAATCGGCAATGGCCAGGTACCGCAGTGCGCGGCGATGGCGTGGAGATTACTCACCAGCACGGACGTGGAGATTACTCACCAGCACGGAGGCACCCCATGATAACGGAACAGGAAGTAGACCGACTGCTTGACACGATCTGGGACGCTTGCGGCTACGACGAACCGCAGGAAGTCATAGACACCGAACCCACTGAGCTTCGTCTCACCACCGACCCATTGCCGCAGAGTGAGACGGCGTTTCGTAGTGCGATCATCGCGGCAGCGTGCTTTATCTTCTTTGCGTTTGTCTTAGTAGGGAGTTGGTGAGATGGCGACAGAGTTTGAAGAAGTCGTTTTGGAGTGCCAGCAATTGAGCACCAAAGTAAATGACCTTTGGGATCAGAACGAGAAGCTACTTGTTTTGCTGGCTGAGTGCCACGATGCTTTCGACGAAATGGATTGTTGCAAGGAATTAAAGAACGCTGTCCGCGCCGCGTTGGATGAAGCGGATAACGAATCGGAGTCCACCTAATGCCACACACACCGGGACCGCCGCTTTCATTCTTTAAGTGCCCCAGTGCAGGGCTGAGATTTTCAAAGAAGGATAAACCAACGCTTCATTTAATTTCCTTCCGAGATGAAGAGAATCTGGTTGAAGGCGAGATAGGCGTCACGATGGGCAAGGACGCTGAATACTATGCCAGACTTTTCGCCGCCGCACCGAGGATGCTTCAAGAGCTGAAGCTCATTTACGAATTCGACTCGTTGATACCTGCGTACAGATACCGACTTGGCAAGCTCATTGCCGCAGCCGAAGGGAAAGAGGGAGGGGAGCAGTGAGCGCATTTTCCATCGAAGAATGTGTAGGGCGTGCATGTGCCGCAATGAATTTCCATCCAAGCGTAAAGGACCGTCTTCTCGCCGAACTCGCCCGCCTGCGTGCCGTGGATAGTCTGTTAAACGCATTTGTAGAAGACGTGAATCAGATACCAGTGTCGGTAGAGCCGTTTACGTCTATGGGTATCGCAGACCCTAGTTATTTCGAGCGAGTGGGACGGTTCACAGTCGCCCGTATCGACCAACTCAAGGGGGAGGTGACATCGTGAGAGAATACCTTGTGGCTGTTCCAAGTGAAGACGCAGTCGTCGGGCTTTTGGAGTCCGAAGAGATTCGCGTGAAAGTCGAGTCGCAAACAGAATTCTTCCGTGCTGGTTATCGCTACTGCCTAGACATCATTACTGGTTATTACTTAGGAGGAGCCAGTGCCATCACGCTAGTTGATTGCATCGTCCATGAGTCACTCGAAATGGAGGCAATAAAGGAAATGAAGGCAATGAAGATGCCTGAATGCGACGTGATTGGAAACTTCCCATATAAGTCGGACGAGTGCAAAGGTTGTGGGCAAACGCTCACAATCGAAAACGCTTGGATGACTGATGGTTGTCCATGCAACTCGCCATTGGGAATCAACAACGATAACGAGACACGCTGGCGTTTACTCATGCTGTTGCAGCAGAGAGAACACCACCAACTCGCCGCACTCCGCCAGCGGGTGGAAGAGTTGGAAGGGAGCAGTCGAAGGTGGCTAGCATTGGTTCGCTCGTACCAAAAATCAGGTATTCGAGTGGACGAAGTTCGCGAGACTGCGGACCAGCTATTAGAGGACTTTATTCACCTTTATAATGAGCATTTGATTGATGCATTCAAGTCCCCCTCCACCGATCAAGGGGGGCAAGGGTGATGGCTGAAGCTCCTGAGTTTGAATGCAAGCTGGCTGAGGACGATTGGAAAGACGCGACGTGGGTTTGCGGTTGCTGGACTCACGAGAAAGCAGCTCGGTGTTTCGCAGAGGATGCGTACATGTCCGATCCAGAAGACACGTTTGTTGTTGACTGCCGTGATTACAACAACCATGAGGACGTAAAGAGGTTCTCTATATCCGCTGAACAAGTAGTTCAATTCACGTCTGAAGAAATTGAGATCGAAGCCCCACGGCAAGGAAAGGAGTGAGGAGATGAGCAGCCCCATTCGTATCGCCCCAGGGCCGCCGACAGAACCAGGATGGTATTGGTACAGGAGCGAAAAAAGTCACCGTTGGGTTTGTATCCATGTCATTGGAATAGGCCAATTCTTTATCAGGATCGATGATGACGGTGTCGAGCGTGCCTACGACCTTAGACAAGCATCTGCATGGCAGTGGTCCACCCGCATCCCCGACCCGGAGGAGTGAGAAATGTTCAAGTGGTTGTTTGCACTTTTCAAAGAGAAGAAATACCCACCACTGCCAGAAGGGTATGAGATTGTTCAATCGGGATCGTATTGGAGGCTTAACTTTCATAATGAGTTGGCTGGCACATGCGATAGAAGCCCTGTGTTCTCAGACGGATGGAGAGCAACAAGCAAAAAACACGCTGATGTCTTGAGAATGTGCGGATACAGAATGTCGAGACGATGAACGCACGCTGACCCGGAGGAATGAGAATGAAGCCGACGAAAACTGGTTTCTACTGGTACTTGTTGTGCAAGGAGTACGCCTGGGACATAGCCAAAGTGTGGTTAAGAGGCGATCAATTAATGGTTGAATTCCCTGCCCACAATTGGCCCTTGGACGAAGTTGAAGACAGCATTCTTTGGGTTGGCCCAATACCTGTGCCACCACTTCCTGAGACGGAGGACGAGGGGTGAGCAGAAAAGTCTGGTGGAAGGTCGCAGAACTCCACGAACACTACGGCCTATCCCGAAAGAAGATTTACGAACTGATCGCATCGGGTGAACTCAAAGGCCACTTGCTTGGTGGCGTGCAAATGGTTCACGACGAAGACCGCCGCGAGTGGGAGAACGCGGGGCAGATTGTGCCTAAGAGGAAGCGTCGAGGCTATGCGGCATCTCTCGCGTCTGCTCCTGCCGTTCCTCAAGAGGAAGTGGATCGAGTCTTGGCGAGCTTCCGCACCGCCTGATTAAGTGTTCCCTGCAAGTGCCCTTCGTGCCGTCCGATCTTCTGATAGTGCTGCATCAACATTTTCAAGTCGCTGTGACCAAGTAGCTTGGCTAACTCCACCGGGCCGACGCCGTTCAATATCGCGCGAGTCGTGAACGTGTACCGCAATCCGGTTGCCCGGCATCCATCAGGGAATAAATGGGCATGTCTGTCGTAGGTGCGTTCAAACGTCGATCCGATGGCGTTCATCGTCCACGGCTTACCCTTCGTGTTCAGGAATAAGGCTCCTCCCCTGCCCTTGCTCTTTCTAATCCTTCGAGCCACCATGCGGGCGACTTTCTCCGGGTAGCGGATAACTCGATCCTGCCGCGTCTTCTTTCCTTGCTTGGCTTGCTGCCAGGGTATCGTGATGGTGCGAGTCTTTAGATTTACCTGCGACAGCTTCAATGAGTGAACTTCTTCCGGTCGACATCCTGTGGCAAGCATGAATCGGACGATGGCACCGAACGCCCTGCTATTGGATCGCATCAGGTAACGAAGTTGTTGATTTGAGTAATCGAGGTCTGGCGATTTCGGTTCCGGTGGCATCTCGCACGCGCTGCCAGGGTTGGCAAATGATGATTGGATATGCCCCTGCTTCTTTGCCCATGTAAACAGCCGACGAACGCACCGCACGATCTTGATATGCGACCAAGTCCCCACGAGGCCGATCGAGCCAATGAACCGGTCAACATGGTGAGGGCGGATTTCGTCGATGGGAATATTGCTGCCAACGTGGTCAATCCATCGAGTGAGCCAGTAGCCGTAATCGTCGCGGGTTCTCTTCCCTGAGAAGTCCGTTCCCCACTTGATGAACAACGCGAACAACTGGCCGACCGTCATGGCGTTGCCGTCAGTGCGATCGATGGAATCGTAGTCGCTGGTATGAGCATCCCCTATGAGCTTGGCGAATGCCGCGCGAGCTTCCTCGATCGAGACACCGAGGCCGTACTGCCTGCGGTTGATTTGGCAGTAGAAATATCTTTTGCCGCGTCGAACTCGTGATCGGATTTGAGGGTGTCTCATGGATTTAGCGTGGATTTGGTCAGGCTAAAAATCCAGTGATTTCGCTAAGTCAAGTCGGGGCACTCAGATTCGAACTGAGGACCTTCTGCTCCCAAAGCATATCACGAAGCACCCTCGAATTGGCTTTGTATCCTGTGTTTTTCCTGGTAAACTGCTCGGCTGACCGCTGTTTCTATTTTGTCCAAAATGACCGGTTTTTCATCGCTTAGCCTGACTGGTCAGCCACCCTCCCAGGAGTTAACGGAATGAGTGAATCGACGTATTCGTACGATGGACAAATTGAAGTTGGCATGCGTTTCGAGTGGTGCTTCGATTCCAGATTTACTGGCTGGCCTAAAGCGTTCTGTGTAGTTGAGGTTGTGGCAATAGATGAACCAGAAGGCGATGAACGAAGGATAATCACCCATAAACGAGATGAACCAAAAGAACGCCATTGGAACGACGAAAGTCATTTTCGGGAGATGGTCAGGCCATGTTGTCACATTTTCAATCATAATTCTTCTCACTGCCCCGCATTCCTTCACCGGCAAGGTCGTCTCGATCCATGACGGGGACACGATAACGGTGTTGCATGATTCGACCCAAGTCAAGGTCCGCCTCAACGAGATTGACGCCCCGGAACTCAAGCAGGCGTTTGGTCAGCGTGCCCGGCAAGCCCTCGGTGAGCGGTTACAGGGAAAGACCGTCCGCGTCGAATGGGAGAAGCTGGACAAGTACGGCAGGACTCTCGGCACCGTCTACATACATGGTCGACCGCATAGTGCAAAACAAGCCACCGAAAGTGCAAACCAAAGAGAAAACACTGGGAATCACCATGTCGACGAATCAATTAACCTCTGGCTGGTCCGAAATGGCTGGGCGTGGCAGTACTGGCAGTATTCCAAGAGCGAGACGTTGAAACGTGCGGAAGATGCGGCTAGGAAAGAACGGGTGGGACTGTGGCAGGATGCTAGCCCGGTGCCGCCGTGGGAGTGGAGGAAGAAGAAGTCACCGACTCCCGCACCCCGTACACCCCTTCAAACGAACTGATCCCCCACCGATCCCCGTGAACTTCTCCCCCCGGCTGACCGAGCGGTAGTGAAATACGAATGACGTTGGCACCACCGCCGCGTTCATCCCCTCGTTGCCCGCTCTGTTGAAGAAATCGTCTTCATTCCCAGCGAGTGGAATCGACTCGTTGAACCACAGCTTGCAGAACGACTCCGTCCGCCCCGCGAAGCAGAAGCCATTCAAGTGCGTCCGTGTCTGGATCGGATGCCCTGCCGCGCGGAGATGCTTGGCGGTGTCCTCGATGTCGGATGGATCGTCACTCAACTCGTAGCCGCTCAAGTATCGATTCACCGCTTGATGCCGCGCGTGCCCTGGTGCATTCGTCACCGGCCCGGCGAAATGGTGAGTCTGCAACGCTTCCTCGATCGGCTCGAACCACCCTTCAGGGAACACGAGGTCAGAGTTCCCACACACCGCGTACGGCAAGCCCATGTCGCGGCAGATGCGGAGCCCCGCATTCCACGATCGGCTGAGCCCGGCGTTTCGGTCATAGCGCCTGATAACGAACGGGACGGTCTGAGGAAGGTAGCCTCTCACAATGCGGTCCCCAGGCCACTGGGGGGAAGCGTCGTCGATGACGATGATGACGGCGCCCGGAGTCTTCGCGGCTGATTCGCAGGCGAGATGGACGTACTCGAAGTGGTTGAAGCTGGGGATGATGATGCCGAGTTTCATGGTCCTGGAGGTCCTAATATCTCGCAAATTACTATTCCGTATATTCTTTCGAACTTAGCAACAACCTTGAGCCTTGAAAATTCTCCACGTTCAATTTCTTTGACAACTTTCGCCACACCTCCATCGGGCCCATAATAGATCGAGTCATGGAGAATCAATACGCTTTTCATGTGGCCAGCGTAACACTGCATTGCAATATCAATGTCGTTTCTCACTCCATCGTATGAATGATCTCCATCTATAAATATTACTCCATACTCGCCCTTTTCTATGATTTTCTTGATAACGAGCGGGTCTCTAGTGCTTCCTTCAATTAGGTCCCATGACCGATGGTAATGCGCCTTTCCATAGTTATCCACAAGGCACTCTTGGAATCTGTTACATCTTCTGTCATCTACTCCTACCAAGTAACAAAACATATCACTATCTGCCATCGCTCTTATAAGTCCACCATATCCTAGTCCTATTTCTAGGTATTTAGGGAATACATATTGCGAAAATAGATCAGTACAAAATTCTCTAATAAATGACAAAGCTTGGAATAATTCCCAAGGGTCTTGTAGTATTCTGTAAGAATCAGGAAATGCAGGAGGACCATTATAATCTCCATTTTCGCATCCAAGTTTTTTAATCTGTTCTTCTGTTAACATCTTTCACCTCAGAGCGTTGTAGATCGATCCAATGATTGGTAGGTCTATCCAGTATATCGAAGTCTCTTTCCGAATGCGATGGTAGAACTCGCCATCGGCTCCGTAGAAGAGCGTGGCGTCCGCACCAGCTTCCGCGAAGAACCGATGCGAGCCGATCAAGTCCGTGTGAATGAAGTAGCACCCTTGGTCGATGCGGCAACGGTTCCATCTCGCCCTTACATCGATTCGCATTGTACCGTCTTTGTTCACCTGCTGGACCGTGAACGCCTTCTTATCCGGGTAGTGCTTGAGGAACTCGGTGTAGGCGTCGGCGAGCGACTCGGGAACGATCGTGTCATCATCGAGGAAGCCAATCATCGCGGACTGTCCCCAGTCCCGTAACCGGTCCAGCATCTCGTTGAGGATCGGTTTGCCGTAGTGCTTCGATGGATCGATGCGAGGGTGGGAGGAGGATCCTGGGCGAGCGTACCGCGGACTGTCGCTGAACGTCATCCAGTTGCAGTCAAACTTCTCGACGAGCGGGCCGACCGATGCGGTAATGCGTTCGAGGTTCTCGTGCCGACTTACCGGCGTGAGCAGCATGAGCGGCACCATTTCACTTCCCTCGGTAAAGACTTTCGGCCGTGTGATGTTCCGCCAACCAGCGATTCGAGCCTTGATTCGGCACCTTCATCCAATTGAACGTTTTGGGCGGACGCCCCGAGCACGTTAACCAGTCTTCCGCCCATATTCGCATGCACTTCCCGTGTCGTCTCTTTACACACGGCGGCAGCGATGCAAGGAAATCACCCCGAGCCCACCAGAAGTTGCCCGCGTAGTGCCCCCAGCCTCTCCCGCCTGCGATCTGTGTTCCTACGGTGTCGTAGTCCGCCAGATTCGCGACTGACTCTCTCCACCGATCGATGGTGAAGTGGCTCATGTACCGCCGCCAGGACGCGCGAGGGGCCACAGGAGAGTCGGTGACGCCTTTGGTGTGGACGTAGAGGTAGAAGTCGTCCTGGTTCACCATCGCGTCTCTGCGTAGAAGCTCGATGGTCGGGTACTCGTACTGCTCGAGTTCTCCCGAACGCACGACGCTCCACTTCTCACCGAGCAAGCCATCCACATTACCATCACCGACGATCGAACAGACGAGCAGACTCGCTTCGTCATAGAGCCCGCTTCCAGTAATCGCCCCGGACAACTCCGCAACGACTTCCCGGTAGTGGTTCATCGCCGCGACGTGAAGGAAGACTTTCACTTCATCGTCTCCACAAACTGCTTTGCCGCCCGTTTCCCGCGTGCCTTGTTCCCCGGCCCGTAGATCGTGGACGTGTTCCCGATATGCTGCACAAGCGACGGGGAGCAGTACCACATCGACTTCTGATGCTCCACGTGCCAGTTGCCGACGACTCGGTCCGATCGTCTCAGTCCCCCGGTCCGCTTGTCCGCGTATCGCCACATCAGGCCGTTATGACCAAGGAAGTGAATCAGACTCTCACGAGGCCAGATGAATGCCAACGCTCCCCAGAGCCACTTCCCCTGAAATCGGTGCCAGTCGTGCTTCTCCTGGTGGTACGCCGCGCTGCAATAGATCGAGACGCACCCGGTTTGATCGTCCGGCCAGAGGGACCGTTCAAGGAACTGCCGCAAATTCTCGTTCGCGTCTCCTCGTGCGAAAAGCACGTCGTCTTGAGCCACCATGAAGGCGTCCGCGTCAGGATGGAGCGTGAGAAGCTCCTGCAACGCGAGGTAGAAGTTCGGCCAGCAACCCGCGACGACTCCCCGTTGAGTGAGAGGGAGTGACCGGAACTCCTCAGGGATCGGTGAGCCAGGTTCCGCGAAGATATGAGGCGAATCCCACCCAGCCGCGATGAGGGACCGCATCGACTGCGTGAAGGTTTCTTCCTTGCGAGGGGCTGTCACCATGCCGACCGCCCACTTATGGATGCGTGCCCCCTTGCCCGTTACCGGGAGGATGTTGGCGAGCGTGCGTGATGGAGATGCCTCCTCACACCGATCGGGGCACTTCTCGCACTGCGGCAAGGTCGTCTCGATATGCTTCGAGCAGCCGTGAACGAGCGTCGTCCCGAATGGCGTCGTGAGTGTACCGAGCGATTCGCCGCGATGAATACAGACAGGTCCGGTGTTCTGGATGACCGGAAGCGACAGCCGCCCCGCCTCGCGTGCCTGCTTGATGAAGAGGTCGCGGTAATCTTCGCGCGTTCGGCAGAGATGGTGGAGGTGCGGGGGCATGTTCCGACCGAGCATCGGGCAGTGGCCATCCGTGGGGCACTGGCATTGCATGGGGTTACTCCGTTACTTCGATAGTGATTCCGCTTCCGCTGACGGTCCAATAGACAGGATCGCATTCAGTGAAAGGGGCCTCTTCCGCACCACTATTCACAAAGAAGAGAGTGCCGGAATCGTTCTGGATCACCACCTCAAAACGGGCATCCTCACCGATCGTTGGCGGATTCGATAAGGCCCACGTGTACCAGTAGGTATGGACATGTCCGACTCCAAAGTAGGGAGGAGCGGGAGCAGTAATATCCACCGACTGAGGAGAAGAGAACCACTTCATATTCCCAAAGAACGATCCGTACGTGATCGAGAGTGTTCCGTTCATCACGTCCCACGGCGAGGCAAGCCCTGACACCGTTGCTGTCAATGTTCCAGGTATCACGCACGCACTTGATGATGAACTCGTTGAACTACTCGCCGACGAACTACTCTGACTGCTCGAAGAACTCATTTCCTCAATCGGCGGAGCCGCCGCAATTCCTACCGGCCAAACAATCCCACCCGCCTCGATCGACTTCCAAAGCCGCTGAATGTCGGTGTGGTTGTCCTGCACATCGCTCATCAAATCCCGGAGCCGCTGGTACTGCCCCTTCATCCGATCTCTCATTGCGTCACCTCTGCCGTGACCACGTTCGACCCACCCCCGGAGCAGTAGCCAGAATTCGTCCATGAACCAAGCATGTAGAACGGCGAGCACACGTCGCCACTTCCAAACGCGCGCAACGGCTGCCAATCTGATGTCGGGGTCGATGTTCCGCTACAATCCGATTCTCCGCAGAACTCTATTTGCATCATTAAGAAGGTGTCTGTCGCATACGGGTACGAGCCGCCTGTACCGAGCACACTGCCCCAGTCGATGTCTCGATAACACTTGATCCGAACATGGCAGTAGGGCCAGATGAGATGCCAGATGCCGCCGCCCGTGCTCGTAAAGCAGGGAGTGACCCAAGCATTATCCCCAGAGTCGTAAAGCATGTCGTACGTTCCCGGCGTAGGACCGATACACGCCGACGAACTATTGGAGAGCGTGACCGCGAGCAGGCCGGGGATGTTGTCGCAGTCTTGGCAGGGGTAGCCGGATTCCTCGCTCGATGTGGAGGATGAACTCTCGGAACTCGAAGCACTCGACGACACCGAGGAACTTTCAGAACTGGACTCGCTCGATGAGAAAGAAGACGACTCCGAAGAACTGAAGCTACTCGACTCGGAGGAGCTCGCGGACTCACTCGACGACACCGAGGAAGATTCGGACGAGCTTTCGGAACTGGAAACGCTCGAACTTTCGCTGCTGGATTCGCTTGATGAGAACGAGGAGGACTCGGACGAACTGAAGGAACTCGATTCCAACGGCAACTCGATCCCCGTCACCATGATCGGCTGAAGTTCCCACTGGCTCACTCGTTTTTTGAGCCGTTGCAGGTCGGTTTCATGCTGCGTGACGAGACCGAGAATCTTTCGGGCCAGAGCCATCTCATTGTCGATGTCTGATCCGATCATCTAGTCTCTCGTGATGGTTTGGGTGAGGGCGATTCGCTTCGCCACGATCTTTTGCAGTTGCCTGATCTCCGTCCGCTGCTGCACGAGCTTCGCCTCAAGCCGCCGAATCAAGCTGTCCAGCCCGGCGTTATTGTCGAGGCGCATCAGAACTCTCCCACCTGCTGCTGCGTCGTCGGGTCCACGATCAAGTACCGAATCAGCGACTCCCAGCTAAGGTTACCGCCCGCCGCGTTGAGGTTGCTTTCGAGAATCTGGATGATCTGCATCGCCCGAATCTTGAGGAGCTCCCGCAGGGCGTCCGTCGATTGCTGGAGGTACTGAGCCGCATCGCTCGAAAACGTCAACGTCGTGAGGCTGTTCTCATAGTCGTATTCCACGTCGGTGAGGATGGCGTCAATCGCCTCCCAGCCGGTGGTGATCGTTCCGCCATTCCCATCGACTGCCGCGAAGTTGATTCGCTTTTGCAAGGCCAGAAAGTCGAGGTCGATCCCCTCGATCGTGCAGCCCCCGGTGTAGATGATGTCCTTGTAAACGTCGAGCTTCTGCTGGGCGAGCTTCTCGTACTGAGCGGTCCGCGCCGATGTCGTGACCGGCGTTCCCTTCTCATACCCGACCGCCAGCATTTCGTCGTACTCTTTCCCCTCGACCTCCATCCCCGCAACGGTGTAGGCGGTCCCCTCATACCCGCTGGCAGGCTTCCGCACCGAGAGAGGGTCGCTGTAGTAGCCGTAATAGAACCGTGCGTTGGTGGGGAGCTTGTAGGGGTTCGACGGTGAGCCGACAGGGTCGTACTGGTACATCGCGAATGGCGTTTCCACGATGCCAGTCTTCGAGTCCCACTTAACTCCGGTGGCGGTCCACCACGTCACATCGTCGAACGTCACTTGCAGCGTCGGTCCGGTAATCTGCCGCTGCATGTAGGAGGTGCCGTTGACGTTGTACTGCGAATCAGGAACCGTCAGACCGCCTGGAATGAGCCTTGAAATCTTCCGCTTCGTGGTGTCGGCAATCTGCCACACTCGTCCCGCGTCTCCGGTGCCGATGCCGCCCGGCCCATACAAGCTGAAGTTGATCGCTTCCCCAGACGACCATTGCTCATCGAGCCCGCCTGATTCATCTGAGCTCGTAGTGCCACTGTCATCGTTGACATAGACGACCGCCGCCTCAACTTTCTGCGGGCCGTAAATCTTGAACGCGGTGAACCGCTTGTCCAGCACCCGGTTCAACTGACACGACAGGACTTTCTTCGAGCCGGAAAAGTCGTTCAAGGTGAGGGTGAGTTGCGAGGCGGTCTTGACGTTCACGAACCTCCACTTGTTATTCGTCCCCACCACGTCCGGGGTAAAGATGATCCGATAGGCGGGGTAGCGACTGAGGAGCCGTTCCAATGCCTGCCCGAGTAGTTCCGACTCACTGACGACCTTGTCCTGCGGGATGAAGTCGAGCGGTGTGAGGTCGGACGAGACATAGGCATCCCCGTAAGGGGAAACGAGCGGAGCCGCCGCGCAGTTGGTGAACAGTTCGTTGTAGGCGTTATCCATGTAGTCCGCGATGAGGTCGCCGATCGTCGCGTCGTGCAAGTTTTCGAACGCGAAATCATCGTCGTTATCATTGGCTACGTCGTCCACCCGGCGAGGGATCACGTCTGGGTCCCCGTGCGGGCCAGACATGATAGTGATTTCGTTTCGTGCCCGCATCGTCACATCGTAGAGGACGTAATCGACCACGTTGGAATCGGTCGGCTTGATCTCCCAGACATGCCCCAGGAAGACGAGCGTGGAGTCGTTGTAGACGTAGCACAACGCCCGGTCAGGAATGGGTCGTGTGTGCTGCGGGGTATGGAGCCGGAACGAGAACGAGGCGGGGTGCGAGTAGGATACTTGATGCTTGACCATGCAGAACCCGTAGGCCGCTTGGTCAAGCTCGACCCATCCCGTTCCTTCGAGGTAGTGAAGCGAAAGAGCCATTCTTCACCTCACACCCGCACGGGAGATCGAACACAGCCACCGACCGCGACATTGCTTGAACCGCCACCGCTCGACGATGACGATTCAAGACTCACCACGTCGAACGCTCCGATAGATGGAGTCGTCGGTCTCCTTCGCCACTTGAAGTCGTATTGCGGTGCGGCAATCATCCCCAGCGTTGTAAGGGCATCCGCGAACGGGTTTGCCGATCCAGCACCCTTCAGAGGAGATGTTGAGCCGAGTGGCCGATCGATGACACCGTCGTCAGGCAATGACGGAATCTCGATGCCCGCAGTTTCAAGGTTGACCAGCCCAGAAGAAGCCCCCCAACCGGATGCACGTTGCCCACCGTCGCCGCTTGAAATGTCGTTGACGAGTGCCCCGCAGATGGCGTTGTTGCGTAGATAGGTTGACGAGTTCGCCGGACAGTTCACCAGCGAGAATCCACCCGCCCCGTAAGCGATCTTGAGAGCCTTGGTGGCATAGGCAGCCGCGAAGTTGTCTTGGTTGAGTATCAGGGTGTTCGCAATTGGGATTCCCCACGTCGAAGACTGCCCGAAGTTGTTCGTGCAGAACGCGAAGTATCCGTTTGAGTCCCCTCCGTTGACGTGAATCTCGCAATTGAGAAGTCGCTGGTTGATCGTTCGTGCCGAGTTCTGTTGGAACAACGCCAATGCGAGATTGTTCGATACGGTGATGGTGTGCTCATAGTCGATTTCAAAGATTGTGTTGATGAATAAGGCTGTCGAGACTGCTTGCCAGATGTAGATGGGAGAGGTCCAAGCCACGTCGAAACAGAAGTGACAGTTGATAAAAATGGTCTTCGTTCGCGTTGAGGTCGATGCCGTCACGTCGGTCGTCATTTTGTACTTTGGAGACTTGAATCCGATCACGAACGCCCTGTACGTCGTCGGGTCGTTGTCGGTGCCAGCGAGGAACGGCGTCTCCCCCAATGAAGCGTCTGCGAACGCAAACCCGGCCAGCCCGCAGGTTGCTGTGGGCCACTTTCCTCGCTCATCGAGAATAGTGGCATTCTCAATAACGTACAGATTGACGGGATTGTATCCCGCCCCGGTTCCTCCAGAGTGACCATAAAAAGCACCGAGCTTGTTGATTGCTCCGGCACCCGTGAAGGTTCCAGACGCGAAAAGGGTGGTGTTCGTGGTATTCGCGGGAAGAAATCCAAATCGGATCGTGTAATCCTCGTTGTAAAATTCGTGCTTCCCCTTGTTCGCGAAAGCCACGTCCTCATTCGCACCACCGGAAGGCGAGCAGTACCCGACCTTGCATCCTCGCTTGTAAAGAACGCCGCCGTACCCAGTGCCAGTAGCATTACATTCCATCGAGAGAGTATGCCGGCCGTTGTAGTACGACTCAACGTTCTCAAGGTAGCAAACGTCTTCCGCACCGTTGCCAACACGAATTCCGCTGCCGTTTTGAAATGATTCGCACTGGCATCCGTACCCCTCAACGATGATATCGTGGATGTAGCACTGGTCAGAACCCTCACCGACGCGAATGCCATCATAGTTGAGTGAGTTGGTGTTGTAACCTGGAGTCGCTTCAAGGCACGTACCAGAGCTTGCCGTGGCGATGTTGAAGAATGCAGGGTCGAGCAATCCGAGGTTGACGCTCAGTGCCCCGCTTGAGTCCTTGTAGAAGGAATATGAAGTCGCTTCGACCGCCGCGTAAGCGGTAGCATCTTGACCTGCAGAAACAGCCGATCCGCTGCAATACGTGAACGGAGCATAAGGAGATGTTGCAGACGGCAATGCCGTAGACGTTCCACGAGCGACACGCAACCAACCGATACGGGTAACGCTGGCTGGATTGAGCACTGTTGCCGACGCGGTGAGAGAAATCGTCCGTCGATTCGTCGCGCCGCCTGGAGTGGTGACCGTGAAACCATTGAGCCATTGGATAGTAAAGTTCGAAATGACCGGCTTCACTTCGCCTGTAACCGATCCTGCGACCATCGGGCCATAGGCACCGATCTCGATGCCTGCCGATTGAATCACCAAGCACCCCCCACCCGTCGTGGTAGAGTCACGAATCATGGTTCCTCGTTTGAAAAGGAAAGCGGTATTCGTGACTGGCGTGGAGAAACCTGCCGCCCCTCCGATCGTCGTACCATCTCCGGTGAGTGCCTTGCGAACGTTGGTGAGCGATGCCCACGGCGTCGAGGGGCTTTGAGCCTGCGTCTTTGTGTTGCTGTCCGATCCTGACACTGGGTCGATGTAAAACGTTGTCGTCCTTTTGAAGACGCAATCAAGTCTTCGTTTGGCCTTGTAGTCATCAAGCCAATAGCGAAATGACATCGTATTCGGAGCAGGCATCGCGCCGCAGATGCTCACGTAGTCGTTCGTCGCTGGCATGATATACTCCGTTATTGGCTGACCCGAATGACGACCGTGCCACTCGTGAACCCACCCGTCAGAACGCCGCACCGCCAGAGAACACCCGGCTCCACGGTGTCAACGACCAACTCTTGATTTGACGTGTACGATCCGACTGTGAACCAGTTTGATCCCCCATCGAATGACCGCTGGAGCACAACGGTCGCCGACCATGAGCCGGAGATGGACACATTGAAAGGTCGGCGGTAATCAAATTCCGTCGCTTCCGTGAATGTGTTTTGGGCGGTAACAGACGCGGTGACGGCAAGGTTGCTGTCGACAGCGTCCGAGTAGTAGCGTTTGGTCATGGGTGAAGTCCTTCCGTGGTCAGTATCTTGATCCTGTCAACGCGTAGTACGTCGCCGCACAAATCGCCAGAATGAGGTTCATGGCAAAGAGGAAAAGCAAGTCGCGAGTTCCCGGCAGTTGTACGCCAGCCCGCTTACTCGCCTCGGTTGCCTCTCCGTACCAAACAGCATTCGCGATGAGTCCAGGGAGCCAGCCAGCGAAGTAGAGAAGGACAGTAGCGACGACTTGACCCTTAAAGCTCCTTGTTCGCAGCAACGCCTTTTCAACCGCAAGGCCGATCCGTTCCGCGTCGTCTGTCTTCTCTGCCACCACCTTGACCGTTTCGGCTTTCGCCTTTTGCTCTGCCGCGCGTCGTGCTGCTTCTCTGGCATCAACTTCGCTGAAATACTGAGCGAGTCCCTTGATCGATCCGGCGTCACGCCAGTCGTCCGATTCACCCATCGATATTTTGGAATCGCGAGTCACTTCTCCCCGGCGAATGAGGTCGATGACTTCCTTGCTGTCGATAGGGCCGAGCATCGAGCTATTGGATTCGACGTAAAACTTGGACATAGCATCCCCCTTAGGTGAAATAGGTGTCAGGCGACAATCTAGGGTAGCTATGACCACCGTGCAAGTTTCCTCCTGATTATGGGTTCGCTCGTTGCTGGCTCGCTCGATTTGATGGAGCCGTCCCCCGGCCCATCCCGAGAGCCCTTGCCCTCGCTTCTGTTTGCCTTTTCAAGAATGCTTCCATCGAACTCATTCGTGCGGCAAGCTGTACCATTCCCTGAGTCGTCGTCTCTTCAAGTCCTTGTTTCGCCTCGTCAAGACCGTTCTGCTTCTGGAAAAGCTCTGTGGTCTTATCGCTGATCTTTTTGACCGCGTCCTCTTTCTGAGCGTCGGTCGGCCCCTGCTTGTCGAACTCCCTGGCCGCGTTTCGCTCCTCCTCTTTGTCTCCCTTTCGAAGGTAGTTCTCGTATTCCTGAAACTGCTTCTTCTGCTCCGCTCCGCCCTGGACGTATCGCTTGTCGCTGGTGCCAAATTTCTCTTCGAGCTTCTTTCGTCGTTCGTCTTCATTCTTCTGACGAAGTTTCTCCATCTCCGTCTCTTTGGCGGTGCGGGCGATGTTGGCGTCGGTCAGCTTCTTGTCGATCTTGTCAACGAGTTCTTGGAACTGGTCCGTACCAGCACCGGGAGAGGGGCCAGTCTCGTACGAATTGCCGCCGATGTTGAAGTCGGTGGTGAACTGACTGAATGGATCGAGAGCAGCCGCATAGGGGTTGCTTCCTGCATCCTCTCCGGCCGTTGGTGCCTCACCCTCTCCGTAGGGGTTCTTCTTCTCGGTTGGTGCCGATGGAGCGGACGGCATTTGTGCGGGTTGCTGTTGAGCTTGGTTGAGGTCTTCCTGACCCTTCTGCTTCTGCTTGGCTTGCTCCAGCCACTTCTTTGCCGCTTCCTCTTGCTGCTTGGCGGCTGCGGCGTCGTCGGCGACTCGTTTGGTGTGCGCGTCCTCGCGAGCTTTCCGCTCTGCCTCGATTTGCTCGATCTTCTTCTTGTGGGCGTCGGCGTCCGCTTCGGCCTGCTCGTGCTGGCGTTCCTCGATCCGTTTGAAGTCGGCGTCGAGCTTCTGCTTTTCCTCTTCGGCCTGCTTCTTTTTCTGGTCGGCGAGTTCCTTTTCCTTGGCTCGCTGTTCCTCGAGCAGTTGAATACGACGCGCGACGAGGGCGTTTTGCTCCTCGCTCGACTTCTTAATCCCTTCCGCCAAGTCCTTGTTTCGTTGTTCGAGTTCCGCAGGTGTGGCAACGTCGCGGTTCTTGATCGCTTCGACTCGTGCCTGAGAATCGGCAATCCGCTTGTCGATCTCATCGATGGAGCTCATGTTCTCGACATCGATCTTGAGTTGGTACGACTCTTTCGCTTTGTCGAGGGTCTTCCCTAGCTCCTCCACCTGCTTCTCAAGCGACATCGCCTCACGGCTCATGTCCATCTGGGACTGTACCGCTCGCTCGGTGGCTGCCGTGTATGCCTTTAGCTTCTCCTCGTCTTCCTCGTAAATCTGCTTCAGTTTCAGAAGCTGGGCGTGTTGCTTCTCTCCGGCGAAGACAGTGTTCGCCATCGCCTTATCGAGGAAGTTGTTTTCGTCGGCGAGTTCCCTGGTCGGAACAATCAAACGGTAAATGACATAGATCAGTGATCCGAGGCCAGCGACCAGAATGCCGATCGTGGCAGCGAGTCCAGCGAGAGCGGAAACAGCCGCGCCGACCGTCGCCGTCATCGCCTTGAGGCCAGCAATAGCCCCGGAGAGCGTGAGCGTCGATGCCGCCTTGCCCAGCTTGATCAGACCCTCGACACCTTCCTTGAGAAAGAAGATGAATCCGGCCTGCTCACCGAGTCCAACCGCGTTGGCGGCTTTCTCGATCCCCTCGATACCTTCCTTGACGCCCTCAGTTTGCTCGCGTGCGTGGCGGCTCGCAGCGGCAGCGGCCTTGTGCGCGGCTTCGCGTTCGTGCTCCGCAACTGAAGCTGCTTTTGATTTCTTCGCTACATTGTCGAGGGAGAATGAGAACTCTTCGTTCTTCTTCGACCCTTGAGACACTTCGTCCGCAAGTTTGTCGGCAGCGTTGGCGGTTTTCTCGACGGCTTCCGCTTGCTCGCTAAGAGCTTTAGCCGCATCCTTCGCGCCGTCTGTCGTCTGCCCTAGACCTTCACCGGCCTTTGCGCCGGCTTCACCGACTCCAAGAAGTTCGGCAGCGGTTTTCTCTGCAACATCGGCGGTCTTCTTCAGACCTTCCGGCGTGCCGCCGTCGTCAAACTTCATCTTGAAATCAGCGGTCATGCGTTGAACTTCTTCTCCAGGTACCTATCGATAGCCTGCTCAATGAGCCGGTCCATCTTTTGTTTCCGCTCGCTGCTCATAAAGTCGGGGCCGAATATCGGTCGCCGCTCATCGAAATACCCCGCGTACTTCATGTTCGACCCGACCCGAATCACATTCCCAGAGATGTCGAACGCAGCCCGCTTGAGACTCTCACGCGGTGCCTCGGAGTCCTTCCCCTTGGGTGTCTTGATCGAGCTCAGGTCAGCAACGCCGTAGACGAGGGAGTTGACGAGTCGACCGGTATCGACGCCGACTTTGGCGGAGTTCTTTTCTCGCTCAATCTGCTTTCGTCGCTTGTCTCTGATCTTCTTTCGAGTCTTCTGGATCGAGCGGATTTCCTTTCCTTCCGGTGTCTTGTCCATGAAGTTGGACGCGATGGCCCCACGGTTCGGAGCTTTGTTCTTCCCTTTCGGCAACCGCTTCCTGAGCATCTCCCGAAGTGGTGCTTCCGCATTCCTGAGACCCGTCAATGATTTTGAGTCGTTGCGGTACGGTGCCCGGCCAGCGAGTCGTGATCGTGCCCCGGAGAGCGTGATCGGCTTCCACGAACTTCCCGCCGCACTACCGCCGTTGGACCGCTCGCGGAAATCCTGCACGGCCCACGAGACCGCTTGCACTCCCATCGCGGTAAGGACCGTTGGCGTGGCGTCCTCCAAGTGACGAGCGAGAGCCCGGAGACGAGTAGCCTCCTGGTCCAGCGTCATCTCGAATGAGAAGCCCCGCGCACGGATCATCATGAGCCACGGCCCTCTTATGCCTCAAGGGACCAAGCGAACTCGATGTCGTTCTCGCTGGTCGCAGGCTTGAGCGGAATCCAGTCAATCGACTGCGAGATGAGAGCGTTCAAGCTCACGGTGTCCGCCGCGTTCATGAAGTTCAGACGGTCAAAGTAGATGTTGCAGACCGTCTTCGTCCCGCTCGCACCGCTCCCGCCGTGGTATCCCTTGAGCACAAGGTTCGCCGCGCGGTTCGTGATGCTGCTGGTTCGACGGAGCACGTCATACGTGTTGGCGGTCTTGAACAGTT
>ERZ869925.95-NODE-95-length-49352-cov-4.883340_pt1 | contig 49352 bp, 79 predicted proteins | sample MGYA00579311_ERZ869925 | MGnify/ENA primary metagenome ERZ869925 (study PRJEB32216, sample SAMN09231817) | wastewater metagenome | place: USA: Maryland | collected 2016-07-30 | study: EMG produced TPA metagenomics assembly of the PRJNA472060 data set (Reclaimed water...
ATCTATCTAATAACTTTGACTATATTAGACATCTTAGAAGTCAATCATTTAATCAAGAAACTTTACAAGGTATTGATGAGCTTATAAGAGAAAATGAAAGAATTGGTAAAGACTTAGGTGAGTTTATTACAGATATAGAAAATAAATATGATCTTTAAATCTGCTGTAGAAGAATCCTTAGAGAACTATAACTTTAATAGTTTATTCTTTACAAATGTTATTACAGGACTATGGAGAGAAGAACTCTTACAATATATAACTATCTTTAAAACTTTAACACAGAATCTTTCAATTGACCAAATAAAAACACTATTAGAATCTAGGAAAGGTTTTAAAAATACCTCTTATCTGATCCCTATAATAGATCAAGCCATATATTTCAAAGATATATACTATTCAATGAAGTACTTTGAAAATCCTTATAAGTACTTGAAAAATAATAATCCAGCTATAATAGAACTTGTTAAAAATATTATCAAAGATTTCTATTTAAGAGCTTGACAAAGGAAATACTTCTTACTATCTTTTAAGATATGAATAAAAAAGCTACTAAAAGATATTACTTCAATATCCTTAACAAGTGTAACACTTCATGTGACTTCTGTTGTATGTCTTCTAATCCTACTAAAGAAACTTATCTTAGCTTCGATAGATTCAAAGAAGTCTTAGACTCTTCTAAAGATCACTTTGAACTACAATTAGAAGGTGGAGAACCACTTCTTAGTCCTAATCTATATCTCTTTTTAGAATATGCTAGAAGTACTTCTAGATGCTCTAAAATAACAATATCAACAAATGGAATCCTTCTAAACAAACACTTACAAAGATTAACTGACTTTGTAAGTTTCTCTAAGATTCCTTTTGAGATTAAAAGATCTATAAACTATTATCTACTAAATCAAGATAAGAATCTTCTAAAGAAATGTAGAGACTTCTATCTAGCTACAGAATTTATAGAGAACTTTAAAGTAATCTTCAATGTTCGTCTTAGAAAAGAAGATGATAGCCTTTTAGAGAAACTTAAAGAATTTAATCTTTACAACTATTCAAATATTTTCTATCTTCAGAACTATGGAAAGCTTCAAGACGATTCTTATGAGAAACCTTTTATAGTACAAAATATAGAAGAGTTCTACTTGTATTCTTCCGATGGAAAATGCTTCGGAAGTGACTTGATAGCTAGAAGTGAACATGAAAAGGATTTAAAATGAAAACTTTAAAATTTGCTCCTATAAGAGAAAAGAGACAGGAACTTTATAATGTAGAAGATTATTCTTTATTGGAATTTGACTTCAAAGGAAATCCTAAGAAAGTATATTCAAATGTAAACTTGAATATTTTTATAGATGATTATTGTAATGCTAAATGTACTTTTTGTGTAGCGGAACTTAGATTTGAAAATAGATCACAGACTTATAGAAAAGATCGTATAGTATCCTCTGAAGAATATTATAAAAGAGTTGATGAAGTATTAACTTATCTTAAACCTATTAACCCTTCTATTAGTATTACTGGTGGAGAACCTTCAAAGTCTAGAAGACTTCCAGAGCTTCTTAGAATCATTAATAAACATGGTTATCGTAAAAGAACTCTAACAACTAATGGTAGTGGACTCTTTGATATTATGGAAGGTAAGACTGTACTACAACATATTATAGATAATCAATTTAATCATTTAAATATCTCTAAAGCTCACTATGATGAAGATATTAATAAAAAAATTATGAAGTATTCTACAGGATACTGTACAAATGAAATGCTTGAAACTATTGCTACTATGAGTCTTTCAAATGGTCTTAGACCTAGAATGTCTTGTTTACTTCTTAAAGAAGGTATTTCTACTAAAGAACAAATGATTAACTATATGGACTTCTATAAGAACTTAGGAATGGATAACGTAATCTTTAGGGAACTTATGGACTTTGATACTATTAAAATGACTGATGAAGTCATGAAGAAGTATAATGAAGATAATAAAGTTTCTTTAAAAGATATATGGAAAGATATAGATGAAGATACTAGATTTACTCCCATAAGAAATCTATTAGGTTATTATTACTATGTAGAGGTTTATAAGTATCAAGGTATTGATATGTGCTCCGAGAGTGCTAACTTAGTTAAACTCTATGATGAGAAGCAAAAACATAATGATGTAGTCTATGAAATGATACTTCATGCTAATGGGAACTTAAACGGTTCTTGGATAGATCATGAAGATGTATTAGATGGCTATGAAAGGAAACTATAAAATGACTCTTACTAAAGGAAATGTTATAGTAGAGAATATCAAAGTTGGTGACATTCACTTTGAATATGATCATGGAAGCTGTTTAAAAGTAGAAGTTCTAGAAGTTCCTACTAAAGACTCCGAAGGAAACTTTGAATGGAAAGCTAAAGTAGTTTCTACTGGTGAGATTGTAGATTACTTTGTAAATCCTAAGTATCAACACTACTCACCTAACTTATATGATTACGAAGCTTATGAAAGGAAAGTCTTATGAAGTTCTTTAAAAATCTAAACACATTAGGAAAATCTCTAGTAATACTAATATTATTATCTTTAACAGCTTATGGATCAAGTATTTTTATAATGTGGTGTTTTAAAACTCCTTCTAAAATAACTACTAAAGAAACTAAAATAGATTATAAATGTATCTATGATGCTAAAATAGAAAACATTGATGGTAAAACTTATACTCTAAGATTTGATTCTTATAAAGATGATACTTTAAGAATTGTATATACAGAAAAGGACTCTTCTTATGTTCTGGTATCTAATAAAAGAGTTATAGAAAAAAATGTTTATAGATTCGATCTTATCAAATATTCTTGTGTAGAGATTGTGAAATGACTGCTGTTGATAAAATAGACATAGAGCCTTTTGAATCTTGTAAACATTATAAGGAATTTAAAAGTCGTTATAAAAAAATATTAAAGAAATTATCTATGAAAAGAGATAATGATATAGATTCTCTATTAATAAACATTTGGAACTTCTCTAATCAGAAATTTAAAGAAGGATATGATCAAGGTGTTCTAGAAAAAGTAACTCAAGAAGAACTTAGAAAGCAAAGTGACTTTGTAGGTCTAATTAGTTTTCCTGACGAAGATCTTGAAGATCCTTTACCATTTTAAAATGGATATAGATAAATTTGAAGAGCTATCTTTCGATTCTCAAAATGTTTACCTTTTTAGTTGTAAAAACTATAAAGACCTAGAACCTATTATAAAATACTTAAGTATGTTTCATTTAAGAATGTTAAACTTTCCTGTGATACGTAAAAAGAATATAATATATGGATTATATAACTATAGTATAGATATATTTAAGAATCCTTTTAAGTACATCAGAGATAGTGATTTAAATATTAAAGCTATAGCTAATCTTATAATTAAAGGAGAATACTTTGTTACTTATAAAAGAACTTGAAGAAGAAATTCCTTATCTAGTAGTTAGAGATTCTGGAATCCTCCAAATAGGTTTTCATATAAAGAATCATGGTGGTATTTTAACTTGTAGAGAACTCTCAGGATGGATCTTAAGATACTATAAAGATCCTAAAAAATTTGATAGAATATACCAACGTGCTAGATTTGTACTTGATAAAGATTCTCTAAAGTATTATATTGAACATCACAAAAACTTAATAAAGTTCTATGAAAGAATGTTATGACTTTAGAAGAAAAGATTGCTCACTATGAATTACTAGTTAAAGAATTCCCTTATAAGATTAACTACAAAAGAACCCTGAGAGAACTTAAAGAGAACCTTCATAAGATTATTTTAAAGAAACTTTGATATTATACTTTTTAGTTATAGCTTTCGCCAATATATTTAAAAACATAGATATACCATCCTTCTGAATGGCTTTATTAGTATCTTTCATTTTCTGAATAGATTCTTTATATAATGGATTTTCATAGAAATCCTTATCTAATTTTGATAATTCGAATGCTAAATATGTGCTAATGTATGTAATAGGATTCTTTTCCAGCATAGCATCTGCTATCTCATCCTCTCGTAAATATATCTGTTTTATATACTTTATAGCATTTATTATATCACCTTTGACAAATTCCTCAGATTCTGATCTTTTACCCATAGCTATTGTTGTGTCATAGAATTCATCTCTTGGACGTATCTTATAAGTATTACTCAAAGAATCACCATCAACTACTATCTTAGTCTGAAGATTGACTAGAGCTATATCTGTAAGTTCTGCATTTTTATCACGAGTAAATGATGTACCTTTTAAAGTTCTAGTTAAGGTTCTACCACTAACTTTAGTATAATCAGAATAGATATGTGACTTAATTACATTATCCTTTAAAATACTCATTAAATTTTGTAAAGAAGTATTATGATATAATGTTCCAACTTGTTTAGCCTCATAGAGTTCTTTAAATCCCATTAAATGATTTCTCCAGATCAGTTCCTTTTAAAGTTTTCTTTAGAACTTTAGTCATTGTAGTATCTACCTTAGAACTTAAAAGAAGTTTCATATTATCTTTCAATTCTTTTAAAAGTTTTTCTCTATCATCATTACAAAATACTTCTAAAGCTTCTGAATAGTTTCGAAGCCTATCATGGAAACCATTGAAGCCACCATTAACAAAGTAAGTAATCTTTACAAAGTCATTCTTGTCAGAGAAACTATTTAAGTTGTTTCCAAACTTATCTTTCTTAAATACTGTCCAGAACCATCCAGCACTATCACAAGCATACTTAGGACTCGCAAGATCCTTTGGATTCTTATTAAAGTCGTACTTAACATAGCTACCATATCTCTTGTAAGTATAATCTCCAGTAAGCTGTATAAGACCTCTTCCAAGATATTTTACACCTTCACCTTTTAAATCATTTCCCAAATCTAATCTGAATTCATAAGCTTTACCAGAAGCTAACTCCTGAGTATAATGGAAGTCACCAGACTCATGAAGTATCTGAGCTAAAAAGTTTGAAATCCTTAAAGGTGTATTAATAGAATACTTCTCTAAAGTTTCATTCAAGTAAACTATGTAGCGATCTATTAAAGCATCTTTAATATTTAACTTTTGAAGCTGTTCTTTAGTTATTGACATTCTATTAAAACTTTATTATATTGATCTATAAACTATTTAGAAAGGATCTAAGATGGACTATATAGAAATCAATAAGGCTTCAAAGGAATTTCAAAAGCAATTTGAAAGATTAGAAGATTGTTCTAATGGACATTCTAAAATAACTTTTGATAACTATTTAGGTAATGGTTGTCCTTTGTGTGAAGCTTTAGAAGCTGTGAAAAATCTAGATTCTATTGAAGAACTACAGGATGAAATTAGAGAACTTGAGGAAGCACAAGAAGACTATAATGAATTAGAAGATTCTTTAGAAGAAAGGGATTCTGAGATCAATGGCTTAGAAGAACGTGTGAAAGAACTTGAAGAGGATTTGGAAGAACGTAATAAAGCTATTAAGGAACTTGAAGAAGACTTAAAAGAACGTGATGTAGCTATTAAGAATCTTAATGGTGAAGTTAGAGAATTGGGCGATTATCTTAGAGAAGCTCAACAATTAAATGAAGTTCTACAGGATAGATTGGATTGTTAATAATGAAAACTCTATCAAAAGATCTTCTAAAGACTCTTAAAGATTCTAACTGTAGAGTCTATCAAGTTGGTGGATCTGTTAGAGATTCTTTCTTAGGAAGAACTTCTAAAGATCTTGACATACTTGTTACTGGAATCGACTTAGAAGATCTTAATAGTCTTCTAAAGAACTTCGGAACTACTGATTTAGTTGGAAAGTCTTTTGGAGTTATTAAGTTCAAACCAAAGAACTCTTCAGAAGTAATTGATGTAAGTGTTCCTCGAATAGATCTTAAAAGCACTGGAGAGCATCATAGAGACTTCCAAATAGTTCTTGGTAAGGATATCTCTCTAGAACAAGATCTTGCTAGAAGAGACTTTACAATCAATGCCATAGCAAGAGACTTAGAAACAGGTGAGATTATTGATATAGGAAACCAAGGAAGAAGAGATCTTAGAAAGAAACTTATAAGAGTTGTTTCTAAAGATTCTTTTAAAGATGATCCTTTAAGAATGTTAAGAGCTATTCAGTTTGCTTCTAGATTTAACTTTACTATTGAAGAAGAAACTTTAAATATGCTTAAAGAGAATGTTAAATTAATCTCTACAGTATCTTCTGATAGATTCTTAGAAGAACTTAAGAAGATGTTTTATAAGTCTAAGAAACCTTCTGTGGGAGTTAAGCTGTTAGTTACTACTGGGATCTTAGAAGAGATCTTTAAAGTGAAATGTGATATTTCAGAATTTAATTTAAGACATCTTGATAGAACTAATAATAACTTTGATAGTTTCTTATATTTACTTATCTTAATGGTTTCAATTGGTTCTACTTACAAAGAATTCTTAAGGATCTTGGGAACTTTAAAAGTATCTAATGTAGATATTAAGATTCTTAAACAGGTCTATGATTTCTTTGATGGACACTATGAAAGTGAATCTGAAGAAGTTATTGTATATGGTATTAAAGATTATTTATTAGAATCTTTAGAGGCCATTGATGATATCTTTAAAGCTATGAAGCGTTCTACAAGAGTTATAAAGCTTCAGGATAAGTTTAGAGCTAAAGGAGTTCCTACAAGCCTAAAAGAGTTATCTATTAAAGGTGATGACTTATTAGAACTTGGTATAGAACCTAAAGAGATTGGAAAGACTTTGGATAGACTTTTAAAGAAAGCTTTAGAAATTAAAACAAATTCTAAAGAAGAACTGTTGAAAGAGATTTAAAGCTCTTCTACAGCCATTATGAGCTTCTGAGTATCTATTTCATATAATCCTGAAGAGTTTATACAATTAGCTTCTATGGCTTTTAAAGTTCCATTTAAAAGAGCTACATCAAGAACAAAAGCTTTATCAGGCTTCCAAGTCTTTATAAGATCATTTACATAATCAACTATATAAGAGTCTACAGAAGAACTAAAATAAGCTCTACCATTACTTCTATATTGAGATACTGTAGCTACTTTATCATTAACTACAAAGCATCTATATTCCGCTTCTATAGACTTACAAGGTGCTATACAAATTAAAGTATCTGGAGTAACTGTTGTATAGTTATCAGGAAATTCTTTAGAAGTATCCAAGATCTTCTGTTTCCATTCTTTAAAGTATTCTTTAGTATAGACTTCGCCTACAATAGATTTTGTATCTTCTACAGGTCTTATAAAGAAACTATCAAAGTCTGGATCTAAATCTTTAATAGAACCTACTATCATATCACTGTTAAGCATTTCACTCCCATAGTTCTTTGTAAGTTCTATCATAGAAATGTTTGGGCTTATAAAGGCTCCCGGAGAGAATAACTTAGAAGCTATGTTAGCCATTGTGTAAGAACCGTAAGTAAAGATTTTTTTAGCTTGTAAAGAATCTATTGTAGTATCATCTTCGAACGATATACCATCTGTACTAAAAGGAACTACTGAAGCTCTAGTATAGTCTATAGAGAGTCTTTCTAAGTTATCTATTAAGTTCCTTACTTTAGGATCATAATCAAACTTGTTATGTATTAACCAATGCACTATTGAAGTTTCCTTTAAAGGAGTACTAGGAATTGAACCTAGATTTTTTGAATCAAAATCAAATGTAATTATCCGTTATACGATACTCCTAAGACTATTTAGAAAGGCATATCATGGTCTTCAAAATATTCACTAGCAGTATTAGGAATTTCATTCTGAGATTCCTTTTTAGCTTCATAAGCTTCTAAAACCGTTCTATTAAGATATTCTCTAAAGTCTTTTGTAATAGGGAATACGGTATCTTTGTACTCTTCATTACGTTTCTCTGAAGGATTCCCTACAAAAAGTTTATTCGAACCTTGAATAACTTTAAAGCCTGTTAAGACTAACTCGTTATTTAAAGTAACACTTGCAAAAGCTTTTACTTTTGAAGGTTGTGTTAATAATGTAATTTTTACCTCTGAAATTGTAATCATCTTAGGATTCCTTTGTTAGTTGTTTTGTAATTACTCATTAAGCTTATTATAAGCTTCTACAGCAAGTTTTAAAGATGTTCCTTCCCAGTATACTACATCGTTCACTTTAATCTTAAAAATGCCTTTTAATGTACTTAAAAGAACATATCTAGAATGTCTATAAAGGATATACTCAATGGAATATACTTCCACTTTTAAAGTTTCGTAATCAATATTCATTCTACCCAATCACTCTCTTCAGTTCTTTTATACAAGCAATTTGGATAGAGCTTTCTTAGTTCTTCTAAAGTGTATTCTCCAGAGACTTCTTTAATATCCTTAATAGATTTGACAAACCATTTAGGTATAATCTCTTCTAAAATATCTATAGCACCATCCGAACAAACACTTAACATAATACTCCCTTCTAGGATATCAGTCTTACAAATACCTTTCATATATACCTTATATCTACGATCTCTTTTAACATCTTTTAATCTTAAAATCTTCTTTGGTTCTTCTACAGCCCAAGGAACTTTTACTTCTATAAGTTCTTTAGAAGGTGGATCTAGGTAAAGATCTGTATCAGAAGATAATTCTATAACTCCACCTCCACAAGATCCTTTATAATTAATAATAAGATTACCTTCAAATGAAAATATTATAGAAACTATATGAAAATATCCTACATGTATTGATTTACCCCATACTTTCAAAGGAAACTCTGAAAGCTTTCGATCTAATAAGTATTCCTTTGTTAGTTTCTTTCTAGGAGCTTGAGAGACTACTTCTAAACAATTATCTTTGAAGTCAGCTTCTAAGTCTCTGGTACAAAAAAAGTCGAATCGTAGTTCTTTTAAACTACTATTATAGCACTCTATAATATTTCCCTTTCTATCATAGATTGTTACTATATCATCTTCATTAAAATCTTCAAAGTTCTTGTAAGTCTTAATAATATTCTTCATTAGTTTATCCTTTCTTAGTAATTTAAAGCATCCCAAAGTTCATTAATAGAGTCTTCTAAGTCTAATAATTCTTTATCTACAGTCTCTCTAGCTATCTCTCTAAAGTCATCCTTTATAAGCTTTTCTAGTTCTATCTTTAATCCTAAAAGCTCATTACCAACCTCTAAGAACCTTTTAGAAACTTCTAAAACTTCTTTCTTTTTAATTTCAAATTCTTCTGGAGTCATTGTTATTCCTTAGCTTCTTTTAAAAGTTCTTCGGAGTTTTCTACCATATACTTTGAAATGTTCTTATAAGCTTTAGATTGGGATTCTTCTCCAAAACCTCTGAACTTAACTCTTGCTGGATAGACTTCCAAGATCTCTCCAGAATCATCTAAATCTACTACAATAGCCCATCCAAAGATATGGAGAAACTGATTAGCTAACATTAGTAATCCAGTATCTCTAAAATCCTGCCAAGTTTTTCTAGTTACCATTTTAAAATCCTTTCTTAGTTTATTCTCCCACTGTATATTCTTTTAAAATTACTTCAGAAGAAGTTTCTCCTTTAAGATCAATTAATTTATTAAAGAACTCTTCAGCTTTATCAGAATCTTTAAAAGATTCTACAGTATATAGATGATCATTGTATTTACAATTTTCTCTAATATAGTATACTACTTTTGTTATAATATTTTCACTTTCATCAGCCTCTAAAGAAACTTCTTTGATTAATAATATCTTTTTAGGTTTCTGTATTTTCTTTTTAAATAACCACATAATATTTTCCTTTATTAAGAATTTAAATAGTGACTCAGATAGGACTTGAACCTATACTTTTCAGATTAGAAATCTGAGGCTTTATCCATTTAAGCTACTGAGCCTTAAATGCACTTGGAGGGACTTGAACCCCCAACCAAATCATTATGAGTGACACGCTCCAACCATTGAGCTACAAGTGCTTATAAAAGCTATGGAGGAATTCGAATCCCCAAAAGATAAAGTGTTCCAAGTCCTTTAAATCTTATCCATTATGAAGATTCTAAAGTAGTACTCCAATAGAATCAACCTCATAGCCTCTTTTGAAGATTAGATGTTCCAGCTTAGTCACCTTAGCCTCTAATCAACATTCTTAATAATAGAACTTTTTAAAGTTCTTGTAAAGGTTTAAAATTTGATTATTAGATTTATCCCAATAGATCCTCTTTCAGGATATTCTCTAACAATAACATTATAACCAGCTTCTTCACATAGATCTCTTATACTTAATGCTGTAGATAATCTTTCATAGTTTACATCAAATATCATATCAAAATATCTCTTACCTTCTTTGATAGCATCTTGTCTAAGTTTCTCAAATCTAATAAGTTCTTTTATAATATCTGTATTGCCTAGTAATTCTACTTTAGATTCACTAGCACTAATCATATCTTTACAATCTCTTCAGAGAATTCAAAAGTAAAACTATGACCATCAACAACTATCGAAGTATCATTCCTAGAAGGAAACTCATCAAACCATTTCTTTCCTAGAACTACCGCAAACTTAGTTCCTTGAATAGTTCCTCTTAAAGCTTTCAATGTCTTATTAAGAAATCTAATTTGGCTTTCATACCATTCGTTTCTAAAATAATCTTCAAAGCCTTCTACAAGAACTCTAGAGCTATTATAGTAATCTAAACCTTCTTTAATAAAGCTATCAGACTTATTTAAAGATTTTCCATTAGAGATCTTTTTAAGTACATCTTCAATCTTTGGAAGACTGCTCATAGAATGAAACTTAATTTCAAAGGTTTTTACAGAGTATTGATCTGTTGGAGCTTCTTTAACCACAGGAGGATTATAAGTTCCTTTAGAATCAATTCCATTAGCTTCCAAGAACTTCAGTTGTTCTTCTGAGAAACCTTTAGAAGTTATTCCTTCAGGAAATTCTAAGTCTCTATAATACTTCAGAACTTTTAACTTAGCCATTAAAAGATTTTCTTCTACAGTTAACTTACAAAGTTCTGTAGCTGAAGTCTTCCCTTCTGCAATAGATCTGTTAATAGCTGATAAGCCTGACAAGTCTAAACCATAAATACCATCTTCTGAGAAACTATCATAGATAACTATTCCTTTAGCTTTAAAAGTCTTGTAAGTATCTTCAGAAGTCTTTACCATAACTTCTTTAACATTTACAAAACCATCACTAATAAAAGAATAAGTTCTATAAACCCCACAAGGATATTCTTCAGCGAATCCTACTTGTGAAGGTTTCTTTCCATCAACTTCATTAAGCTTCACAGAACCTTTAATAAAAGTCATAACAGATAAGTTTAATCTTTTCTTATTCCAAGTTAAGTTATCAAAAGAACATTCTGAGTTTTCTCCATAGATAAACTCTGGATATCCTTCTAAAGTCTTTGCAGAACTTGAAATCTTTTTGTACTTGAAGTTTTTATGAGTCGGAAAGAAACGAGCTTCAGAATCTTCCATAAGTATATTCAAAAGATCAAATACACAAAAAGCATCTTCTTTAGGGAGATAATTAGAATCTTTTCCTTTCAAAAATCTTTTAGTGGAATCTTGAATAGCTTCTTCTAAAAGCTTTTCAGTTTCTACATGTTCGTCTAAAGTAAAAGCATTATATAGTTTATCCACTAAAAACTTATCACCAACTTTACCAATAACTTCTAAAGCTTTATCAGTCTTTACTAGTTGATTTAAAACTAAAGAAGAAGCATATAAAGCACTTTCAAATTCTTCTACTGTAGATTCTATCCAATCTTTCTTAGGAACTTCTTTAGTAATGTAATATACATCAGAAGGATTCACATATAACTTACCTTCATCTAAGGAAGCTAAAATAATACCTTCAGGTGTAATTTGAAAGATTCCTAAATTGTCTTTAGAGATTACGGGAACTTCTACTTTAGATTCTGAAGATTCTGTTAGAGATACAAATTTAGACATACTAGAAGTAAACTCAGCAACTACGCTATTATGGACTAATATAGCTCCAAGTTTCTCTGCCATAGATCCCATTAACTCTTTGTTGTATCCGCTACCGTAACCTACTAACATAGCTGTTTTAAGTTTACCTTTAATAGCCTTGATAGCTTTAAAGATATCTTCTACTTCCTTATTGTAATTTGATACACAAGGATAACCATCTGTAAAGAAATTTAAAGAAAATGTATTGGAGAATACTTTCAAGTCTTCAATAACTTTCTCAGTATTAAAAAGGATTTCTGAAAAACAGGTCATTCCTATTGTAGTTGAATTAGAATCTATAACAGATTCTAAAGTTTTGTAATCAGAACTATCAGAGATCTTAAAACCTTTTAAGATAAAATTAAATTCACCTTGAGAAGAAAACCATCCTAGAGTTAATGTATCTCCTTTAGGAAGTCTTTTTGATAAATCTTTCATCTGTCTACAAAGTTCTCTTAAAACTCCTGACATAGAACCTGATCTATCATAAATCCAAATATGATTTACAGGATCTTTTTTAACAACTTCTTTAATAGGAGTTTTTTTAACTATCTCTTGTTTAACTAGAGAGAAATCTTTGTTGATCTTTAGATACTTTACCATATCAATCCTTTCAAATGTTTTTTATAAATCTACTTTAATTTTTTTAAAGTATCAAGTTCTTTTGTAAGTTCTATAATCTTTTTCTTTGCTCCAGAGAAATTATGTATTTTAGTTTATAAAATGTTTTATTAACGCTAAAAAGTACAGTCTAAAGAAAATATACTAAACCAAATACTTTAGAATTATATTAGTCTTTCATATAACTTCTTTAACTTTTTTAACAATATCTAACCTATTCTGATTCAAACTTTCCAGAACTTCGTTATCCAAATCTTTCACTTTTTTAGATTCTAAAATAGCTAATCTTAAAAACCATGAAGGTATCATATTAAAAATAATCTCATTAATAATTTCTATATCATGTTCTAACGAAGTAATCTTATTATCAACCATTTGATTAATACTTTTAAGTAAATTCTTAGAAACTAATAAAGAACTTATTCTGGATTCTATCATAGATTTTATTTTAGAATCATCATACAGATATTTCAAAATATCTATATTAATATCTAAACGTTCCTCATAATTATTTTCTTTTATACCTTGATATCTTTCAAGATGAAACATCAAAGTTCTTACCTGATCTTTAACGTATCTTTCATTATCTTTAAAGAATTTTATAAGTGTATGGATATCATCTTTAACTTCTACTGTAAAGAAATTGAAAGTCTTTTTTAAAGTTATTTTATTAGTCAACCTAACCAAATCTTTAAAGTATTGTATTAGATTTTTGTTGTTAGTAATATTGATACTTTGATAAATAACCTCTGGAAGTTCTGCTATAGCCTTTTGGATAGAATTACCATATTCTCTTATATCTACAGTCTTTTCAGAATCACTCTTTAAGTTATGCTCTACAATAGCTTGTTTAACAATATTTAAATTATCTTCTGAATATCCTTTAAAGAATCCTTCTAATATTTCTACCTTAGCATATTCTTCATCATATCTTTTTTTATATGATTCTTTTTTCATCTGTTCTTCTTTCAATCTTTCAGCTTCTAAAGCTTCCTTTTTAGATCTTTCTAGTTCTTCTAATTCTTTTTTCTTTCGAATTTGTTCTTGTGACATTCCTATAGATTCATCATAACCCATATAAGGATTATAACAAACTGCTGACATAGATATTTTACTATCATATCCATAAGCTACAGCATAATCTGAAGAAGTTATTGGTGTAGATCCTACATAAGTATCTTCACTAGTATCTGTAGAAGTTTCTCTTAAGCCCCAAGCATATCTACTATTTTGATATTCTTCCCAAGTCATCTTAACATGTTTCCTATCCGAATTTATAAATCGTACCTGAATATATCCTTCACCAACATCTTCAAAGTAAAACTCATTATTAGAAATATTAATATATCCTTTATTAAACTTATAAGGAAATTCTAAAGGTATAAAAGTATTATTTGAAAAGCTAGTAATATAAAATAAACCTTCTAAACCTTCTCTATAATAGTTAAACCTAATAGAACCATATTCAGTTGTAATACTATCAAACTTTATAACTATTTCTTTAGAATTTTCACATATTACTTTATATCTAATACCAAAAACAAAAGGAAATATATTATATCTGTTATAGTACTCATAAGGTGTATCAACAAACTTTTTTAATTGCCTTAAGGCTCTATTATAAATTTTCTCCAAAGATAGCTCCTGACCAGTAAATCCACTATAATCTACTTCAGGAGTTGTCACTGGAAGCCATTTACCAGCTTCTTCTATTAGATTAGATAATGAAGAATTAGCCATTCAACATCTTCTTTTTATAACTATCTTCTAAAGCAATCAATTTAGAAGTTTCTTCTTTAGCTCTACTTTCAGATTCACTAGCAATCTGTTTAACCTTAGTAAAACTTTCTATAAGATTCTTATGCATACTTTCTATAGTAGAAAGATCAATCAAACCTTTCTGTCCCATCTTAGCAACTTCTACTGTAGTTTCTTTTAACATTTCTGAAGTAGCTACTAAGCTCTTATTAAGAACACTTCTAAGACCATTCTGAATCTTCATAGTCTTATTAGCTTTATAACCTTCTACAGTAATTACTAAAGAGCTTTGCCAAGCTGGTATAGCATTTACTAAAGAGTTTTGAATTTCATCTGCTAAAGCCATATTAGTAGATTGCATTTGACGAATCTGTGGAGCTTGTAATAGAATTACTTGTTTAGTAAGTTCCATGTCATGAAGTCTTTTATTAAACCTTTCAATAGTTCTCTTACAGTCTTCAAAAGCTTGTACGTCTTGTAAATCTCCAGATTCATTTGCAATAGCTTCTAACTTAGAAACTTTCTTAGATTCTTCTTCTATTTTAAGTTTACCTGCAAAGATATAGTTCTGAATATTATCATGATAGACATGACAAAGCTCAAACATTTGATCTAAAGTATTAATAGACTTTATAAGTTCTAATCTTTCTTCAGCCATATCAGAAGCTACTTTTTTAATATTCTCTGCTAAGTTTTCATTCTTAGCTAGAAAATTATCAATAGGATCTTTAATCTTGTAAAACATCTTCATTAGAAAATTAGTCTTACCATCCAAAGCTCCTAAGTCAGTATCCTTCATAGTCTTCATTAGTTCTGTTACTAAATTTCCTACTTCACCTACATTCTTAGTCTTAATATTTCCTAAGATCTGTTGTGAAAGATCTGATATAGATTTCTGACATTCACTTCCATAGTTTGTTATAGAAGATGTCTCAGATAGATTTATAGAATCTTTAATCTTAAAAACTTCTAATCTAGATTCTACAGGAAGCTTATCAAGCTCTTTGATAAGTAAAGGGTTGTAAGCTACTACATCTGTTACAGCATCTTCTTTAGAATATACTTCTATAGGTTCTACTAAGTTTTCTTCAGTCATTTAAAATCCTTTTCAATTGTTCTTAATAGAAATATAATACTTTAAAGGAAACTTGTCAAGGTATTTTAATAAGTTCTAATTCTTCTTGGATATTTCTTAAGATCTTTAAAGTGATCCACTATAAAGTGTTCACTCTTATATCCTAAAGGATTGCAAAGCATTTGACAACCTTCAAAGTTAAAATCATAAGGATCATGAGTGTGTCCATAGATCCATACTTTATCTTTACAAGATCTTACTAAGTCATATCCATCAAAGTGAAAGAAACTACTATAAGGATCTAAAGCATACTTCATAGGAATCTTTTCCCATATAGGAATATGATGAGTAATAATTACATCAGAAACCTTTACAAGTTCTTTTAAGATTTCTTTTTGATTACTACAGAAGTCTCTATAATGGAAATGTACATGATGACTATCAGAAAAATTCTTATAATAGTTATCTATAGAAGCCTCTGTATGGCCTAACTCAAGAACTCCATAAGAACCATCATACCAACCTACTGTTCCTCCATAAGTAACCCCATTGATAGTCTTTGTAGTTCCATCTAATATAGTTACGTTAGTTCCTACAAATCTACTTTTAAAGTTATTGATTCTATCAAAAGAATCTATGTAAGTATCATCTATATTAGTCCAATAGTCATGATTTCCGAGTACTACTAAGACTTCTTTATAGTGTTGAGAAATATTCATAAGAAACATTGAAGAAACTGTATTAGAAGCTCTTGTAGATATATCTCCAGCTATTATAAGAACTTCTGAAGGTTCTTCTGGTAAGATCTTCTGAATAAACTTTTCACAGTCTTTTTTAGATTTGAAATAAGTATCTACATGAACATCACTAATAAAATCAAACATTTATAAATCCTTCTCTTCTAAAAATACTTGAGGAGAAAATGGTGCATAAGCTAAATTAGTATGTTCACCAAAGATGCTCATAAAGTGCCAAAATTGAAACTTATATAATCCTTCCTTCTTATCGGACTTATAATGATCTAAGTCGATATCTACATTAAATCTACTATAACGATCTTTTAATATCTCTAAACCTTTAGAGTCTAAAGCTACATGTACATAACTATTTAAGTTATACTTTCTAAGTTCGTTCATACTTCTCTAGTATCCTTTTCAACAAGTTTCACGATTTCAGATATATTCTCTTTTATTTCTTCAAAATTTTTAAGTATATCGTATTCCCATAAAATATACACTTTATATCCAAAACTTTCAATCTGTTTTCTTCTTTCATTATCAAAATCCCATTTATCTTTAACAGTCATACTACCTTTCCATAAAGGTAATACATCATCCTCTTTATAAAATTTAGGATTACCATGCCATCTATCACCATATATTTCAAACACTATACGTTTTTCTTTTAATAGTATATCAGGTATAGGTTTATATTCTCTTTTTAATATTTTATTATATTTTAGAAATCTACTATTATGCACTTTATCGGATTCGAAAGATTCACCTATACTTGTCAGATATTCTTCTATCTTTATATGTATCTTAGATCTACGACCACAATTCCTACTTTTGTTATACATTTCCGTTTGTGTATATCTCTTATAGCCATATTTCTCAATAGATGTCTTTTCACATTTATCTATAACCTCTGGTAACTGAAATACATTTTCAACACCATATCTATCTTTAACAGTCTCATTACGTTTCTTATATGCAGAAGTATCTTTTGATAAGGCATTCTTAGCGCCATATTTATCCATACATGTGGATTCATATAATAATCTAGTATTACTGTTGTTAACCGATTCTTTTATCGTTGGTGTTTTTATATCAATCTTTTTACAATATTTTATTATTCTTGATATATTGTAATATATTTTATACTCCTTTAATATATATCTATGCACCATTGATACTGTATTACTACCATCAAATAACGATTGAAGATAATCTTTGGTTAATATAGACTCTTCAAACTCTTTTAAATACAGTTGCCTCATAGAACATGTGGATGTATGTGTATTTACCTTATCATCAAATCTTATCATATTTTTACAATATTTACATATTATATCAACACCACAAGATTCCAATTGTTTTTTATATTCAATATATCTACTATTATGTTTCTCGTGCACACACTGTTTACATATTGAATATAACCCATCACCATTTTTACTATAATCAGATTCTATTTTAGATACTTTACATTTCTTACATTCTTTCATGTAAGTATTTATATAGCGTCTATTTTTACAGTTCTACACCAATCTAACATCTCCATGAATACATTTTAAAGTTCCCCATTTTAAAGATAGCTTACCATACCTATCTTTAGATTCACCAAAGTGTTTGACAGTGATAACTTTGCCTATAATCTCTGAGGGATTACTATAATAGTATCTTCGTTGGGCTTCTGAGAAACCAGAACCTATATTAACTTCGTAGCCTTTATGATCTATAGTGACGCTAGAAAGAAGTTCTAAAGATTCTTCCAAGCCTGTTGTTTTATTAATAAATCTTTGAACTTCATTAACTACTCCAGTAACTACATATTCATCTTCTTCAAATTCCTTTACCTTCAACATATTCTTAGATCGACCTTTTTTGTAGAACGTATTAAGTCTTAGAATTAATCCTTCCCAATCTTCTTTCCTAGATATCTCCATCATTTCTTCAAATTTTTCTTTAGTATACCTATATTGTTCCAACACCTTTATATTAGGATTATTTGTAGTATCATTGAAGTTCTTTAACATATTTTGATATCGTTCTTCATACAGTTCTGTTCCAGCACCTTTAACAAATTCTTCATAAGGAACCATATCATAAAGTATATACATTGGATTTTCTATAGTATGATTCTTCTTAGAATACTCTGAAAGAATAGCTTGGAAGTTCTCTTGACCATTTTCATCAATTATACAAAGTTCACCATCAAGAATCCAATTATAAGTTTCTAAATGGGTTCCTTTAATAGTATCCAAGATGTTCCTTTTAATAACATCTAAAGTGAAAAACTCTTTACCAGTTCTTGAGTAGAATCTTACATCAGAATCTTTATAGATAGCTATACACTTTAAACCATCAAGCTTATGACTAATATAATAGTTCTCATCAACTTTAGAATAATCTTTAGAAGAATCTGCTAAAGCTACATCAAAGACTGGAATAAGACTTGGAAAGACTTTATTAATCTCAGAAACTCCTAAGCGACATTTAAGATCCTTATCAAGTACTCTAAAGATCTCTTCTTCATATTCTGGAAAGTTACTAGTATAGTTTAAAACTACTTGATAAGCTTCATGTCCTGTTAGCTTTCTAGAACTTAAAAGATCTAATAGCTCATATAGATATTCTTCCATATAACCTACATAACCTCTTGTAGAAGAAAGATAAAAAGAACTCTTCTTAATAGCTTCTGAAGTTACTCCATACATCTTAAAAGGGTTATAAGTATACTCAATAACCTTCTGTAGTTCTGGATATCTTGCTAAGATCTCTTTTTTAGTATTTGAAGAATTTGTAGAGTTCAATTCTTCTATCATATTTTTTAATTCTTTTAACACTTTAAATTCCTTTCAATTTCTTTGTACATAAATATATAACTTTTAGAAGATCTTGTCAACTTATAAAACTGATTAAGTCTTAAAAGTTCTTCATCAGAAAATTCTTTAGGAAACTCTTCAGGATGATCTTCTTTATAGTGAACTTCATTGTGACAGTTATAACAAAGTACTACACACTTCCTTAGCTCCTCTTTAAGCCTTTCCATAGAACCTAATTTAACAAGTTCTATAATAGTATTCTCTTTAGTATTCTTATTAAGATGATGGAAGGTTAAAAGATAATGTCTAGACTCTTCACAAGTTTTACACTTTAAAGTCTTCTTATAAGCTCTAAATCTATACTTTAAGGATTTTACTCTAGCATTACCTATCAAGTTACTACAATAACATTGTGAACATATAGGACTTACTTCCATAGAATCTGTAAAAGGATTATAAGTCTCTCTAAATTTTTTGGTAGGTTTTTCTCTTAAACATATTATACAAGTTGGCATTTAAAGTTCTTTCAAAGTTATTGAATGATTCTAATGTAGAACTTTAAAGTTTACTTGTCAAGTTTTTTCTTAAATCCATAGGGACAATTCCGACATCCTCTTCTACAGCACTCACCACGCTTTAAAAGATACTCTCTAGTAAAGATCATGTTAGAACCTTCGTAGTAATAATCTAAGCCTTCTTTAAGGAAGCTCATCTAATTCTCTTCCCAAAGATGCTCATAAGTTATGTTAAGCTTCATAGGAACTGTTTCAGTTTGCTTTTCTAACCAATGGATTTCCCTATGACAATTTGAACAAACTACTAAACACTTTTCAATTTCTTTCATAATAGTTTCTTTGTTAGTATTTTTATAAGCTTTTGAGATATTAAAGTCCTTTTCATTAGGATTCTTGTGATGAAAATCGAGACAGTAATGACGATCCTCTCCACAAATTTCACACTTTAAAGTCTTTTTATATTCTATTAACCATTCTTTAGTAGATATTTTATAGTTTCTATTGTAGGTCTTATGTCTAATAGAATACTTTCTATAAAGTGCTACACAAGCTTTACATGTACTTCTTCTACCAGATTTATCTCTACGATCTTTTGAAAATTCTGAATAAGGCTTTTCTTGTTTGCACTTCGAACATTTCTTCATTAATCAACTCTTCAAAGAATTATTTGATAGTATATAGAAGTGTTAGAAAGATATTTCGGATTCTACTATGTTATATCCATTATTCTTTAAAAGTTCTAGTAAGTCTACTGTACAATCTTGACAGAGTTCTACTGACTTAATTTCTAAATCAGTACCTTCAGGAAATCTAGTTCCTTCTTTATACTCTAACTTACACTCAAAACCATCATAAGAATCTACTTTAATTTCTTTACCACACTTATCACAAGTATTGAAGCGTCTTATTACTTGCTCTACTTCTTTAATAACTTTTTTAGTAACTTCATGATACATTTCTACATACCTCTAAAAGAACTTTCAGATTCTTTAATATAACTTAAATGTGTTAGTTTATAGTTTTCTATATAAGAATCTTTATAGTTACCTATTCCACCTATTACATAAGTATACGTATCAGTCTCCATAAGTAACTTAGCTAGTTTACTAGAAGATGTTAATTCAAAAGATTCTATTTCACAAGTTAATTTATCATCTTCAAATATAAAATCTGTAGCTCTTCCAATAACCTTGTCAAGTGGTATCTCAGGACTTTCACAGACTCCTAAAGTTATTAAAATGATCTTTGAAAATTCTACAAAAGATTCTTTAGTATATATCCTACCATTCTGATTAGGCTTATTTAAAATTGCTACTGTAGTTCTCATTTAGATCTTCTTTAAAGTTAACATATGTTCTTCAAACTCTACAATATCATAGATAGTACCAATCTCTTCTTCATGGAACTTTATTAGTCTTGCTGTAGAACCATCTTCACTGTAAAGAATACCATAACAATAAAGATCACCTTCCTTAAACTCTCTACCAGCTTCTGTATGCTTTCTAGTATAATTAGAATATTTAAAAGCTTCTTCTAAATTAACTTCAGTAGATTCTTCAGAAGTAATTGTATAGTTTTCTTGTAATCCTTTTAATGTTTCGTTAAAAGCTTTGCTACTTTCTATGTATTCTTCAAAGGTTCTTTCCCTTAAAAGTTCTGCTTCTATAGGTTTAAATTTAACTTTATATTCTTCAAATGTCATTTTTTAAGATTCCTTTATATTGTTTGTAAGTAACTCTCTAGGTTGGACTTGAACCAACATACCCATGACGTATTTTACCAGTTAAACTACTAGAGAAAGTTGTACAGGAAATGAATGGTTCGAACACTCATTAAAACTTTTGGAGAGTCTTGTTTTAACCTATTAAACTAATTTCCTTTAAAAGATCCCTTGGTTGGAACTTGAATCCAAATCGGAAGGATCACAGCCTTCTATACTAACCAATTGTACTACCAAAGGTATGAAAAGACAATAGTTGGTTCCGCCCCAACGCATAACATATTTGCAGTATGTCCCCTTTACTAGCTTGGGTATATTGTCATAAATTTACTATTAACCTTTAACACCATTTTTACCTCTAAAGTTTAAAATACCAAGCTTATAAAGATCTATTCCTTTCTCTTGTAGTTCTTCAAAGAGCCATTCTAAGTATCTATCATCTTCTTTTATTTCTTTAGAGAGATCCTTGATTTCATTTTTAAGATTACTATTCTCGAAACTATAATGATCTCTTTCAAGCTTTAAAGTTTCTATAAAAGTTTTCTGTTCATCCGAAAGCTTACTTAAAATATCTTCAAAGAATTTATTCTCCTCAAATACTTTTAAAGCTCCTTCTATAACATCTATCATAAGTTCCTTTGTTAGTTTTATAGTTTTCCATATTTTACTTTAGTCCAATAACCTAATCTATTTTCAAGAACTATTCCAAGTTTCTTACAACGCTTCTTTATAGCATTATCAGATACTCCAAACATCTTTCCAATTTCTGTGTAAGTTCTATTTTTAATCAACAACTCTAGCTCTTCTTTAGTTGCGGTTATCTTAACATGTACCTTTTTAATAATAGGTGGGTCTGTAAATATGTTCTCTTCTACTAAATCACAAACTATATCTTTATTATTTTCTTTAAATTTTTCAACATATTTTAAAACATCATTCTCTATTAAACTCTTATATCTGGAATGCCAATAATTATGATGTGTTGGACATAATGGTACTAAATTATATACATTATCATCATACTTGTTTTCATTAAGATGATGTACTTCTACTATATTGGATTCATCACATATACAACATTTCTTTTCATGATATTTAAAACATATAGCTCTATAACTTTTAACATTTCTCTTACTTCTTTTAACACCTTCGACACTACTACCACATTTTTGAGAGCATGTATATTTTTCCTTTTTACTTCCTTTACTGGTAGTAAACTCTAGATCACAAACGGGACAAATTTTTACAATCTTCTCATATATTTTACTTTTACTACAAAAATGACTAGTATCTATTTTAAGATCTAAGATGATCTTATCTAGTTTCTTATATATGTGACCACCGAAATTTGTAAATCCCAGTTTTCTTATACATTCTGCTTTACTGTAACTACTATAAACTATTTCTCTAATTTCTTTATCTGTCATATAAATACCCTTTATATGTATTTATATCATATGGTTCGGTTCAACTCTAAATATAGAGGAAGATATTCGGATTGAACGAATGTTTGTTATTACTAACAAATCCTTGGTTTAGCAAACCAGACTATTACCACTCTAGCAATCTTCCTGAAATTATGGGTTTGGTATGAATTGAACATACAGTCTTTTACCATTTAGGAGGAGATTTACAGTCTCCCGTAGCAGAACCAATAGCTACCTCAAACCCAATAATACTCGTACTCAGGTACGATCTGAGATTCTAAATTCGAAAAATTTATGTACTATCCATTTATACGATACGAGCATCTAACCTTATTCAATAATTTCAAAATAACAAAGATTCTTTAAAAGAATCTTTAGCATCTATTATAGATGCTAATAATAGCGGTGGCACGATTCGGACGTGCGTTCTGGAGTTTATGAGACTCCCAAGATAGACCACTTCTCTACACCGCAATGAATCTTTAAGCTCTTGGTAAGGTTTAAACTTACGGCCTATTGCTTACAAGGCAATTGCTCTATCGACTGAGCTACAAGAGCGATACTCCTACATCTGGACTCGGACCAAAAATCTCCCATTTAACAGACGGGTGCTTCACCATTAAGCTATGTAGGATCGTGTTAGTAAGTATAGAATATTTATATAAACTTGTCAAGAATTATTTTAAAATTTCTTTAAAAAGATTTACCTTGACAAGAACTTTCAAAAGTTCTATATTCTTTACATGCTTAAAATATTATATACATTAACTGGGATATGCTTTCATAGTAATAAGTTTTCTAAACCTATTATCTTTAATAGAAATGTTAGAAGTTATGAAGCTGAATGTGATAACTGTAAAAGTAAACTTTATAGAAGATCTGATGGATCTTGGGGAACTTTATGATCATTTGGATTACTTACATTATATCTAGCATTTTAACATTCTTAATTACTAGAGACTCTATAAAAGACGATATCAAGAGTGTTGGTGTAGAGTTATCTCAAATAATAGTTATGTTTTTGTGTATTCTACTACCTTTTATAAACACTTTTATTTGTATATGGTTTTTAATAATATATTTAAAAGAGAATAGTACAAAGATAGCTAAAATAATATTCTTTATAAAGGACTCTAAAGATGACTAAGAAGATTCCTATATCATTTGACTTTGATGGATGCTTAGAGAGATCTCATGTACAAGACTTTGTAAGTGTACTTAGAAAGAGTGCTATGTTTGATATTTGGATAGTTACTTCAAGGTTTACTGAAGAGGAATTTGAGAAGAAATATTTTACAAAGGATTCTAACAAAGATGTCTTTGAAGTAGCTCGTAAGCTTGATATACCTTTAAAAAGAATTCACTTTACAAATCATGAATGGAAATATAAATTTGTAGATTCTATGAAGTTCCTTTGGCATCTTGATGATTCTATCATAGAACTTGACTTTATTAATAGAATGACTCTTACAAAGGGTATAAGTTGCTTAAAAAATACCTATATAAGAAAATGCTTTAAATTATGGAAGGAAGCTTAGAATGACTGATAAAATCTTTGTAGAACTTATAAGAGTAAATCCTAAAGAACTTTATAATTGGTTTAGACTTAATTGGAATTTAGGTGTTAAAGATGCTGTTGATATGGCTAAAGAAAGATATATAGACTTTACTGATAAAGGATATGAAGAGGCTATAAAGTTTTATAAGTACTGTTTATGTCTTAATCAACCTTGTATAAGACTTCATATAGATACTACAGAAGAACATTATGGACTTGTTCAAATTCCTACAGCTATTCAAGAAAGTGATCTCCCTAAAGATCCTTTACCAGATTTTTTAATAGATCATATTAAAGAATCTAAAAAGGATTACTATATCTATAAAACATCAACTGGAGAAGTCTGTGTAAATGATACTAATCAGACTCTAAAAGAGTTTGTTGATAGTCATACTACTGAAATAGCTATTTGTGGAGACTTTCCAGATACTGTTTATAACTTTGACATAGAACAAGTCAATATGTCTACTTGGATAGATATTAGAGACTTACATAAACTCTTAAAGGTAATTGAAGATGAAAATTGAAATAACTAAGAAAGAACTTATCAGACTTATAACTTCATCGGATTATAATGAAAACTTCGAAAGTACTTATGAAGATAAAGGTTGGATGTTCTTTGATTATACAGATTGTTATGACTATAAAAGCTATCAATGGGATTTAGAAGAACTTGAAAAGTATTCTGAAGAAGAACTATATAAGATCTATAAAACTATTAAAGAAGATATAGAAACTCTTTTTGAAGAATCCCCAGAGATTCCTACAGTAGCTACTTTAAATGTTAAACTTAATAAGCCTACTCCATTAGAACTTCCAAACTATGAAGTCTATCCAAGTACTTTTTGGATAGATGAAGCTAATGAAGGAATCTTTAGAACTAATAAGTTTCAAACCTTACAAGAGCTTTTAGATGACTATGAATTAGTCAGTGAAGATTATCCTGAAATCAAATCTCATACAGATATAAAACGCTATCAAAGAATTACTAAAGAAAACTTTATAGAACCTAAAGAAGATGCTTGGATTATAATCTAAAATAAGCTATCTTTAGTAAATACTACGAAAGGATTTTGAAATGATTAATATTGATAATATTTTAACAGAAGCTATTCTAGAAAATGGTACTTATAAGTATGCTGAAGCATTTAGACTTATTAGATTATATGCAGAACCCCATAGATACTATCATACTTGGAAACATATAAAAACTATGTTAGATCGTTCAGAAGAACTTGGAATAGCTTCTGATAGACTCTCATTAGCAATACTCTTCCATGATATCATATATGATCCTAGAAGTTCTACTAATGAAGAAGACTCTGCAAATCTTTTCAAGTCGTACATAGATGATTCTGAGATCTATCAAGCTATCTTAGATACCAAGACTCATAAGCCTTCTAGTAAGCTCTCTGAAGACTTAATAAGACTTGATTTAGAAGTACTTCAAAGTGACTTAGGTACCTTTATGGAGTTTGAAGAAGGTATCTTTAAAGAATATCAATTTATAGACTATAAAGCTTATAAAGAAAAGCGTATTGAAGTCCTTACAAAGCTTGGAACTAAACAAGAAAACATTGACTATGTAGCTAATAGAAAGCCTAAGATAGGACTCTATGCAGGTTCTTTTAATCCTTTCCATAAAGGTCATTGGAATATACTTCAAAAGGCTGAGCAGATCTTTGATAAGGTTATTGTAGCTAAAGGATGTAATCCTGATAAAGATAATGAAGTCTTATATGATTTTCCTAAATCTTTGTTTTATCATCAAACCAGAACTTACACAGGTCTTTTAACAGACTTCATAGATAGACTTAGTTATGAAGTAACACTTATAAGAGGTTTAAGAGATTCTAAAGATCTTGACTATGAATTAACTCAGTACAGATTCCTACAAGATCTTAAAAAGGATATTAAAGTTGTTAATATATTCTGTGATAGAGAGTTTAATCATATTAGTAGTTCTGCTATAAGAACTCTACAGAAGTATGGTAAAGGAGAAGAATATCTTGCTTAAAATAGCTATTACAGGTGGAATTGCTTCAGGAAAGTCTACAATATGTAATCACTTAGAAGAACTTGGATATAAAGTCTTCTATAGTGATTTAGAAGCTAAACTTATTATAGAGAACAACGAAAAGCTTAGAAGTATTATTAGAGAATCCTTTGGTAGTTTTTCTTTCAAACCTGATGGAAGTTATAACAGTTCTTATATAGCTAATATAATTTTTAATAATAAAGAAGCACTAAAGCTTATGAACAGTTTCTTTAAACCTTATATTATAGAAGCTTTTGAAAGATTTTGTGAAAGAAATAAGGAAGATTCTATTATATTCTACGAAGGAGCAATAATCTTTGAAAATAACTTAAGTAGTATCTTTGATAAGATTATATGTTGTTATTGCTCAAAAGAAGAAGTATATAAAAGATTACGTCTAAGAAACGGGTATTCTTATAAAGAGATTGAGTCTAGAATATCTAGCCAATTATCTACAAAATATTATTTAAATAATTCTGATTATAAAATACGAACTTCTTCAGAAACTTGGAAAAGTTATTTGGAAAGTCTTTTAAGGTTCTTAGAATCTGGAAAGGTATCATGAGTACATTAATATATACGTTTAATTCAAACGGTAATGAGTGTTTGTCTACTACAGATTCAGCTTTATTAGAAGATCCTGAAGGAAATCAAATACAAGTCAATCAAGATACTTCATGTATTCATATATCTCTTTCAGGAACCTCTGATGATAGTATATTGACTATAGAGAATGGATTTCTATCTATAGGATCTTTAGATAGTTCTCCTAAAGTTTGGTGTAGATATATAAAAGGGACTTTTTACTTCTGTGTGTGGAGTTTATATAAAGGAGAATTTTATGGATTCTTTGGAATTTCTAGTGATACCATTTCTAAGACTCCTATAACTGGAAGATCTTTTTTAAAGTATATGATGGAAAATCCTGATAAATCTATTGACAATTATATTAGAAATACTATATTTACTAAGGTTATTAATAATACAAAGAAATGTGACGAATTTTTAAAGCTGGTAAGATATTAATATGGATTTAAAAGAATTTGAAGAACTTAAATATAAAACCTTCCATAATTGCTGTAGAGTAAAAGGATACTATGATGATCCTTTTAAAACAACATTTGAAGAAGGCATGCAGTTTATGAAAGAGACTATTGTAGATATTCTTATGGATTCTTGTAAAGAACGTGATGATTATGAATTAATGATAAAGGTTGTTAGTAGTATATCAAAGACTATTAATGAGCCTGTCGTAACAAGTGTTCAAAAAGTTCAACCCATTGTCTTAGCAAAGAATATCAACACTATCAAAGCGTTTGATAGTGTTGTGAGTATAGTCTAATGATTACACAAGAACTAGGAAAGAAAATAATGACTTATCAAGGAAGTTATTTTGATAGTGACTTTACAAAGGAAAACTTTGAAGAGGTTGAAGTTATAGAACTATATCAGATCTTTGAAGCTACAAAAAAATTAATAGTGACTAATGGAGAAATAAAAAATGTCTGAAAAAACTAAAAGAAAACTAGCAAGTATACAAAAAATTACTAAGATAGAAGACGTTCCTAATAGTGACAATGTTTTGCTGATAATGTAGATATTATAAATATTTCTAGTCGTTAATGAGGTGACTATAATGATTGGAAATAAATATAATATGCTAACTGTTATATCATTTTCACACATAGATAAATGGCGTTCTAAATATTTTCATTGTAAATGCGAGTGTGGTGTAGAAAAAACTGTTAAGGGATCATTTATAAAGACAGGTAAAACTAAATCTTGTGGATGTTTGGCAAAAGATAGAATGTCAAAATATGCAAAAGAAAATAGTTACAGAAATATAAAAAACTACATCAGTGATATAAAAAAATCACACAATTCATTTATATTTAATGATAATTATGATTTATCTTTAAAAAATTTTATATATAAACTCACAAATACTGTAAATGGTAAGGTATATATCGGTCAAACATCTATATGCCTAAAAAAACATTTACATAGATATAATAGAATAACTAGGAGTAAGTCTGATAAAAATCGTATAATAAGTAAAGCTATAAAAAAGTATGGTCACTCTAGTTTTTTATTTGATATAATAGAATTATGTACAATTGATATACTTAACGAACGTGAGATATATTATATTTTATTATATGATAGCAAAAACCTCGATAAAGGATATAATATGACTGATGGTGGTGATGCTATGAGAGGTTTAATATTTACAGAAGATCATAGAAAAAATATTGGGAATTCTAGAAGAGGAAAATATACTGGTGAAAATAATCCTTTTTACGGAAAAACCCATAATACGGAAACTAGAGAAAAAATAATAGAATCTAATAAAAGGCGGAAAGGTGGTAAAAATAAAAAAATGAGCGAGGATACTAAAAATAATATATCTAAAGCTCTAAAAGGAAAAACTACAGGTGAAAAAAATGGAAAGTCTAAGTGGTGGTTATTAATATCACCCGAAGGTATTGAATATAAAATATGTGGTGGTTTAAAACCATTTTGCGAGAAACATGGTATACCTAACAAATACTATGTTAAACTAGTAATAGATGGTATAAAAAATGATTATAATGGATGGATTATAAAAAAATATGAGAAAGTTGGCTAGTGTACAAGTTGTTAAAAATATTAGAGATGTAGAGAATTCCGATAATCTGCAAGTAGTAGATATTTTGGGATTCACAATAGTTATCAACAAAAAGGAAAATATAAAAATAAATGATTTAGTAGTATACTTAGAGACCGATTCGGTACTACCTGAGAAACCTGAATTTGAATTTCTAAGACCTAGAAAACATCGTGTAAGAATTTGTAAATTTCGCAAGCAGATTTCCGAAGGCTTAATATTCCCTTTAAGTATTCTTCCAGAAGTTAGAAGTTCTTGGAAAGAAGGTGAAGATGTTACGGAGCTTCTAGGAGTTACTCAATATATAACTCCACAGGAAGAAGAAGTTATTGAGAGGCTTCCTAAAAATAAATTTCTAAAGAAACTTTGTAGATACAAGTTCTTTAGAAATATTCTACTAGAGAAAAATATAAAATGTGACTATCCTAAGCATCTAATTCATAGATCAGATCTTGATAGAATTCAAACTATGCCAGATGCTTTTGAAAAACACTTTAAAGGAACTTCAGGATGGTCTGTGACAGAAAAGGTGGAAGGGACAAATTCTTGCAATATTCTTAATACAGAAACTAAAAAGTACTTTAAAGTTTTTAAAAGAACTAAAAAAGAATTTTATGTATGTTCTCATAATAACCATTTAAAGACTAAACATAGATGTTGGTATTGGGATAATGCTATAAAGCAATCTATTAAAGAAAAACTTTTAAAAGTTCCTTATGATGTAGGTATCATAGGAGAGATTATAGGTACAAGCATACAGAAGAACTATTATCAATTACCTGATAAAGATTACTACATATTCACAGTAAAGAATCTTTCAGAGAATCGTTATTTTTCTAATGAAGAAGTTTTAAAGTTCTGTGAGGAATATGGCTTTAAAATGGTTCCTACAGTAGATTCTAATTATACTATTCCAGAGACAATACAAGAGCTTGTAGAGTTCTCAGATGGTTATTCAAAGATAAATCCAAAACTCTTAAGAGAAGGGATTGTTCTTAGAAAAGGTGTTCATAGCTTTAAAGTTATTAATCCAAAATATCTTTTAAAGAATGATTTATGAGTAACATAAAGTATGATCCTAAATTTTCTCCTAAAGAAGAACTATATTTTATGTATAAAGATATTTATGGTTCTTTTAAAATACAAAAAGGTGAATTTGTAAGATTTCATAATAAAGTAGACTATGAAGCTATTCCTTATTGTACTAGAACTTATTTTATAAGACATCTTGGAGAAATATTAGAAATAGCAGAAAGAAATCTTTTTAGAACTAAAGAAGAACTATTGGATAGCTTTAAATGAAGATTATTATAACAGGTTCTAGAGACTATAAAGGTAATGTTGAAGATGCTAAGTGGTTAGAATCTAAGCTAAACTACTATCATTGTACTGAATTAGTACACGGTGGAGCTACTGGAGTAGATTCTTTCGGAGCCTTTGTTGCTTCTAAGATGGGTATCCCTACAAAAGCTTTTGATGCTGATTGGAACACCTACGACCCTTCTGCTGGCCCTAAAAGGAATGAAGAGATGGCTTTATATGGCGACATGTTAATAGCCTTCAAAGGTAATAAAGGAACCTTAAATATGATTAACCAAGCTAAGAAACATAAAAGACCTATAATCTATAGAGATACTAAATGAGACTTGAAAATCGCTTTATAAGCTACTTCTATACTGAAGGAATCTTTTGGATTAGAATCTTTGGTAAAGGAATCTATATAAAAGATCTTAATAAACATTGTTTGTTGCTCTATGAAAGAAATAACCTTCACAAGCAATTAAAGCTTGGAAGGTATCTTATAAGATTCTTGGATTAATCTTCGGGAGTTTCTTGTTCAGGATCTTTTTTAAGATCTTTGTTAAGCTTTTTAAGATTCTTCATAAACTCTTCAAAGTGTATCAGTGTATTATAAAGATTAACTTTAATAGATTTCTTATGAGAGTTATCTTCACCATAAACTTTTTCATTAAAGATATCTACCAAATCATTGAACTTGTAAGTATCTGTTATGGAACTATCGAAGAATATAGGCTTTAAAACTTCATAAACATCTTTAGTAAAGTATTTCATAAAAAGATGTTTTAATCCTACTTGGAGCTTAAATAAATCAACATTTTCTTCTTTTTCTACTACATAATCTTTAAAACTCACTTATCTTCTCCCTTAATCTTAACTAAGAACTTTGTATAAAAATCATAAAGTCTTTTTATAACCTTTCTTTTATTACTATCATTCCAATACTTGTAATTATTACTTAAATACTTATCTATAAAGAAATCTTTAAACTCCTGAAAAGTTCCGCTTTCTAAAGAATCTTTCCATTGATCTGATATTTTAGCTCTTCGTTCGAATTCGTTAGTATAATTATAAAGTGCTTGTAGAAAGTAAGCATTAACTTCAGCATCCCTATTATAGTAAGTATAATCGCTTATAACAGTATTCTTTAATAAATCTTTATATTCTTTGGTAGCTTGTTGCTTAGTCTTTTTTAACTTAACCAAGTTATCTAAATTATCTAATAATCTCTGATAGTACTTATTGGAGAATATTTTATTGATTTTATCATCATATCTATGTATCAATTCATGAAGTATTTCTGACTTTGTAGAATTCCAATAGCTTACAAACCTATCAAAAGATTCTTTAGCTTTATTTTTAAAAGCTTTTATAATAATAGGATCATTGTCACCTTTTAAAGAATCTACTATACTATCTAAGGTCTTTAAAGGCTTTATTATGCTCTCTGATGTCAAGTATATAATACCATTTCGGTAATTATAATAAGCAGTACCACCATCTTTATCTACACCAAATCTTAAGATATCGTTTGAGTATGTTAAAAAAGGTCTATCAAAACTACTATAATCTACATTAGGTTTATTAAAAATATCTTCATAAAGCTTTTTAATATCTAAAAAAACCTGCTTATGAAGTTTATTTGCTTCTGGTGTAACTTTTGAAAGAATATTTTCATCTTCTCTTTCTAAAAGGTATAGATCCTTAAATGACATTGAAATCCCTACTTATAGGTTTTCAAGTATTTAGAATCGGTTCTCCGATAGAATCTTTAATAGGATCTGATATAGATAACTCTTTAAATTTTTCTTGAGCATTTATTAAAGATCTGTAAGTCCAAGCTGTTTGACCAAATCTAGTTGCTCTAGGATATGAAACCACATTAAAAGCTTCGTTAATAACTCTTTTAAAGACTTCGTAATGTATAGAATCTAATTTGGTATCTACTTTATAGATGTACGCTTTATCAGATTTTTCAATTTGTGTAAATTCAAAACCTTTTACCGCACCAGTTCCTATAAAAGATTCTCTAAGTTCTCTTAAAGGTTCTAAAGCTCTTTTTAAAGCTAGTTCTTTGTACATTTCTTTTAACGAAAATTCCATATTGATCCTCTAAAAATCCCTTCCAGCAGAATCTCTGGAAGGGCAACCATCATGCCAAGGAGACTGAGACTTTTAATTTGAGATCTTTGAAAGCATCTCTTTACGTTGTTTACTTGAGAGATTTCTATAAGTAGAATTTTTAGTATGACCAATAGTCTCGATAAACTCATTAAAAAGCTGTGATAAAGTTGTTCCAAGTTTAGCTTTACATAGATACTTTGCTCTAGCTTTTTTAATAGAATTGCAACGAAAATGAAACTCTGAGTCAGTCTTTTTAGCCATTATTAGCTCCTTAAAAAGTTATACTTATAGTATACATTATTGTTTACCAATTGTCAAGAACTTTTTTTAAAATCCTAATTCTTTAAAAAGATCTTCAGCTAACTCTTTATCACTTTTAACCTTATCTTCTTTCTTAGGAAATCCTTTCATAACTTCATCGTATTGTTTATTAAGTTCTTCACAGGTTATTGGGTCAGAATCTATCTCAGATAGTTCTTCTATCTTCTTTTTACAAAATTCTATCTCAGTTTTACACTTTCTAATAGAACTTAGAAGAAACTGATACTTAGAATCTTTACGATTTTTAATCCAATCATACTTCTTTTCTTCGAACTCGTCTCTTTTTAAAGCTTCTTCTAAAATCTTTAGACGATCTTCAAAATCTATTCTAAACTTACAACTCATTTTTTAAATTTCTTCCAAAGAAATACTACTAAAGCACCAAAAGCTATAACTTTGAGATTTATTATCAAACTAAAAATCTTCATTACAAGACTTAAAAAAATTAGCACTACTACCAAACCTATAAAAACCCAAATTCCAGCAGTTATCATAAACAATCCTCTATTAAATACTTCATAAATATATCTATAAAGATTTGTATTGTCAAGGGGTTTTTATAGTGAATAGAAAAGATTATCTAAATTTCTTGATAAGAATCTCACCAAGTCTTCAAAATGCTTCAAAAATTTCTAACTATCTTATAAGTACATATTCAGATGAAGAACTCTTTAAAATCGCTATCATAGATTGTTTTATAGCTAAAAAGAATGACTTTGAAACGGATTATCTAAGAGAATTGTATTTGAGAGAAATAAAAAAGGTTCCTTAATACAGGAACCTTTAGAGGATTTATGTGTAATCGAGACTTATTAGGTTATAGGACCTGTAACAGATAACCTCTGAGTAGTCGCTGAAGAACTTGGTTGACCAGTTAAAAACAGATCTATAACAGAACCTGCTGTGGCAGATACTACAGTAGAACCTCTTAAAGTGATAGTAGTCAATACACCATACTCATCCCTATTAAAAGATACTGCTTGTTTATCTATAACATCGAATCCTGCTGAAGTTACTAAAGAACCACTCTTACGAACATCTAGAATGTAACTATTTTCACCATCTGGAACAGGTGTTACTTCTATAGAACCGTCTACTTTATAAGCACCTGCTGAAGTTACAGTAACTGCTCCAGCTCCAGAAGCTGATAAGTTTACTGACCAACCAGATGAGTTAAATACAGTAGTATAAAAAGGAATTCTCTGTGCAGAACCATCCAAGGCACTCACACCTGTTCCTGTTAATTTTAAAGCACCTTGTGAAGCTGCCATATTAGTTTCTCCTTAAAAATTTTATAAATCCATTTCAAAAACTTTCAAAATTGTATTTAAAATTATTTATACTTAAGTAAGTTAATAATTTTATTAACTGGTGAAAAACTACCAGTGATCTTTATAAGGTTTCCTTTAAAATCCACAACAAAACCTTCATTAGAATTTATAGAAGGAAATCCACCTGCTATATCCAATCTATCAGATTCTTCTTTTAAGATCTTTATATCTTTTTTATTGCCACTTTTTAAGATCTTATTAGCTTGGTCTTTCAAATTTTCTACTATAGATCTGACTTTATTAGTATCATTTCTGAAGGTGTTCTGTATTAACACTGTACCCAATCTCAAAAATAAACTATCAAGCTCCTTCTTAATCTCTGGAGAAGAATCTTTTATGAGTCCTGTAGAAGATAATCCAGAACTATATTCAAGTTCATCTAAAGTCTCTAAGAACTCTTTAGACGGACTTTTAACTTTATTCAAATAGATATTCTTTATAGGTTGCAAATCATATGTTTCGGTTTTTATCTTATGTAGTTTACTATATAAACCATCTAAATTCTCTAAAGAGTTATCTACTACATTACCATCTTCATCATACTCCAATCCACCATTAACTCTTATAAAGTTGTCATCGTAAGGGATAGTATTAAGAGTATTTTTATTTACAATCTCAGCATTTAAAAACACTTTACCATTCTTAAAGATATCTTCTTTCTCTTCATCTGAAAAACTATCTATTAGAGTTTCAAGATCTTCACCAGCACTTATAAAGGAATCTTTTATATTACCCCTATCTTTAAATTTCTCATCTAAAGATTCTAAAGTTAAAGATTCTGTTCCAAAGTTCTTTATATGAGAATGATTTCTAGCAAATCTTATCTCTCCATCAATAACGGTAAACATTAAGTTTAACCCATCTATCTTTTCAGATACTTTAACATTCCCTTTTAAAAGTGATTCTATAAGCTCTTTCAAATCTTTGAAAGTAAATGTTTCCACTTCAAAAGGATGTGATAAATGACCAAAACCACCACCTTCAGATAAAGTATAAGATTTATCTATCAAAGTATCTACAAATAGTCTAAAAATTTTCTTATTAAAGTTTTCATAGAAATCTTTGAAGACTTGTTCTTGTTGTTCGTTAGTTTTCGCTTTTCTAAAGGCTTTCCTAAAAAGAGAAGCTGACATAACTACAGACTTACCTTTATAAGCTATATGAAAGTTTGGTAAGATTATATAATAAGCTTTATCTTTATATCCTTTATTAGAATTCTTAGAATATTCTTCAAAGTAATTAGAAGAAGCTAATCTATCACGATCTTTCTCTCCTACACCAAATACTACTATAGTATCTTCTGGGAAGTCTTTTAAAAGCTCCCTTGGTTGATAAGGTTGTTTTGTCTTTATAATTCTATCTTCAGGAATAAAGAAAAGCTTTCTTATGATCTCTCTTTTTTCTTCAAAATTAAAAGGAGAATCGGGTAAAGATACTTTATCGGAAGTACAAATGAAGACATTTTCTTTACCGAATTTTTTTTGTAGTAGTTTATAGTTATTATGATGAGCTTGGGTAAACGGGGAAAATCTTCCACCCATGACTACTATAATACATTTCTTGGAAAATTCTTTAAAGTACATTAAATACCTTGTTAAAAGCTTTTAAAGATATTTATACCCATCCACATGTTTATGTATTCTTTTTTTAATAGTTCTTTCGTCTAAATTTAATGTACGGGAAGCTTCGCTAATGCTACTATATATACTATTGTGTATCATAACTGGTATTTTCTGAGGATTGTTATCATACATCTTTTTTAACTGTTCTGATGGTATACCCAATTTTTTATGTGACTTACTTTTCTTTAATCTAACTTCATCAGAATCTTTACGACCCATCAATGTTTCGCTAATCTTCTTTCGTGTTTCTTCTGATATAATTTTCCCAATATTAGCATCACTCATTTTCTTTCGTGTTTCTTCTGATGTCTCTCTTTTAAAACTATCTTTACCATATTTTTTAATCGATTTCTTGATTAAAACACCCGATCCTAAATAAGATTTTCTATCACCACTATAAAATCCTATATAAATCTTACCATTAACTAAATTAGTTGTCTTGTAAATGATCATTGGCTAAGTTCTCCTAAAAATTGAAAAGGCCGTGTGATAGAACTAGCCATAAAATCACACATTTAAGTCTCTTGAAGACACCTCATACTATATATAATTTTCATTAGAACGGCTAGTTCTAGAAATATTTATAAAAGAGCATCTAAAGATCCTTAAAAGGCTTTTAAATGTATTTATGCTTTTAAAGATCTTCTGGGATATTTCTACTGTAGTTTACTAGATAATGATCTGGAATACTTCCATAGATATTCCATTTAGATCTGTTGCCTACTATAATAGGATCTACTACATGTTTATAAAAAGTCCAAGATCTTGGAAGATGTGTGACTAAATCATTTTCATTAACAACTCTTTTATAGACTATGGAAGTACTATTAAAGTTCTTCTTCCACTCAGATTTCCCGATTTTTGGACTTCCAAAATTTATAAGTTCTATATGAGCATCTGGATAGTCTTTAAAACAATCGTATGCACATATCTCAGACATGGAAGCACCTTTAGAGTGTCCAGTGAGATATATCTTATAACCAGTCTTATAGAGAGATCTTATAGCGGTAAATACTTTAGGTTTTATTTCGAAGTATGCTTCTGCAATTCCACTATGAAGTCTACCATATCCTTCATGATCCTTTGAAAGAAAGTCAAAGTCATCTATAAAATCTTTTATATTATTTGAACCTCTATAAACTATAACAAGTTCTTTTCTAATATTACTTAAACAGACTACAGCATAGTCAGTACCATGTTCTACTCTAATAACCTTTTCATAGATTTCTTGAAAAGGTTTTAAAGAATCTTGATATACTTGATTTGATAGATTACAAGCATCTTTTACTTTCATAGGATTCTCTCCTTTCAAATAACTTCTATCCTTTAGACTTCAAACCCATAGTTTTTAACCGTTTCTGAGTGTTAATTTTACTCTTTGTAGCATTCTTTTTAGCCATTTGCATAGCACCTTTTTTACGATTCTGTCGCTCTCTAGGAGTCATCTTTCTAAGTTCTCGTCTCCCATTTACATTAACTATTTTATACGCTTGTGGATTCGGATTAACATACTTTATAGTAGGTTTACCTTTTCTTATAACTATCTTTCTAGTCAACCCTTCAAATAATGACTCATCAACTAAATGTTCAAATCCTTCTTTGATCATTATAGATCCATCCTCAAGTTCTTCTAAATGATCTTCCAAGATCACTGTAGCCCATTGTTCGAAATTCATTTAAAATTCTCCAAAATCATATTCTTTATAATTATTTAGAAATTTTATTCTTCAGAATCATCTTCAGAGTCTATTGGAAGATCTAAAGAATATCTTTCAAAGTCCAATTCTTCAGTTTCTTCGTCATCTAAATCCATTAAATCTTCTTCTAAATCATCTTTCATAGTTCTTATTCCATAATATCAAGGTTTGAGATGTTAAATTTATGTTCTACTTTCCACAAAAGTTTATCTTTATGAGGCAATACAAACACATACTCATCATGTGGCTGTATAAGATCTTCATTTACTACTTTAATAAGTTTCCACTCTTTTAAACAATACAATATAGAATTTTTTCTTTTAATATCATCTAAAGACATATTATTATATCCATTAGATCTTGTAAGTAGAAACAATTCTTTAAAATGTACTATATAGAATTTATCAAAGTTTGGATAGATATAGCAAGTAGGGTAAAGAATCTTAGCTTTCTTATTAGCTATTCCTATTCTTGTAAGAGTTTCTTTAATAATATTCATGTCTACTAAAGGAACTATCTCAATTAAATTATCAAAATTTCCCATTTAAACCTCTTTAAGGTTTCTTCAAAAGCATTCTTTCGAAGTTGAAGTTCACAGAGAAAAGTACTTCATCATCAGATCCCATAGTCATTGAAAGACTTGTTATAACATTCGGTAGACAATCTTCAAAAGATAGTGTTGATATATTCCTATCTTGATTATCTAACATATGTATTCCAATAGACTTTATAACATTCTTTCTAATGGAATTCTCTGGAGTATTTCCTGTTCTAAGTTGTAAATACCAATTATAGAAATAATAATAGTTTTCTAAATCTTCTGATGCTATAAATTCAACTATCAAAGGATTTAGATTCTCGTTATATCCAGTCATAGACTCTCTATATACAGTTCCTTGATATGAAGTAACTTCATTTATATCCAAATTCAAATCTGGAATAGTAACACTCTTACAGTACTCATCAAAAAGTCTCATATTTACTTTATCATCTTCTAATGAAGGCATATTGGACAAGGTTATCTTCCAATTATTACTTCGGAGTCTATTTGGATAGCCTATGATAGTATCCTCTTCTAAATACTTCTATAATTCTTATTAACTATTTAGAAGATGACTTTTAAAAAAACTTACTCAGAACCTGTAAAAAAACGTGAAAAGTTTGCTTATATTCCTAAAGACGACGCTTTCGTAAAGAAACTTGGGCAAAAGTACCTTCATAATATCTATCTAAAACTTAAAAAGATACTCCCTCCTAAGACTAGATTTGAAATTAAGTATAATGGAAAATCTGACAAAGTCTCTGGTCTATACTTTAACTTTAATGGAAGTACTTTTATAGTCTACTACTATCCTGTTAAAGATCATAGAGGATATAACGTATGGCATCCTTGTATCTCTATTAAAGGTGTCGAAGATAAGTATTCAGTCTTTCTAGATCAACTTATAAACAATCCAAAAAGACTTCTAAAGTTCTTAAAAGACTTTAGTGAGGCTTAAAAATCTTCTCTTCCAATATTCACTTTGGAAAATTAATAAGTTTCTACATTATCAATTCTTATAAAGTTGTCTAAACAAAGATCTTGATTATAAGCTTTTGGGTGAAAGTGTGCAGTTTCTTTTCTAGGACTTGGATAGTATATCTCAGAGGCTTCTGATAATACAGAAGCCCACCAACTAAAAGTGCTATTAGCCATTACAATCTTATTAAATTGCTTTATAAACTTAAAATCTTCTATCTCAGATCCCCTATAATAGATAACATCATAGTCTCTAAAAGTACTCACCATATCTTTGGTTATCACATCCGTACATATAAAGACTCTATCATAAGTAGTATTTTTAAGAATATTTAAGTAATAATCTAAAGAAATACACGAGTCTTTAATGTCTTTATAATCACCTCTTCTAATATGAAGAACTATATCGTCTTTTGTTATATTATGGGCATCTATACTAGGATCTAAATAAAACCATTCTTTAATGTTTTTCCAATAATCTTTATAATAATCTTTACGTTGGTAGAATCCTTGAAGATATATTCCATTAATATTCTTTAAAGCTTTTATATTATTGATATCATAACCAAAATTTACACAATCAATACCTATAAAGTTTTGTATAACATTACCTTGAAGATCTATTTGATTATTAAAATATGATATCTTAGGACTTCTTAAAGCATACCCCATAGATTCTGCTAAAATTCTACCAAAAGCATATTGAAATAGGTTATTACCTAGTCTACCTAAAAAGTTTACCTGTATCATTTATAGAGTATATTTTTAGGTATTTGGGAAGATTGTCCCATAGAGTGTTCAAATTCTATTCCGGGACGAGCTGTATAATAAGGTATATCTAGTTTAGCTCTAACTTCAGCTTCTAAAGCATCTCTTTCAATTACTAACTCTTCTCGTGAAAGATACTCTGTATAGACAAAAGAAGTATATCCACCATTAGGATCACCTTTATAATATGAAAGATCTTTAGTGTAGTCTAGATCAACCTGATAAAGTATATCATTGGTCTTTGGTGCTTTATATTCCCAGACACCTTCTTCATTTTTAATAGCATGGTCATAATAAGGAGTTCCCGGATAAGTGTTTATAACAGTTATATCAAAGTCGTCAGGTTTAACTTCTAATAGCCATTCTTTAGTTTCTTTAATAGTATCCCTAGATTCTCCGGGATGACCTACAGACATTAAAGCTTTTACCTTCAAATTATACTTTTTAGCTATCTCCATACATCTTGTATTATTTTCTTTAGTGGCTATTTTTTGTATATTTGAAAGTATTCTCGGTGATCCAGATTCGAATCCTATTAAAAGCCATCTAAAACCCGCTTTATATAGTGCTACAGCTTGTTCTTCTGTAAATAACTCAGATTTTAAAAAACCTCTTAATTTAAATTCTACATTATGCTTAACTTGAAAGTCTGCCAAGTCGTTCATAAGCTTTATAAGATTCTTATTAACATTTAGCTCATCATCATAAAACATGAATCCTGTATAGCCATAGGTAAGATATAAGTGTTCAACTTCTCTAATTACGCTATCAGGTTGTCTTAAACGAATCCTTCTAAGCATATTAGATTCTCTACCACCACAGAATCCACAACGATATGGACATCCTAGTTGTGCTATTAATGATGTAGCATTAACACCATCAATAGAATATGAATAGCTTACCATATTAATTAAATGTCTAGCTGGAAAAAGACCATTCTCAAAATCATCATTAGTTAAAAATAGATCTGTTTTATAATCATCAGCATCTATAACTCCAGTTCTACCATGCTCTATAGCTAATAAAATAGCCTTTTCACCATCACCAGATATAAAGACATCACAAAGGTCTGTTAATCTTTTAAACTCATTAGCACTTCTAGTTCTTCCTTTTTTTATAGAAGCATATATAAGAGTTGGATGAGGACCTCCTAAGATTATTTTAATGTTCTTATTAACTTCTCTTATTCTATTGATAATCTTAGTAACATATACAATCTGTGGAGTTGTAGCAGTTATACCTATATATTCTACAGAATTTTGTTCTATATAAGCACTAACAACATCCTCATAGTTTATAACACCAGAAAGATCTAGCACATCTGTTATATGATTATGGAATTCACAAACAGCAGCTACCTTAAGTACTCCTAAAGATATAAAAACTCTCTCATCTAAAAGAAATGATGATGGTGGTGTTATAAAACATATATGTTTTTTCATTCGATTATACCATAATCTTTATCAAAATTAAACCAATCTATAAAAGGTGGCATTTCATAACCTATATGAGCTGCTCTTCCCGGAATACAATTTATTAACGTACCTCTTTTGGTGTTTATAAGTTCTTGAAAAAATGCGAAATCTTGCATATGTTTAAAAGAACTATTATTATACTTTTTAAACAAGTCAAAATCTCTCTTAAAGATTTTTACCTTAGATGCAAAAGTTCCTGTAGTAGCATTGGTGTACTTCCAATGTGTAGATTTCGTGAGCTTAACTCTAGTGATCTCACCTCCGTCTACTATTAATGGATTGTTACCACCATTTATATACTTATCTAAAGAATCGTATAAAGACACGTAATCGGCAATTTCCAGACCTTCTTCTATGATTTTCTTAGAATCTTTTAAGTGTAGATAATCATCTTCCACTATGTATATTGTATCGTCATCATTATAATTTGTAACTATATCTTTTATAATTAAATCCAAACTACCAACATTACCTAAATTGGTTCTTACTGTATTGTTGATATTAAAACTTTTAACATATTGATATGTATCATCACCTAAATTATCACAATAAGCTATTATATCATTCTTATCAAATACAGATAATGTATTTTTAAAGGTTTTTCTATTATCAAGATTTTCCCAAGGTGTACCAATTTGGTTGTCAACATTACCAAAAGGATGTCGTTGTTCGCTGATTCTATAAAAAACTCTAAACATATTATCTCAAAATTAAATGGTTATACAAGTGTACATTTTCTACTATATATAAAGGATGTGTATCACTAGTTATTTCAACTTTAGTTCCTACAAAATCAGGTCTGCCAAACAAATCGGTTAAATTATTAAGATTATGGTCTATTCTAGATTTAAAGAAATCATTATTATATTCAGAATGACCCCAAGATTCGATTTTAAGACGTATTTTATCAGATCCACCCAACGATGTAAAATGCCATCCCGACTTCTCTAAATGATATACAGACCCTTTATTATTTTTATGGAATTCACTACCATGATTTCTAAAACAATCAATAGAATATTGTTTTAAAAATCCCCAGTTAGTTAATCTTGTTCCGGGAAATGGTATATTTTTATGTATCACATTAAGATAAAAAACATAATAATCCATCCAAAAAACATACAAAGTGTCGTTTTTAAATTTGTCATATATAATTTCTGATAATATATTAGGATTTGGTATTTCATCAGCATCAGAATATATTATTATATCATCATCACTACAAGAAGCCAAAGCCCTCATTGTACAGTTTTTATGATATGCATCATTATCCCAATTATTATTTGTAGAAGGTGTATCGTCTACTATATTATGTATTATTTTATGTGCATATTTTTTAAATCTGTCTTTATTTTCCAAATAGTATAAAGGCTTAGGGTTTCCTTGGAAAGTCACTGTTGCTTCGTTTATTACAAAATAATCTACTATACCATCTAAAACATTCATACGTATTTCTAATAAATCTAGTTCATTAAAAAATGTAATACAATCATATACTTTCATAAAATCCTTTTAGATAATTATACTATTTAAAAGTGAAACTTTAGGATTACCTGCACCATGAAAACCGAATGTATGTTCATTTGTTATACCCTTTATGTAACACTCAGTACTAAATCTGGCAGCTACTTCAATTGGAGCATATTTAATACCATTCTCTAAAAATGTTTTCCTATGATAAACACAATAATTCCCATCATCATTATACCATCCCTGTCTATGCTGGAGATCCAATCCAAGTTTTGTAGGCATTTCTAACAATTTTCTACTTCTTAAACAAAATCCGGCATTTCCAACTCTAACATGTTCACCATAATCTGTCAAAAATACATCATCCAAATAAACCCAAGGTGCACCTATGTAATCGAACTTCAAAAATTCTTCTTCCCACAGGTGAGGATCAGTTACGAATCCATCATGATGAACCAACAAGCAATGACTAGTATCTACATATTTATATAATTCGTGGAAAGTAAATCTACTAAATCCAGTATAATCCAAATAGTTACACGAAACATATTCGACATTTAAAGGTAAATTATGTGGTCTTTCGTGAGATATAAATTTTACCGATCCATACTCAATACCTTGCATACTTTTAACCAAGGACTTTACATTCTCTTGAATTTTAACAGATGTCACTACAACCAGCGTAACATCTTTTAAATTAATACCCATTTAAATTTCTCCATTCTAAAGCTTTATTTTTAACATTATCATAATCTTCTAAGATACCTTCCCTAGACATATAATACCATCCTTTATAATATTGATCCCCTAAAGCCCAATAACCATCAGAAACATTATGTCTAGCCCAATACATAGGTGCTATAATCTTATTAACATCTTTATTAAGATACGCTGCAAAGATCGGAAAAGAGCTATTAGAGAGTATTAACCATTTAGCTTTGTTTATTATATAGTAATTATATCCTATGTCCTGTTCTATTATAGGATATTCTGAAAATAAAATTCTAGAATATTCTATATCATCCGTAACTACCAAGAATTTCATTAAAGGGTTTATTAAAAGCATTTCTTTAATAGAATCATCAAAATACTTTTTTCTAATAATTAACTTAGAATGATACCTATATTCACCACCTCGTATATTTATTATACAAGTATTATCAATATCTATATTTTTAATTCGATCTTTATAAACACTTTCATATTCTTTCTTATATGAAATCCACTTATAAAGTTCTTCCTTAAAGTCTTTAAAGTAATCTTCAGATTGCCAACATCCACCTGTAAGTTCTGTATTATCTGAAATATCATAAACATTTGCATCGAAGACACTTATATTAACATCATCACCTTTATCATTATATATAATAGTGTTTTCTTTATAGGTGTCTTTGATATTACTCGGAAAGCTACCATAGTTTATATCGAGAAAGTATAATTGTTCTTTACCTTGATAATAATCATATGTAGGCTTAGGGTCGAACCCCCAAGATACTCCTATAGTCTCTGCTATACATCTAGTAGAGACATATTGTGCTAAGTGATTTCCAAAGTTTCCTGTGAGCTTAGTAGTTATCATTTAATTACAGACCAACTAGTATCTTTAAATATTTTTAGATCTTTTAAATTCTTATCATTTACAAATTCATCGATTGCTCTTTTAACATCAAGTTGATCGTAATCGTGACCAGATATTACACCACCAAATTTAACTTTATCGTACCAACATTTAATATCCAAAGAAACTCCAGTATAAGTATGTGATCCATCTATGTACACCATATCAATAGAATTGTTTTTAATTTTTTTACTATAATCTTCAGAAAATGCTCTTATAAGTTTGGTATTTTTATAAGGTAGTAATCGCTTTCTTGCTATATCTTCAATATCTTGCCAATCATCTTTTATAGTTTTAGGTGATACTTCGTTATATGTTTCTTCCAACCCCCACAAATCTATACCGATGACACTCTTTGCGTGTAATGCGAATAATTCGGTTGAAACACCGATAAACAACCTATCTCAACCATATCTTTATTGGTTATATCATAATAATTTATAAGCTCTAGTAGTCCTTCCAAGCTATTTTCATTTATAGCTACACCATTTTTCCCCATTCTAGGTTCTTTTAACAACTCTTCTAATCTATTATTCATAAAATTTCCTTATTTTTTCATTTGGTAAGAAACTACAACTAAATATTGCCCATAAAGCTCTTTCATATAAATGACCTTCTGTACAGTTACCTTCTATATATAAATCATCCATCATAAACTTCCAAAACCATCCAACTATTATTTATTTCCATAAAACCACCATCGCTACAAAACATTACGGCATCAGATTCAGGATGTGATCGTTGATTTTCTATTGGAGTAAAAAATTTATTATTTATGATTCTTTTAAACCTATCAACATCAATTGAACTAAATGGATCTTCCTCTAAAAAAGCAACTACATCCGGCAAATTGTTATAGTTTGTGTATATAAAATGGAAGTAATCTCTCAGATTATAACCATAATTTTCCATTTTAATATGCCTATTATCGACAGGCAAATCTCCCATTTTATCATATATTATATAAGAATCTGTATAATTATTAACCCAACTTACATCTTTTAAATAATGACTGACAACAAAAAACATCAACTATACTTCCTCTTTATATATTCTATCTCAGATCTTTCAAGTTCTTCTGAGATACCTTTAGTTACTTGATTAGTATGTATATAGTTTACCATAGTTGGTGTAAATAGAATATATGGACTACCATTATTTTCAAAGACTCTTTTATACCATTCGCAGTCATAATAATAGGATAAATTTTCATCAAATTTATCCCAAAAAGTTCCTTCTATAGTAATACAAGAAGGTGTTCCAATAGTATTTACAAGTTCTATATTAGGATTCATTCTAGGTAAGTAGTTTCTATAATGGTTTATTCTATCATTAGAATGTACATACATAGATGCTAACCAATATCTACCAGAATCTTTAATAGCTTTGTAAGTCAATTCTAAAGAATCTTCACTGTAAAGATAATCATCCTGACATAATATCTTTATAAATTCTCCTGAAGATAAGGAAATTGCTTCATTTGTATTACTAGCAGGATTTCCTCGTTTTTCTTTATTTCTGTAATAGATGATGTTTAAAAAATTATCACTATAATACTTACAGAGTTCTTCTATAGCATCGTTTCTTGAATGGTCTGATATGACTACTTCAAAATCTTTTAAAGTTTGTTTTTGGAGTATTTTAAAGGAATGCTCTAAAGCCTCTACACCTTTACCATTCATTTCATAAGTAGGAATAGCTACACTAATTTTCATAAAGTTCCTTATTAAGCTTAGAAACATTCATAGTAACATCTAAAGGAAAACTTGGATGTATTCTAGTATAATTATCGCTATACACATCTTCTCTAGTTACTTTAGCTAGATCGTTCATAGTCTTTTTTTCAGTTCCTACATTATATATACCCTTAGAATTTTTCTCTATAAGTTTTATTATAAGTTCGGCTATAGTATCTACATAGTCAAAGTTTCCAAACTGTAAAAGGGACTTATCAAAAGGGAAAGGTCTTGGCTTAAAAGAAGTCCTTATTAAGAGATAATCTCTACAAGATAACTGTACAAGTCCATCTGAAAGTAACTTAGTATAACCATACCAATTACTACAATGTACTGGAACGTCTTCCTCAGATCTCTTAGTAGGATTACTATTACTATACAAATAATCTGTAGAGATCTGTATAAGCTTTTTAGAGTTATGATTACAATGCTCTATTAGATCTCTTACAAACTTATAGTTAAGATCCCAATGAAGTTCTTTATTAGAATTGTAAGTGTCTGTACAAGCTATACAGTTTACTATAGTATCATAAGGTCTAAGAAACTCATTAAACTTGTAATTATAATCTAAAAAGTTCTCACCATAGTTCACTTCAAAAGAATCTTTCTTTCGAGAGATATAATCCCAAGATGTTTGTCTAACTATTTCAGATCCTAATAAACCATCTCCAAGTACTAATACAGAACTCATTTAAAGTCCTTACAAATATTTTCTAAATATCCAAAAATATCTTCGTTATAATGTGGAGAGGCTCCTATAAAGAAAACTTGATCAAGAACTTTATTAGCTTCTGGATAATCTTTAAAGTTTCCTAAATGTTTATATCCGGGCTGTATTAAGATGTTACCTGCAAAGTAATTTCTAGTTTGTACTTTCTTAGATTCAAAGTATTCTACTAAACGATCTTTTAAAGCTTTATCCTTACAAATTATTGGAGTTCCGAACCAAGAAGTTTCTGCACTAGAAAGCTCTTTAGGGATATATATGTCTTTAATATTCCTCTCTAAAATATCTTCCATAGTCTTTTTAGCAATAGTTCTTCTAGAGTGGATCTCATCAAACTTTTGAAGTTGTACAAGTCCTATAGAGCCTTGTAAGTCCAATGGTTGAAGATTATAACCTATAGTACTAAAAACATACTTATGATCTACTATACCATCATAGTCTTCTAACCACTTATCAAAGCGATTACCACAAGATCCTTGAGGTAGTAAATTGGCTATACCCGAACAGTGGCAAAGCCTACTCCATGTAGCAAAGCTTCTACAAAGCTTTATAAATTCTTTATCATCACTTATAACCATTCCACCTTGACCAGTACTTATATGATGACTTGGATAGAAGCTTAATGTAGAGGCTACAGCGTATTCGTTTAAATATTTACCATTCCATTTACTTCCTAAACTATCACAGTTATCTAAAATAAGCTTTATAGAATTTCTTTCACAGATCTCTAAAAGTTTATCCATATCTGGCGAATTTCCCAATACAGGACTCAAAAAGATCGCTTTAGTCTTTGTAGTTATCTTAGCTTCTATAAGATCCAAATTGAAATTTAGAGAATCCATTTCGATATCTATAAAGATAGGTTTTAAATTATTTTGGACTATAGGTGCTAATGTAGTTGGAAAACCTACCACCGAGAGTATAATCTCATCATTATCTACCCAATTGTAGTATTTTTTAAGTGCTGTAATAAGTATTAAATTAGCAGAACTTCCAGAGTTTACCATTAAACCATACTTTTGATTAATCTTTCGAGCTAATTTAGTTTCAAATTTTTGAACATCTTCACCAGCACTTAACCATTTACCTACTAGAAGTGCTTTAATAGCTGCTATAACTTCAGAGTTATCCCAATAAGGTCCCGAATAGTATACTGGAGTCACTCCGGGTATAAAATTAGAATTCTTATTATAAACATATTTTAATGTTTTAAATTCACCACCAAGTAACTCTATAAGTTCTTCAATTTTATTATCAATATTCATTAAATTATCAACCACTCTTTAGGTATTAAATCATTAGTATCTATATTAGTTTCAAACCATCTTTTAGGAGCTATAACAGTCTTTTTAGGATCTTTTGATAGATAAGCACCCCACCAAGAATAACTACTATTAGCTATTATAAAGTTACTACATAAGCTCATTGTACATAGATCACCAACCTCTCCAAATTGGTCACTATAATATATATCATCCAATCCATAAAACACTCTCTTACAGTATTCTATGTCATCTGAAAATATTAAAAACTTTTTACCTTCTTTTTTAAAGAACTTCATAGCTTCTATGTAATAACTCGTAGAATCTAAAAGATTCGTATGATAGTCTTGCTTCAGAAGATAATCACCTCTTCTTATATGTACTGCTACAGTATCTTTAGGATCTAAAAAAAGATCTCTGAGAAACATATTAGCTTCCAATTCTATCTGAACATTAAATTCAAAAGTATCTATAATAGACTTTTTACAGTGTTTAAAATATTTTTCACTCTGAAAAAAACCTCTAAAATCTATAACATCTCCAGAAGTATCACCAATATCTTTAATTTCCGTATAACTAAATTTGGGTTCTAAATAAGTCTTTAAAGGTTTTACGTTTATGTTAGGATTTATAATAACTCTTTTAAAGTCTTTAGAGTTTCTCCAACCGGGTATAAAATAATTACAATTAAACTTTTCTTTCAAACCTACTAACATAGCGATCTGAAAAAGATTGTTACCAAGTCTTCCAGAGACTTCTACATTATTTAAATAGTAATTCGTTATCATGGTAGTTCTTTATAAGGTTGTTTCGATCTTATCAATTTAGCATAATGGAGTTGCTTTTCCAGATTCACTTTGAAATCATTTAAAGGTGTTTCTACATTATATACCATATTAATATCTTCTACAAACTTTACTCTAGATTCTCCTGACATTTCTAACATAGGATACATAAAAGAAAGATCTCCAGTAACTTCCCAAAAACTCCCAGTAGGACTTATAAGATCTTCTCTTAAAATTTTCCTAAATAAAAAAGCTTTAAAAGTTCTTAAATGTGAACATGTCCAAGGAACACTCCTAAGATCTTTAAACGAATTTGGTTTAGCCGTAAAACCTCTTTCATAGACTTTATTAGCTATGGAATGACATTGTACAAATTGACCTAAACACATCCAAATAGGATCTTTATAATAACTAACAAGTCTCTCTAAGACTTTATCATCAGAGAACCAATCATCACCATCTAAAGTTACTATAATAGAATCGTCAGAAACTTCATATCTTTTGAGTAATTGGAAGTAATTTCCCGGTTGATAAAGCTTTATAGGATTCTTTATTAATACAAACCTTTCATCTCCTTCTATAGATGCCTTAGCTGTTTCGTAAGAACTATCTGTAGAAAGATCATCAGTAATATATACTTTATAGTCTTTAAAAGTCTGTAATTGAATAGAACGTATAGTTCTCTCAATATACTTCTCTGAGTTGTATAAAGTGGTTAATATAGTAAACATTACTTTAGAACCTTAAAACTATAAGTTTATCTACTATAAGTATAATATCAAAAAATATTAAA